>Ga0102896_1000410_pt1 | contig 14865 bp, 13 predicted proteins | sample Colrivmet1554A02_FD_78457 | JGI IMG/M metagenome (GOLD analysis project Ga0102896, IMG submission 78457) | Estuarine microbial communities from the Columbia River estuary - metaG 1554A-02 | ecosystem: Environmental > Aquatic > Marine > Intertidal zone > Estuary | place: USA: Columbia River...
AGATGGGAACCAAAGTAAGTCCTGGAGATGTGGTGACCGTTGACAACAAGCCCACCCAAGCACCAAGTGATGAATTTATTTACATCGCGTTCAACAAACCCATTGGGATCGTCTGTACTACCGATCAATACCGTGAACGAGACAACATCATTGATTTTATCAATCACCCGAAACGTATTTTCCCCATTGGTCGCCTCGATAAACCAAGCGAGGGGCTGATTTTTCTGACCAACGACGGAGATATCGTCAATAAGATTCTTCGCGCGCGAAATCACCACGAAAAAGAATACGTGGTTACCGTAAATCGACCGATTAATTCGGAGTTCATTCAACAAATGAGCAACGGAATTCCAATTCTAGATACCGTGACAAGAAAATGTAAGGTTGAACTTGTAGACCGTTATACCTTTAAAATCATTCTAACCCAAGGATTAAACCGCCAAATTCGTCGCATGTGTGAATATCTTGATTATCGGGTAATCAAATTGAAACGGGTCCGAATTATGAACATTCACTTAGATGTACCTATCGGACAATGGCGCTATTTAACTACGGATGAAATTGCAGAAATCCACTCTATGGTATCCGACAGTGCGAAGTCCATCGATTAGTTTACCTTAGATTCTACGTCAGTAACCTTAAACTTACCTTCCATAAGATCATTATAGATATGGAGCATAAGGAAATAATCATCCTTCACCCAATCGTTTGATCCCGTTCCGTTATAGGGATAGTTATTTAGGTAATTTTGAAATAACTCACAGGCTTCTTTTGCTTGGGCTTCCGAGTAAAACGAATTTTTCCACTCGGCTGAAATATATTCCCAATCTTTAACCCCAATCCCACTGTTGTATATCTTCACAACCCCATCTGCATAACTGAATGATACTACATCTACATCCCGTTGGTCTGCCCCTTTTAATAAATAGGTGGTGTGCTTAAAATAATTCCCCAAGCGTTTAATTAATTGATCCCTTGACTCCGGTTTATTTGGCTTAATTCGCCATTCATTATTGCTTGAATAAAATTCATCCTCTTTAAATGCTTTAAGCATAGTTGCCTGCCGCTGCCACGTCAACCGTTGGTGCTTATTTTCTGTTACCATAGAAGCCTGCTCATCTTTTTCCTCTGTGATGCGAACTTCCCAGCGCTGTATTTTTCCTTTACGAGTAAACTGGATTGATTCTCCCTCCTTATCCCAAGCCCAGGTACCCTGTTCGTAAAACCCTTTTTCATTGAGCTGGGTAAATGTTTGATCCGGAAAAACACACAACAACAATCCTTCTTGTCCTGCTTCATGCTGCTTCGATTCATCCAATAAGGGATCTCCGGAACTGGGGCTTTTGGAAAGCGATTCACGCGCCGATAAGCGCCATATGGCATGGATATCTGTTTGCTTATCCGAGTTTGAGGTACATTGAACAAGCAATACACTTAAGAAAACATATAAAACCAGGTGTCTCATAATTCAAAATATTGTGGGAAAGTTAGGTATTTATGAGTTAGGTCAGTTAATATCCCCTGCCGTTTATGTACCTTGCGCTCTTAATTTTACGGCTAATGAACCAAGAGCACCAAGGCCTAACTACCGCAGAAGCACAAAAAAAACTGAGCGCAATCGGATATAATGAACTTCCGGCAACTAAGGCTAAAAACCTGTGGGCTATCACCCTTGAAATCATTAAGGAACCTTTATTTATTTTACTGCTCGGATGCGGTACGTTGTATGTGCTCCTTGGGGAATATAGCGAAGGAATCATTTTATTATGTTGGGTCTTTGTAATCATAACAATCACCCTAATTCAACAGCGAAAAACTGAAAAATCATTGGAGGCGCTTCGAAAATTATCCTCGCCCATGGCGCTTGTGATCCGTGACGGAGAACCTATGCGGATTTTTGGAAGAGAAATTGTACCGGAGGACCTCATCGTATTGCATGAAGGGGACAGAGTACCCGCTGACGCCATGTTAATAGAGAGCAATCACCTCGTAATTGATGAGTCCCTGCTTACAGGAGAATCAGTACCTGTTATCAAATCGCTTGATTCAGAACAGCGCGAGTTATTCAGTGGAACCTTGGTTGTTCAAGGATCTGGTCTTGCCCAGGTAAGTGCTACCGGAATAAACACCCAATTTGGTAAAATCGGCAAATCACTAGCGTCGATAGAAAAAAACAAAACGAGACTTCAAGTCGAGGTGAAACTATTAATTCGCAACTTATTTATTCTTGGTGGATTTATCAGCCTTGGGGTAATTGCTGCCTTTTATGTTACCCGCGGGAATTTTCTACAAGCCTTATTAAATGGGTTAGCAGCGGCGATGGCTCTTTTGCCTGAGGAATTCCCCGTAGTATTTACCATTTTCATGGCCCTTGGCGCATGGCGTCTCACAAAAAACAACATTCTTACAAGAACACCTAGCGCGATTGAAACCTTGGGGTCTGCTACCGTTTTATGCAGCGATAAGACAGGAACTATCACCCAAAACAAAATGGAAATTGCGGCTTTATTCGTGCATGATAAGGTCATTGACAAAGCACAATTCACGGAAAACAAGGTGCAACTGCAATCGTTGCTAGAAACCTTGGCCAACGCTTCGGAACCAGAACCTATTGATCCCATGGAGCGGGCGATACATTCCTTAACCAAAGAAATCAATACAGCAACCCATGAATTTGAATTGGTTGCCAGCTACCCCTTGAGCAAGGCCTGTTTCGCCATGACACGCCTACTAAAAAATAAGCAAACAGATGTAAATACGGCGTATTGTAAAGGTGCTCCGGAAGCAATTTTTGAGCTGTGTAAGTTATCTCCCACGGAACGTGTAGCGCAGTTAACCCATGTGAAGTTACTTGCCTCACGCGGATACCGCGTGTTGGGTGCAGCCTCTTGTTCTACAAGTATCCAGCCTAAAAATCAAGCGGAATTCGCCTTTGAATTTAAAGGCTTAGTTGCCTTTGAAGACCCAATCCGACCGGAGGTTCCAAGGGCCATTGCCGACTGTATTGCCGCTGGCATTGAAGTGATTATGATCACGGGGGATTACCCTGAAACAGCTAAGTCTATCGCGACACAGATTGGATTACCTCATAACGACCAAGTAATTACAGGTACAGAATTAGCTAAGCTATCTTTAACGGAATTGCGAGTTAAAATCAAAGAGGTACAAGTATTCGCCAGAATCATCCCAGAACAAAAACTTCAACTGATTCAAGCACTCAAAGCGAATGGAGAGATTGTAGCCATGACTGGTGATGGCGTAAACGATGCGCCGGCATTAAAAGCTGCAGACATTGGAATCGCGATGGGAAAGAAAGGAACTGACGTCGCCCGTGAATCTTCAGCACTGGTCTTATTAGATGACAACTTTGCATCCATTGTATCCGCCATTCGCTCGGGAAGACGAATCCTGGACAACCTTCAAAAAGCGATGTTTTACATCATTGCCATTCATATTCCGATTATTGGCTTGGTGCTGCTTCCTTCCTTTATTTCGGCGCTTCCCATATTACTTATGCCGCTGCACATTGTATTCATGGAATTAATTATTGATCCCGTTTGCTCTATTGCGTTCGAATCAGAGCGCGAAGAAAAGGGAATCATGAACAGACCTCCACGCAATGTGAATGCACGCTTCTTTGGGGTAAAGAAAATCATACACAGTTTGTTTGTTGGGCTCTTATTACTTGGCGTTGTATTCGTTGTTTATTTCAGTTCCATCGACGAAGGACACACGCCGGCAGAGGTTCGTGCCATTGCTTTTTCAACCTTGATTATAGGGAATGTGTTTTTAATCTTGTCTACCCTGTCCAATACGCGAAGTTTTATCGCGGTAATTAAAGAAAAAAACATGGCAATGCTCGTTATAATGCCTCTGGCCTTTGTGGTCTTATTATGCACCTTAACCATCCCATTTTTGCAGCGTATTTTCAATTTTGAATTCCCCGGATTTCAACATCTAGTTCCAGCCTTGCTCGGAGCGTTAGGGCTATTGTTATTCCTTGAAGGGATTAAACAAATAACTCAGCGAAAGAAAAAGGTGCGCCAATAGCTACAAAAAATCCTTATAAAACAGTATGCGGCTGGTGGCAGGGGCTTGCGTTGCATTTCGCACCATGGATTGTGCTAAGGTCGTTGCACGAATGCTATGATAGTTACCTCCAAACGTAAAAAAATCAAATACAGGCGTTAGAATTTGACCTATCTTCTCCCCTGGTCTGGATTCACTCCGAGCACCAATCAACATCGACGGACGATAAATAAGACAGGTTTTGAACCCTAAGGATTGTATTCCCTCTTCTGTTTCTCCTTTAATTTTAAGATAAAAATTGGAGGACTTGGCGTTTGCTCCAACCGAAGAAATCAGATGAATCTGTTGACATCCAAGTTGTTTCGCACGACGCGCGACTTCCATGGTGATGCCATAGTCGATGGCTTTATATTGAACCAAATCCGGAGTTTTTTTACGGGTGGTCCCAATACAGCAAAAGAGTACGTCAACTGGTGTTAAGTCATCTAATGCGGTCCAATCAGAAAAATCGGTTACTACTTGAGTCAATTTACTGTTGGAAATGGCTAAAGGGTTTCTAACCAATACCGTTACGTTCCCAACCAAATCGCTCGCAAGCAATTCGCTCAACACATGAGAGCCCACCAATCCAGAAGCCCCAAGGAGTAAAACTTGTTTTTTATTCATCGATATCAAATGTAGTATTACCTACTTTAGTTTAAAGGTTCCATCCTCATTTATTTGCCATAGTACTTCCGGAAAATCCATGGCGCATAAGCGTTTTATTTCGGCCAGTACCTGTTTATTTGGATCTACGGTTGGTCCACCCTCCCCGAGTTGTTGAATGGAAACCACCTCGCCTTTAATGAAATCGCCTGTGTGCTTATTGATATATAATTTATAAATCGGTGCAATCCCACTCACCCCAGATAAACTGAAGCGACCGTAGGTAGCAAAATTCCCCATGGAATAAGTGATGAATTTCCCTTTGTAGCAGTCAATCGCGCGTGTAACGTGTGGACCATGTCCTAATACGATATCTGCGCCATTATCTACCATCAGGTGCGCAAACTCATAAACGTTCCCTCTATTTTCACCAACAAACTCTTCGGTTTTACGGGTGACATTCGTGCGGGTACGACCCTCTGCTCCTCCATGAAAGGAGACAATCACTAGGTCACTAATTTTCTTAAGTTCAGCGAGAACTTCCAAGGCTTTATTGTAATCATTCAACTTTAAGCATCCCGAGTTCGGTGCAAATGCGGTCATTCCAATGACCTTACCATTCACGTGGATGGTATCCCATGGACAGGTTTCTAATCCTGCGTATTTAATACCTTTTACCTTGAGCACCCGTTGGGTATTGATTCGACCAGCATTACCAAAATCCCCCATGTGGTTGTTGGCTAAGGACAACAAATCAAAACCCGAATCTTGTAGGTAATCTACCAGGTAATCTGGTTGACGAAAGGCATAGCATTTAGAGGGGTCGCTGCATTGTTTTACGTCTCCTCCTTCATTGAGGACTGTTCCTTCCAAGTTACCGAAGGTTAGGTCTGCATTTCGCAGGATATCACGAACGGGTTCAAGAATGTTCCCTTTATTGGCGGGAAGATAAGCTGCACTGGGGTAATTCGTTCCCAGCATGATGTCGCCGACAGCAATTAAGGTAAGGATTGAATCTTCTGGATTAGGGTTAAGGTTAACATCTTGCTTCTTTTCATGCTTCGCTTGCTCCTGGCCGCTGGATGAACAAAACACAAGAGGCATTGAAATTGCCAAGACCCCAAAGGCTACATAAAAATTCTTCATGGATAACATTTATACGAAGGTCTTAAATAAAATTTAGTTGGCAAGAATAATCCTGACATTTGAAAAAACTGTAGTAAATTCAACCCATTATTCAACTGAATTGAATTATGAGAAATTTGATTGTGATTATTGTTTGTATAAGCGAATTCATGTTGTTTGGACAAGGAGGCTTTACTAATAATTCTTGGTTATCAATCCATTCAGGTTCTGGCTATGTGATTCCGGAATACAGTAACATAAATTATTCGGTTACTGATCCCATTCAAACGATCAGTTTCTCCTGGAATAAACGTACTACCGGCAAACGTCTTACGGAACAATTATATCATTTTCCGGAGTATGGAATTAGTGCAGGATTTTCAAACCTTGGAAATAAGGAAGTATTCGGTCATGAACTATCCTTATACCCCTACTTTAGGACTTTTTTTTATCGGGGTGCACACAGTGCGTTTTTTCATCAATTTGGGTTTGGTCTTGGATATTCCACCAAAAAATTCAACTTAGCTACAAACCCTGACAACATATCGGTTGGGTCGCACCTTAACATGCATTTTGATTACCAACTTGGATATCGGTTTAATCTAAAAAATGACTGGGGCATCGAAGCGGCACTTCGATTTGCACATTTTTCCAACGCGAACATGGCTGAACCCAATTTAGGATTAAACCTTTTGTACTTAAATGCAGGGGTAACACGTTCGATTGGCACCCAATCCCCAATCGTAAGTCAAGAAATTCCTCGGAACATCAAACGTCATGAAATGGCAGTAATATATGCGCTTGGCGGTAAGCATACCCGAGCCCTTCAAAGCACCATTTATTTTACCTCATCCGCTAGTATTGAATATAAATTTCATGCATTTCATAAGTACCATTTTGGCGCTGGCATCGATTTATTTTATGATTCCGCTACAAAAACCGAATTAAGCATTAAACCCGGTGCCACGTATCAACCGAAGGATGCATTTAGCAGTGGGATTCATCTTTCGCAAGAAATCGTGTTTGGTGACTTTAGTTTTATTTTACAAGAAGGTTTGCATGTTGGATTAATCGACAAGGTACATACCTCTCCCATGTATAATCGAGCCATATTACGCTGGAAATGCAGCGATTACCTCTTAATTCACATCTCGATGAAATCACATCTCCATATACTTGACTACCCAGAAATAGGATTTGGATATCACCTAAAATCGAACTCATGAAACCACTAAAAATCCTACCTATCCTTGGTTTATTATTGTTGTTTTCATGTAAAAAACATGAACCAATCACGACCGAACATAGTGTATCAGAATTCGACACACTCGTGCTATCCGATGTATTTGATGTCAACTTAATTCAAGGAACTGAAAACAGTGTTAAAATCACGGGATCTAAGCAATTTATTGATGACGTTTCATGGGAAAACAAAGACAATACGCTAACAATTTATAATAACGCTAAACATAAGTGGTTACACCCTAAAACGAATAAAATCAACTTAGAAATCACGGTAAACGGACTTTCTAAAATAGTAGCCAATGAGACTTGTACTATTAAATCGACGAATACCTTAATCGCTGATGAACTGGGATTGATATTAAAAAGCAAACTAAATCACGCAGCCTTAGATATCTCTTGTAACACCTTCTATTATTGGAATAACTTTCCGTGCGGTGGCACCGTAGATCTTCGAGGAAATTGTCAAAAACTCAAGGTATGGAATTATGCATTAATGCAAATTAACGCCAGTGAGCTACACGCGACGACTGCATTCATCGAAAATTATTCTAAAGGCGATGTTCGCGTTTGGTGTACGGATACCATTTCGTATAAAATAAATGGCAGCGGGGGGATCAGAGCAAAGGGTTCTCCATCCACTCAGCTAAATCTTGGCGGTACGGGAAACGGATTATTTACGCTTGAATAAAGCGCCGGGTTCTACCATCCCAGCAAAACTTAGTTTTAAGTTGTACTTTCGATGAAAATTATAACTTCATGGTTACGATAGAAAACTACTTAGACAGCCACTACATACACCGCAGTAATTGGCTTCGTGCCGCGGTCTTGGGAGCGAACGACGGCATCATATCTATTTCCAGTTTAGCCGTTGGGGTAGCCACAGCAAGTCATACAAACGACCCGGTAATCTTAGCTACTGTGGCAGGATTAGCAGCCGGCGCCCTGTCGATGGCCGCTGGGGAATATGTTTCTGTGAGTTCACAAACGGATACGGAAAAAGCAGATATTGAACGAGAAAAAGAGGAATTGCGGACAATGCCTGAAGCAGAATTGAATATTCTTGCTGCCATTTACGAACAACGTGGTTTAAAAAAAGAAACAGCGATGCAAGTCGCTGTAGAATTAACAGAAAAAGATGCCTTAGCTGCACACATTCGGGATGAACTAGGAATAACTGAACTAACGCAAGCCAAACCCATTCAAGCAGCCATTGCCTCCGGAAGCGCTTTTACTGCGGGAGGAGTTCTTCCACTCCTGGTGACCTTATTTGCCCCAATTGAATACATGCCTTATTTCCTTTATGGATCGACCATCTTATTCTTAATTCTGTTAGGATATTTATCAGCGAAAACCGGTGGGTCACCGATTGGAAAGGCCATATTACGGATCACCATTGGTGGAACCTTGGCTATGGGAATCTCTGCTGGAGTGGGATATTTATTTGGTGTAAATGTGTAGAGATTATTAAGGCGGATTTTCTGTTTTGACTGGAAGTAAAATCTTCCAAAACAGGGGGTTATTTTACTTGTAATGTAAAGTCAATCAGTATTTTTCTTTAAATTAGGTGTTGATTTTGGTGTAATTTTAAATTCGATACAATGAAAAAACTCAACTCAATCCGATGCCTTAACTGTATCCTACTTGCAGCATTGTTTTTTGTTTCCAGTTGCACACAGTACATTAAACTGCTCCCAAATCAAAATATAGAAGAATACAAAGGGTTAACTTCTGAGTCTTGGAGCTTTCGAGATTACCACAATTACATTATTGTTCACCACGGAGATCAAACTTTTGAGTTGTCAAACATAAGCTATAATCAATCAAATACAACACTCACAGGGAAAATCAATCCGACCATTTCAAGCCCCTTAATGTATTATAATCTGGCTAAAAACCACCCTGAAAATATAAATCCTCTAAGTAAAGGGGACCCATCATCGCTAGCCGAGCAAATTCATCTATTTGTCAATAAGGGCCAAGAAAAAGAAGATGGAACTTTTGAATTTTCAATAAACGACATCTCGAAAGTTGATGAAACCGTTCACGGTTCGAAGTCCAACGTTGGGCCTGGAGGAGTAGTGGCCATTGCCCTTGTTTCTACCCTTACAATTGGTATTATAGCGGTTGCTGCAGCATGTGGCTGTCCTCACGTTTATATTAATGATGGCGAACAACTTAACTGGGAACAGACCTTATTTACGGGGGCAAAAGCACCGCAGCTCGCACGGACAGATTTAAAGGCAATTAAAGATTATTTTCCAACACAAGAATCATTAACACTTACCTTGAAAAATGATGAAGAAGAGCAACAGTTTATAGATAAGTTATCGCTAAAGGTTGTTGATCATCCAGCAGATGTTAACCTTGCCATAGAAAACAAGGGCAACCTATATGCTTTCCATAAGGCAACTTCCCCAATTGCTGTTACCGACCAAGACGGAAAGAATCAAAGCCAAGCTACAGCGAATAAAGATGGTATTTCTTATGATTTCAAACCGGAAAAATTAACAGATTTGAGCACATTGAATGTGACGTTTAAACCTGAATCAATAGGAGATTCACGCTTGATTTTACACCTCAAAAACACCAAATGGTCTGGATATTTATACAACGAATTCAATAAATTATTTGGAACGGAACACGCAAAGTGGGTAGAAAAAAACAAAGATAAAAGTAAAGAGGAAAGGGAAGCTTGGATGCGTCAAGAAGGAATTAAGCTTTTGGTTGAAGTTAAACGAAACAATATTTGGGCACCCCTTTCAGAAATTAATCTAATTGGAGATGTTGCATACGAGTCAATAGCGGTGCCAATTGAAGTTGAATCGTCAGAAAACCTTGAAATTCGGTTGAGATCTGGATTCCATTTTTGGGAGGTAGATTACGTTGGATTAGCTCATGAGACCGAACATATAGCTGTTAAAATTCACGATTTAACCCCGACTATTGCAACAAACTCCCAAGGTGAATCTCAATTAGATAAGCTCCAAGGAACAGACGAAAAGTACCTCATTAGCACACCTGAAAACGCCTCAACCGTCGTTACTTTCGATAACATTCCTTTGCCCAACCAAGGTAAACGCAGTTTATTTTTAGAAGCCAATGGGTATTATTTGATTCAAAAACAATATACAGGTAAACCGAATTATAAACGACTGTCTAAGTTTAAAAAACCGGGAGAATTGTCTAGATTTTCGAAAGAACAGTATATCGAATTTCAAAAACAGATTACTTTCCAATAGAATGGGGATTCGATATCAACCTGAACCCGATTTGTTTTACAAAACCGTTACCGAACGGGTTGATGCTTTTTTTAATAGCAATAAACGTTCCCGGCTAGCCAACGTCTGGTTTTACCTAAAGTCTGCGCTCTTAATCTCATCCTATGCGCTTTGTTATTATGCCATTTACAGCTGTTCAAAAGCCAGTTTTGCTATCCTCGCGATGAGTTGTATGGGGCCTTTAGCTATATTAATCGGAATTAATGTGGCGCATGATGCCGCTCACAATGCCATATCTTCTAAACAATGGATTAATCGCAGTTTCCTTTATCTCTTCGATGCCTTAGGAGCAAACTCATACATGTGGAAGAACCGACATGTGTTTTCGCACCATTCCTTTCCAAATATTTTGAACGAGGACGCTGATTTAAAACAACATCCCTTAGTTCGTATATTCCCAACCGATGTACTCCGTAAAATCCACAAATATCAATTTATTTATGCCCCCTTCCTTTATTTACTTTATACCATAAACTGGTTATACGTTCGAGATTTTCAGGACTTTAATGCACAGAAAATTGGTTCCTTAGAAAACCAACGACATAAAACAATAGAATGGATTAAACTCTTTTTGTTCAAAGCCATCTACATTACCGTAATCATCGGTTTACCCGTATGGTATTCCCCACTCAGTTTACCCGCCTTTATCCTTGGTTTTTTTTGCATGAATTTTGCCGCAAGCATTACGATTACACTTGCACTTATCCCGTCACACGTCGCTGAATACTCCCGATTTCCGTTACCGGATAAAAATGGCTTAATGCCCTATTCATGGTCACATCATCAGGTCCTCACCGTAATTGACTTTGCCACGGAAAACCCTGTATTAAACTTGCTTTTTGGCGGATTTAATCACCATGTAACCCACCATTTATTTCCTTCCATTTGTCACATTCACTATCCTAAACTCACACCGATCATTGCTCAAACCTGTGAAGAATTTGGCTTAGATTACCGACATGAATCTAGCTTTTTGAATGCCTATTTTGCTCATTATCGCCTATTAAAAAACAACGGAACACCGGTTTCATTACGTGATTTATAATGTTTTACATCCTTTTTGTCCCGCTTACTGCCATCACATGGATACTGTTTTTCGAGTATTTACCATGGTTGTTTGGACCTCAAATGAAGCGATTAATCATCCCCGGAAGACAAAGCACAAAGACTACGAAAAAGGAATATTTACTTAGCGCCCTGAACCTGCTGGTGTTTACTGGTTTTGGTGCTTTATTGGATTTTTTAAAATCAGCGGAGCTTACTAAATTCTACTTTGAAATTGAATTTACGTGGAATAGCCTGCTTTATTTACCTGCCAGTTTATTTATTTCACTTTTTATTCACGACCTCTTTTTTTACCTCTCGCACCGCGTGTTACATTTGGCCTTTATGCACAAGTATATACACGTACATCACCATCAATCGCATACTATAAATGCCTGGGCAACCTTTTCCTTTCATCCCATCGAAGGGTGTATTCAAATTTCTATTGTATGCTGGCTTCCACTGCTTCTTCCAATCCATCCATTAGTTCATGGAATATTTACACTTTTTATGCTTTTCATGTCTGTTTATGGGCATTCAGGATATGAACTACGCGCAAAAAAAGCACCCATATTCAATGCCTTTAACACCTCGTTTCACCATGCTCAACATCACCAATTTGGAAATTATAATTTTGGGATATACTTAAATTTTTGGGACCGCTTATTTAAGTCTAATCATGCGACATATGAAGATGGTTACAAACACCTTCGAGAGCACATCAACGGTTCCAAGGACGTCGAATAAAATAAATAATAAGCCCTTTTGAGTCCTGATATTCATGATACACTTCAAAGCCATATCGAAGATACATGGCCAAGGTTCGTTTTGAAATTGTTTCTGCAATAATGTCTAATTGGTATGCCCTGGAGCGCTGAAATACAAACTCCTTTATTTCTATAATTGTTTCCAAGCCAAAGGACTGATCCTCCACAGCAAGCATCCAAAAATAAAAGGCGGGTTCTTTTGATCGGTAACTTTTAAGTATTCGCTCTCGCTTTAACATCGGCATTGCCCTTAACCAACCAACACTGTACTGTCCTAAAAAAGCATATAAACGCAATGCATCCATTTTGGCAAGTTTATGCTCTGAATTGAACATCAAGGCTACTCCTTTTCTATTTGATGTGATAAAAGCACCTTGTTTTTTACGAGCCACACGAACACAAAAGGTACACAAATGAAAAATTCTAGATTTAATTCTGTGATCCTCCTTCACAAAAGCACGCACTCCTGGATTCGTTTCAAAAGATGCTGCTAATATGCGAATGGCAGTTTCTTCAGTCGAATAGTCAATTGGTAACATCACTAAACAGCGGCTTCACACAAGGATTCCTCAACCCTTTCTTTAGGTAGCGGTAGTTTGCAAAAAGGACACGGATAAAGCTGCCCATCAAAATCCAAAAAAATGTAGGATCGTCCTCCGCCGCAGGTCATTTGCTTTCGATAACCCGCTGGAAACAAAACGGTAGGGTCGGTAACATGAGCCTTCTCAAAATTAAAGCGTTCACTCAATTTCCAAAGGTGGTCAAGCTGCTTGGCATTCAAGGCTATGTCTTTATCTTGGTAATTCCCTACGGCACGTGGTTCAAGGATATTTACGATCGGAACTCCTTTGTTTTTTGCCCATTCGATAATTCGTTCTACCCCGTATTCATCAACAAGTTCTCTTGTCGGACAAACATTTAAAGCGACTAAAATCCCCACTTCAAGGCAATGACTAACACTCTGATCAACCCATTCAAATGAATTCAAATTCCCTCTAAACGCATTGTGTTCATTCGGATCAAAATGATCTAAACTTATTGCAATTCCATTCAATCCCGCGGCTTTCAAGCGCTTGGCACGATCCAAGGTTAGTCCATATCCTGAGGTATACACCCATTGGTCACACCGATTTTGATAACGCTCAAGTAAGGAAATTAAATCGTCAAAACGACTTAAGGGTTCTCCACCTGAAAAAACCAATTGTCCCACGCCCTGCTCAACAAATGGGTCAATTTTATGATAATAATCTGTTAAGGAAAGTACATCTTTTTGATAGAGTGTTGCGGCCTCGCTGCAATGCGCACACGCTAGGGGACAACGTTTGGTTATTGCAACAATCAGGCGACGCAAAGCGCGATTATCGGTTGGTGTGGCTTGAACTTCAATTAAATGACGTTTAAAAAACGCATTAAATCCTGGTGAAGGCCAGGCAGGATTAAACATATCCCACGCATATTTACCCTCAATGTTAAAGGCACGAACCAAGGTTCTTCCGCCCATCATACGCTTAAAATTCTTAAGGAGTTTGACCAGTACAATCAAAGATTTAAATGGGTTTTTGTACAAGTGTGTTCCAATCCACCATATATTAATCAACATTAATATTCTAATAGTATGATACTCAAACCCAACAACTCGTTTAATCATATTAATTCAGTAGTTAGAAATAAATGTACTCGTAAAAATAGAAAATCTAAACGTTATTGTAACCAATTAAAATGCTGCTCGGCTATTTCAGTTTTATGCGCCATAATATACGTCCTAAACGCCTCTGCTACCGGACCATGACGCTTGCCTTTTAATGAAATAAGTTGCCACGCCGTATGAACAGGCAAGCCTTTAATTTTCAATATTTTTAGCTCTCCCGCTTCCATTTCATGCTTTAATCCGATTAGGGGCATAATCGAAAGACCAAGGCCTGCTTTTACCGCCTGTTTCACTGCCTCATTCGAAGTTAATTCAAGTTTACGTTCAAGCTTGACTTGATGATTTTTAAGAAATTGTTCCATTTGCTGTCGTGTTCCAGAACCCTGTTCACGCATAATCAAGGGATACCTGGCTAAATCACGAACGGCTAGTTTATGATCATTTGAGAACGTTTGATCACCTACTAAATACAAGGAATTATCGAGTAAGTTGATGGAATCAACGCTTAAGCGGTCCGGAAGAATAGAAACTAAGGCGAAATCAATCTCATTACGCCCCAGACTTTCCACTACCAATTCTTTATTTGTTACATCCATTTGCAAATCTACCCCCGGGTTAGCATCCAAAAATGGTTTTAAATAAAACGGGATTACATACTTCCCGGTTGACACTACGGAAAGTTTTAATGTTCCTGTAAGTGCGCCTTTAAATTGCAATGCTTTGTGTTTTAGTAAGTCCGCTTGAAAAAGTATTTCTTTCGCAGATTCAGCCACCTCTTTTCCGAACGCGGTAATGTGAATTCTTCTAGAAATGACTTCAAATAATGGGATTTCAAATTGGTCTTGAAAATTTTTCAATTGAATTGATACCGCGGGTTGAGTCATATGCAAATACTCAGAAGCTCTTGTAACACTCTGATATTCAACAACCTTTACAAAAACATTTAACTGACTCAGGGTGTAGTTCATAATTTTTATTTATACTATATATCAAATATATAAATATTAATATATATATAAAAGAATACATCTTTGCTGAAAAATTAATCACCATGAGAATAACAATTGCTAAAGGAGATGGAATC
>Ga0102896_1000411_pt1 | contig 14807 bp, 9 predicted proteins | sample Colrivmet1554A02_FD_78457 | JGI IMG/M metagenome (GOLD analysis project Ga0102896, IMG submission 78457) | Estuarine microbial communities from the Columbia River estuary - metaG 1554A-02 | ecosystem: Environmental > Aquatic > Marine > Intertidal zone > Estuary | place: USA: Columbia River...
GCCATAACAAGAAACATTGGTCTGAGCATAAGCTACCTGAATCAGAGATGGCTCATTGATGAAGCGATACGCGGTGACCAAACAGTTGTTTGAATCGCGCACATGCACTTCGTAAATGAGGTCTCCAGGAAGACTGTCAAAATTATTGGCGCTGGTAAACGGAAGTGCGTTCAGACTATACAAATAAGGCGAAACGCCGCCACTTGCTGTTACGTTGATTACACCGTCGTTGGCGCCATAACACGTCACATTCAGCGAGGAAGTATGAATTTGAATCGGGCTAGGCTCTGTGATCGTAAAAACATGAGCGGCTACACAATTTGCTGCATCTTTGATCAGTACGGTGTAGTTACCTGCATACAAATTCGGAAAGCTGGCTCCGGATTGGTAATTGAGGCCGTTATTGAGGCTGTAGGCAAAGAAACCTGCGCCACCAGAGGCCAGGACCTGAACAGCACCTGTTCCCGCGCCGTGACACAAAATATTGCTCACGTTGGTTTGTACCACAAAAGCGTTAGGTTGCAAAATCGTTTTGGCCATGGTGTCTAGACAACCGTTCGCATCCTTGACGTACATAATGTACACCCCTGCACTCAAGCCAGTAAACGCTGGGTTTGCCTGAAAGTTTACACCGTTTTTGCTGTACAACAAAGCGCCGGTTCCGCCCGTGACATTTTGTACGCTAATGGCGCCATCTTGGCCTCCAAAACAAGATACATTTTGTGCACTCAGGTTGCCGATATTCGGGCCACCAGCTGAGGTAATGACACCAGAAACCATATTCTGACACAAATTCGCATCGCGCAAGACTATAAAATACGTTCCTGCCGCCAAATTATTGAACAAGCCAGTGCTGCTGAACGTGCTGCCATCCAGGCTGTATTGATATCCTGTTCCCGAACCACCTGTAGCCATCGCCATAATCGAACCATTGCTCGTCAAACAGGTGGCGTTGGTCGTGGTAACCGTTGCGGTAATGAGTGTCGGTTGAGTAATGATAAAGGAGGTCGAAAGCAAGCAGTTATTGGCATCTTTGACGCGCAACAAAAAGGTATCTGCAGGTAAATTGGTAAAACTACTCGCCGTTTGATAGGAAATTCCATCCAAACTATACAAATAAGCAGGTGTTCCGCCCGTTACAACTGCGCTCAGCGCCCCCGTGGAAGCACCATTACAGGTTGCCGCAAGTGGGGTGAGTGCATTGACAAGTTGGGTAGGTTGCGCAACCGAAGCGAGTCCGGTTTTGACACAGCCCGTTACGTCCTTGACATAGACCGTGTAGTTTCCAGCATACAGACCCGTAAAAACAGGCAGCGATTGGTAATTGACCCCGTTTAGACTGTAGATGTGCGTTCCCGTGCCACCAAATGAAGCGATTTGAATGCTGCCATTGTTGCCGCCAAAGCAGCTAATTGTGCCTGTTGTCAATTGCATACTCAAAGCTGTTCCTTGTGTGATTGTTGCTACTGCAAAACTGGTGCAGCCTGCATTGTCTTTCACGACACAAGTATAGCTACCGGCACTTAAGCCCGTAAACAAACTTCCAGACTGAAAAGTAGTGCCGTTGTTGATGCTGTACTGAACGGCGCCTGTACCACCAGTGGAGGCCAAACTAATCGAGCCATCATTGCCATTGAAGCAACTCACGTGATTGACATTTGGCGCTGATAAAACAGGTGCCGCATTGGCGTTGATCACTACATTCGTCGTGTTGGTACACGCGTTGGCATCTTTGACCGTCAGTGCATAAGCACCCGCAGCCAAGGCATTAAAGGTACCTGTACTTTGATACGCACCTGTATTGATTTTATATTGCAAGGTACCTACCCCACCTGTTGCCAAACAAGTAAATGCGCCATTGGCTAAACCACAGGCGCTGTTGGTGGTGAGTATATTGTTAAAGGCAATGCCAAGTGGCTGTGTAATGTTAAAAGTGGCGGCACTCAAACAACCTTTTTGATCTTTGACATTCAGTGTGTAGGCACCTGGGCTCAGATTTGAAAAAGCTGCTGTGCTGAGCCATGGGCCGTTGTTGAGGTTGTACTGATAGGGAGAGGCACCGAATTGAGCCACACCAAGTACAGAACCATTGGCGGCGCCGTTACAAGTTACATTCGTTACTGCCGTTGCTGTTGCAGTGAGACCAACGGAAACTTGTTTGGTAAAGGTTTGGGTACAAAGACTACCCCATCCTTCGATTTTGGTAGTCAGGCTGATCGTATATGAACCACCGAGCGCATAAGCATGGCTCGGGTTGGCGACATGCGAGAGCGCTGTGCCATCGCCGAAATCCCAGGTGTAGAGAAAATGTGGGCCAGCGTAGTTGGTGGCGCCAATTTTATTGAACATGCTGTCGGTTGTGAGCACAGTTGTATTGACCATCGCTACGCTTCCGTTAACAGCCAAACACTCGCTGGCGAGCTCAAAAGTAGGCGCGTTGTTGTTGGACATCGTCGGGATAATATAAAAATCTCCATTGCTGCCAAAGCTCGTCATGGCACTCGTCCAGTTGTTGCCAGTCGAGGTGCCGGAAAGCGACGCCAAATCCTGACCCAAACCCTCGCCGTTCCCGGTGTATTTGAGGTTGAAGGTGGTGCCAAAAGGCGGTGCATTGAGCAGCTCTACGGTCAGGGCAAAATCATTGCTTACGCTTACTCCGCCGGGAAAATTGAGCTGAATATACCCATTATTGTTGTCTGGGTAAGACCACCAAACATGTTGGGTACTGGCAATGGTTGTGGTGGGTTTTCCGCTCGCATCGACATTCGTGACACTCACCTTGAGCGGTACACCCGAAAAATATGGAGTCTGATGCGTGCCATAGACACGTACACTCTGAACCTTCCCAGAGCCATTGTATTTATACGTTTGGGCGGCGCGCTCCTCAAATCCACTCTTGAGTTGATAACTGCTCGTCGATCCAACATTTTTACTCGCCACAAACCCATTTGGGTCACTGGGGCAGGAGTACTGCGCCAGGGCGTTTCCGTACCACAACAGCAGTCCGGTAGTGAGCATTGTAATTTTTCTTTTCATGTTTGAAATTTTAATGAATATGAGTTGCAAAGCTCCGTCGGGAAGAGCGCATTTCGCTTACAAAAAAGCATCTTTGACTTGTAAGATTTCGCTGCTGGGGACTTGAAAGTGCGAAGCCAAATTGTTTTTTAACTATATTTATACGAATGAAACCCGGACTCCTTTTCCTTGTGTTTTTTGCATTGCAAAACGCAGCTTGCGCGCAGACTTTTGCACGCAGCTGGGATGCCTGGTTTGGGCAATTGCAGCTCGGGGCCGCTACGGGTATGCAACAAACCGCTGCCACTTACAACCTTGGTCTCTACAAATCGGATCAAAATCATGGCTATGGCCTCGATTTTAGCGGCACTACCCTCGACAATTCCAAGATTTATAGCGGCACGCTTACCCTTAGCCAAGACTTCCTGCGCCTGACGCGCAATCGCCGTACGCCTTTCTATCTCTATGGTCATGTAGGTCTCGGTCTCACACACCTGCGCAATAACCAACTCAACGACAATTTTTTATTGCGTGGCGACGACATGCTTCACTTTCAAATTGGCCTGAGCCCTACTTATTTTTTCTCCCGAGATTTCGCGCTACAACTCAGTGGCAAATTCCAAACCCAAACCCTGATCAACTACGAACTTGATCGGCTTTGGTCTGTAAGTCTTGGGATATTCTTTTTAATTCCGAACTTCAAACCATTCTAACTGGCGCTTGTTATAGGGCTAAATTCTCCTTTATGTCTCTGATCCGAATAGACCGCCCCGAAATCGAAAAAATGGGTCGCATTGAGCGCCTTAATCTCGTCAATAGCTGCACCGGTTATAAATCTGCCAACCTCATCGCCACCATTTCGAATGAAGGTCAAACCAACGTTGCGGTTTTCTCAAGTATCACACACCTCGGCAGCGACCCCGCACTCATTGGTTTTATTTTGCGACCCACCACCGTACCGCGCCACACCTACAAGAACATCAAGGAATACGGTTATTTTTCAGTCAATCACATCTCTGCTGACCAAATTGCAGACGCCCACCACACCTCTGCCAATTACCCAGAAGAAATCAGTGAATTTGACGTTACAGACCTCGAACCTGTATTCCATGGCGGTTGCCCTGTGCCGTTTGTCAAAGGCAGCCCTATTAAGTTGCTTTGCAAATACGTCAATGAATACCTCATCCAAGAAAACGGCTGCATCCACGTCATTGCCTCCATTGAAGCCATCTTCTACGAAGAAGAACTCCTGAGCCCTGACAACTGGCTCCAGCTCGACAAAGGAAAGGTAGTTGCGATCAACGGTTTAGATGGCTATGCCTTGCCACAACTTTTGGAACGATTTTCGTATGCAAGACCCAAAAAATAACATCATGAGATTACTTTTTACCCTATTCGCCCTCTCCCTGACCCTTTTTTCCTGTATTTCCGTTCAAGAAGCCGCTAATGTCGTAGAGCTCGCACAAGCGCACACACGTATCGCCGTTGTGCCCATAGACGCCACCGTTGAACGCAAAATTTGGATGACCCAAGATAAATACAACGAGCTCAACAAAAGCAAAAGCGAAGAAACCCAGCAGCGAATCTACAATTTCATGCAGTTTTATTCCAGAAATGGCAGCATCCACGCCGAAATCATGAGCCCGGATGAAGTCAATTCTATTTTATTTGGAGCGGGCTTTCCCACCACCAAATTTACCAACAACGACCTCTGTAGCTTATTGCATGTAGACGCCATCATTTTTGGTCAGATCGAGGTGCGTGAACCCGTGAGCGAAGTAGCGGCAATGGCCATCAATAACGCCTACGGCAATGCCATGGTGATCACCAATATCGTACAACTCACCTTGAATCTCTACGACGCCAAAAGCGCCAAGCAAATCTGGAACACACAACAGGTCAACCGAGGCCAAATGGGTTCTATCAAAGAAAACATGCAAAGAGAAGTTTGTAGAAGAGCCGTGCGCAACTTGCCCTATAATCTCAAGAAACGCCGCTATAAAAAGGCTTATGATCAGTTGAATGGGTTTTAACGCACCTCCGTACCATAATCCCGGAAGCGAGACAAGAGCATGGATAGTTCATAAGTGCGGTAAATATATAATTCGACAACAATATAATTCGGGTGGTCGACAACAATGCGCTGCGAGCTGTGTAAGCGCCTTGCTTTGACATAAGAGATTGCCCAATCTGTAAATTTGAGGCGAATGAGTTCTGGGATGCTCTCTTTGAAGCGAGCAACACCAAGGCAATGTTTGAAATAAGTTTTGAGCTCCACTTCTTGGGCCAAAGGCGCCCATGCAAAATGGAGTAGTTCTCCTTCTGCGCCGTCTTCTCGCTCGGCGAGTGCAGGTACCATCACAAAGTTTTCAATTAAATCAAAAGCAAAGACTTTGATTTGTGGCTTGGGCGCTTTGAGGCGCTCAGACCATTCGCACGCAACGAGGTAAAAACGGCCCTCATAAAATCGAACCTGAAGGGGTGCCACAATTTGTAGCCTCGATTTATAGTTGCCAAAAGCAGACTGATATAAAAACTGCAACAAATATTGCTGTTCAATCGCTTGGAGGCAGGTGGCAGACATTTGCACAGATTGGCCGTCGTCGTTGAGCGCAGAAAAACTGAAAACGAGCTTGTCTTGTAGTTTGATATTTGGCTCTTTGAATTTTGCGCCTAATTGTTGGGCAATTTGTTGGAGCATACTCTCCTGCAATGCCTCAGAAACTGCGCTCTGAGGTTCGGCAAAAAGCTGGTAATAGTGTTTTTTGGATACCCTAATATGTATCAATTTATCACCTCCTTGCTCCCTTAACACTTGTAAATCGGCTTCTAAGGAACGTCTAGAAATCGGCTTTAAACCCAATGTCGGGAGTACAATACGAAGGTGCTCTTGAATTTGCGCAAAAGAAGCGCGCATGAAAGCTTGTTCCTTTAAAAAATCGAGGATCAATTGCTGGCGTTGGCTCTGTGCTTTGAGTTGGAGCATATGTAAAGATAGTTATTCCGCACAATTATTGCGGACTTAATCTTTAATGCGCGAAAAACGGAGTAACCGAATCAGCCATTTGGGAAGGTGCTTGCCGGCGCGCTTGCCGTGTACATTCAAGAAAAGTCCCCATTTTTCGAGCAACGGAAACTTATACACCTCAATGAGTTCGATTAAAATGCCATCCGGATCACAGATATAGGCACAATGCACTTGGGTTTGGCCCATCGAAAGTGCTTCTTGGCTATCGCAATTGAATTCAATACCGTTGGTTTTGAGTTGCGCTTGCAAACCGCGCATGTCGTAAACATCTAAGCCGAGGTGCACAAAACCGATATCGCCCCAGATGCGTCCGCGGAAAATCTTTTGACCTTTGCGTTGAGGGGTGCAAATCAGTTCAATTTTTGAAAAACCAATGACCCCACCAAACGGACCTTTGGCTGGTTCGTTACTCGTCAAAATAACGCGCTCCAACTCTTGGCTTCCGCCGGGGAAACTAGCCAAATCTTGATAAACTCCGCTACCTTGATAAAGGACTTGATCAAAACCCAAAAGCGCATAAAATGCCTTGGCCGCGTTGATATCGGAAACACCAATACTCAGACCCCCAACACCACCGAGCGTTGCTCCTGTAGAGTTGTAGATTTGTGGGTCCTCGACGGCAATAAAATAATTTTGATTGGGATCTTGAAGTAAAAAGCGATGGCAACCCATTGGGTCTTTACATACAGGCGAATGGAGCTGATCGGGAGCAAAAGCAGCATAAGCTTTTGTGGTATTGGCCATGCGCATATGGACGGCAAAAATACCGATGTCGCCTAGCTGAAAATCTGAAGGCAGCGCTGAAGGCCGAAAAGAAGTCGCTTCGATGACTTCCATGGCGCTCCCTCCACAAAGGCTCATGACCATACTGGCTCTTTTGGTGATGACTTCATTGCGCGTAAAGACGCGCATGAGGGGTGCAGCCTGGATGCTATCAAAAAAAGGGATATCCATGCCAAACCACTTGCGGTAGAGGGGCAGACTGCGGTTCATGTCCGAAACCGCAACGCCGATATGCTGAATACCATGGATTTTTGCCATGGCCCGAAATTAGTTATTTGGCATAAAAATTGCTTAGTTTTGTCAAAAAAAATTAGTCATGAAAACCATTATTTTATCTCTTAGCGGGCTTCTCTTAATTGGCGCCTGTAGCAAATGGCAAAACGACCAAAAACAACTCACCAAAATCTCCACTGACGGCGAATGGGTTGTAAGCAGTTACATCGACGACGGCGATGATGAAACCTCAGATTACACTACATTTACGCTGCATTTCATGGAGTCTGGCGTTTTGCACGGTACCGACTTACTCAGCAGCTCATCTTCACCTTATGAAGGTTCTTGGTCTATTTCAGATTCCAATAACGACGACGACAGCCTCGACGACCTCGATTTCAATATCAACTTTAATGTTGGCAACAAACTAGACGATTTATCCGACGATTGGGATATCATTTCTTATTCCGACACAGAAATCAAACTGATGGATGTTTCTGGAGGCGGAGGTGGTACAGACTACCTTACCCTAACCAAAAAACCATGAGTCCAAACTAACAAAATTCATGAAAAGCCCTGAGGAAACTCAGGGTTTTTTGTTCCTCAGAATTTGGTGCTGGCTCTTGATTGTAGGCCCAATTAGCCACAGGAGGCATACTCATGAGAATAGATTCTGTGCGTCCGCCTGAATAGATACCGAATTTGGTACCGCGGTCATGGAGTAAATTGAATTCTACATAGCGGCCGCGTCTGAGCGCCTGCCAATTCATTTCTTCTGCACTTGGAGCCGTGGTAGTGACCGCATCGATTTGCGCTTTATAGACTACAGGGAATAATTTTCCGAGGTCTATGCAATAATTAAACAATTGCGTTTTGTCCAAACCAGAATTAACTTCGTGAAGTTGGTCAAAAAAGATACCCCCTACACCTCTCGATTCACCGCGATGCGGTAAGAAAAAATAGCGATCGGCCCATTCCTTAAATTTCGGGTAAAAATCGGGGCTGTATTGATCTGAAACCTCTTTCAAAGAGCCATGAAACATTTTTGCTTGTTTCAAGTCGACATAGTGCGGCGTGAGGTCAATACCTCCTCCGAACCAATAAGTATGGTCTTCGAGTTCGAAGTAGCGCACATTCATGTGCATAATAGGGTGGCGCGGATGACGGGGATGTAAAACGATTGAAACACCCGTTGCAAAAAAAGACTCGCCCTCGTGACCGAGTTGTTGTTTCATGGCGGCCGTTACAGGCCCGTGCACGGCACTAAAAGCTACTCCGGCTTTTTCTAGAACTTGGCCACCTTGCAAAGTGCGCGTGTGTCCTCCTCCTCCTTCTTCGCGTTCCCAGGTGTCTTCGTTGAAAATAGCGTGGCCATCGAGTTGTTCGAGGGCAGAACAAATATGCAATTGTAATTCGCGAAAGTGTTGGGAGATCGTTGTTTTATTCATTGTTGGGGGCTAACAATTGGGCATTTTTGTAGGTGACGACAAGCGCCGCGTTGTTTTCTATGTACAAGCCACTGGCTGTCGTTTTTAATTGCATGTTGCTGATGAGTCCTTTCTGAGGGTGCTCATCGCCAAGTAATTGCTTGCCGATATGTAAGGTGAGGTCGTAGCCCAGACAAGCCATTTTGCTGAGGTCAGCGTTGTAGCGCCTGCGGTAACTTTTGTGAAAAGCGACAATATGGCGCTCGTGGTAATTGAAATAACTCGGTAAAGCCACTAAAAAGGGTTGGTTGCGCACTTCTGGGGCATCGAGTTCTTTGTAATCGATCCAGTCTTTTTGCCCGACGACTAGGAGGTTGCTATCTAAAGCAGCTGCCTTGAGTAAACCTTGTACTTTTGATCTGTCAGAACTGAAACTCACTAAAAGCTGCGGACCACCAACTGTTTTGAATTTTTGATAATTAGACCAAGTGGCTTCTTGGAGCTTGAGTTTAGATTGTGAGGTGGGTACGGCTGCAAAAGCTGCTTTGAACCTTTGCTCTAAAAGTTGGTCGGCAGCAAGGGGGCTACCGATTAAAACCACCGTCGCATTTTGGTAATGTTGGTGCAAATGCGCGGCAAGGTTTTCAACCAATAAGGCGTCTGGGGTGGTGTAAGCAATGAATTCCGGAGATAATTCAAGGAGCTCATTTGACATTTGCACCGGAAAAACCACTGGAATACCTTGCGTTTTGGCAAATTGGGCAACCAGTTTGGCTTGTTTTTCTTGAAGTGGCGAAAAGATGAGGTCCATTTGACGCAGTTCTGGGTCTTGGAGCAATGCTTCTAAACTGGGCTTGATGCAGTTGTCGTCGTAAACGTGGATATCAGCAGAGAGACCCAAGTTTCTGAGGCTGTCCAATGCCATTTTAAGGCCCATGTAGAAATCGAGTGCGGCAGCAGCCACAAATCGGTTCTGGTTGGCACCGGAGTCGAGCGCAAATGGCAGAAAAACGGCGATGTTGTAATGCGCTTTTTGGGCGACAGGAAATTCAAAAGAAGCCTTGAGTGGCGGTTTTTGAGCTGTGGGCACAGCTTGAATCGGAACACCCGGCTTTTTGAGTGGCTGAATAGGAACCAAGATTTGCTGGCCGGGGCTCACCCGAGAGGAACTCATTTTATTGAGTGCGAGCAAGGTGTCTACGGAAACCATGTAGCGCTTTGATATGGCATACAAGTTTTCTTTCTCCAAGACGGTGTGTTTGATGAGCGTATCGGTGAGTTTATGTGGGAAACTTGAGTCCGGTGCTGCAGTTATCGCCACTTGCTGAATGCCATCGGGGGTAAGCGGTAGAACAGCACCTTTGACAATAATTGCCTGACCAACCTTAAGCCCATTTTTAGCATTTGGGTTCCATTTCATTAAAGAATCGACCGAAACCTCGTAGATTCTAGAAATGGCATAAAGGGTTTGTTGGGGAGCTACTTTATGGGATAGCTGGCCGCGCTGCACCGGCACGTTGATGACCTGACCGGCCACTATGCCGCGCTCTAAACCTGGATTTACTGCGAGCAAATGATCGGCATCTTGCTTCAGGAGTGCTTGTAGCTGACTGAGCGTTTGGCCTTCTTGAAGCGTGTATTGATAGTATTTTTGACCTTCTTTTTCGATCACAGGTAAGGCCTGTGAGCGCACGGTAAGTGTTGCAAAAAATAAACCGACAATAGACGCTAAAATCCTCATGTTATTCCCATTCAATGGTGGCAGGTGGCTTGGAGCTGATATCGTAGGTAACGCGATTGATGCCGCGCACTTGGTTGATGATGCGATTCGAGATTTTGGCCAAGAATTCGTAAGGTAAATGACACCAATCGGCGGTCATGCCATCGGTGGAGGTAACAGCTCTGAGCGCAACTGCGTTTTCGTAGGTGCGTTCGTCGCCCATGACGCCAACAGATTGAATGGGTAAGAAAATAGCGCCCGCTTGCCAGACATCGTTGTAAAGGTTGTCTTCTTTGAGGCCATTGATGAAAATGGCATCAACCTCTTGCAAAATGCGGACCTTTTCTGCGGTGACCTCACCTAAAATACGAATGCCAAGACCTGGACCCGGGAATGGATGACGTCCTAAGATGCGCTCATCTATTTGCAAGGAACGACCAATGCGTCGGACTTCGTCTTTAAAAAGCAAGCGAAGCGGTTCTACCACTTGAAGTTTCATGTAATCGGGCAAACCACCGACGTTGTGATGAGACTTAATGGTTTGAGACGGGCCACCTGTAGCAGATACCGACTCGATGACATCTGGGTAAATAGTGCCTTGGCCGAGCCATTTGGCGTTTTCAACGAGTTTGGATTCTTCGTCAAAAACATCCACAAATACTTTTCCGATGGCTTTTCTTTTGAGTTCTGGATCGGTGAGGCCTGACAGTGCGGCGTAAAAACGATGAGCGGCATCGACGCCCTTCACATTGAGCCCCATGCCTTGGTAAGAAGCCAAAACTTCTTCAAATTCGTTTTTGCGCAACAAACCGTTGTCTACAAAAATACAGTGGAGGTTAGGGCCAATGGCTTTGTGCAAGAGCACGGCTGCAACAGAGGAGTCAACGCCACCAGAAAGACCTAGAATGACTTTATCTGTGCCGAGTTGTGCTTGCAAGCGAGCAGTGGTTTCTTCGATGAAGGAATCGGGAGTCCAGTCGCAGGCGCAATGGCAAACATCGACGATGAAGTTTTGTAAAAGTGTTTTGCCCTCGGTGGAGTGATATACCTCTGGGTGAAATTGAATGCCAAATGTTTGCTCGCCTTCGATGGCATAGCCGGCCACTTCTACGTCGTGGGTGGAGCAAATGATTTGGTAATGAGCAGGGATTTTTTTGATGGTATCGCCATGAGACATCCAGACTTGTGAGCCTTGCGTGAGGCCTTTGGTGAGGATGTTGGAGCCGTCTACAAAATTGAGGTGAGCGCGGCCGTATTCGCGGGTGTTGGATGGCAACACCTCGCCGCCAAAGTGATGCGAAAGATATTGGGCACCAAAACAAACGCCCAATAGCGGGAGTTTGCCTTTGATGGCGGAAAGATCGGGGCGCGGCGCTTGCGGGTCGCGGACAGAAAATGGACTGCCCGATAAAATAACACCTTTGACATTGGTTCCGAGTTCTGGAATTTTGTTCCAGGGGTGGATTTCACAATAAACGTTGAGTTCGCGGATTCTTCTGGCAATCAGTTGGGTATATTGAGAACCAAAATCGAGGATTACAATTAATTCATGCATGCCACAAAGATAGCTGAAATACGATTTATTTGCCGCTAAAATCCATAGAATTCATTAATTTTGAGGTTCGCTAAATTGAACACACACATGATCGGAGATCTACTCAAATCCATTTTCGGAGACAAGACCGCAAAAGACCGCAAAGAATACTGGCCTTTCGTAGAAAAAGCCAACGCCGCCTGGAACAGCATCCAAACGCTTTCCGATGACCAACTCCGCGAAAAAACCCGCGGATTCCAAGCACAAGTAAGCCAAGCCATCTCCTCTTTAGAAGAAACACTCGCAGGGCTCCAGGCTAAAGCAGCCGACCTCCAAACCTCTTTTGAAGAAAAGGAAAAACTATACGAAGAAATCGATCAAATGGTGAAAACCATAGACGAGCGCATCGAAGAAGAACTACTCCTTATTTTACCCGAAGCTTTTGCGGTCGTCAAAGAAACCGCGCGCCGCTGGGCCGAGAACGGCCAACTTACCGTAAGTGCCACCGACTTCGATCGTCAGCTTGCCGCTGCCCGCGATGGCATCAGCATTGAGGGTGAACGCGCTATTTGGCACAACGAATGGACCGCCGCCGGCAACAAAATCAAATGGGCCATGGTTCATTACGACGTTCAGCTCATGGGAGGCGCCGTATTGCACCGCGGCAACATCGCCGAAATGCAAACCGGTGAAGGTAAAACATTGGTGGCTACCCTACCCGTCTACCTCAATGCACTTTCTGGCAAAGGCGTTCATGTGGTTACGGTCAACGACTACCTCGCCAAGCGCGATGCCGAATGGATGGGTCCACTTTACGAATTCCACGGTTTGCGCGTAGACTGCATCGACAAACACCAACCCAACTCGCAACGCCGCCGTGAGGCCTACATGGCCGACATCACCTTCGGTACCAACAACGAATTTGGCTTCGACTACCTCCGTGACAACATGGCTGGCCACGTCGATGACATCGTCCAACGCAAGCACCATTTTGCCATTGTCGATGAAGTCGATTCCGTGCTCATCGACGACGCCCGTACACCGCTCATCATTGCTGGCCCTACACCTAAAGGCGACGAACACGAATTCCACGAACTCAAGCCGCGTATTGAGCGCGTTGTAGAAGCGCAAAAAGCATTTGTGCAGCAGTGTCTCAACGACGCCAAAAAAATGCTCAGCGTCATCAACGAGCCCAACCCTGACAAAAACGAACAAAAACGTCTCTTGGAAGAAGGTGGCATCGCCTTGCTTCGCGCACACCGCGGTTTGCCCAAAAACCGTGCACTCATTAAGTTTCTATCCGAGCCCGGGATTAAAGTACACCTCCAAAAGACCGAAAATTTCTACATGGCCGAACAAGGCAAAAACATGAAGAAAATCGACGCGGACCTCTTCTTTGTCATCGACGAAAAAAACAATTCCATCGAGCTCACCGACAAAGGTATCGACCTCGTTTCGGGCAAAGACGACCGCGATTTCTTTGTCATGCCAGACATCGGCGCCGAAATCGCCAAATTGCAAAAAGAAGCACTCGAAAAAGACGCCTACCTAGAGCGCAAAGACGCTTTGGTGCGCGAATACTCCATCAAATCGGAGCGCATTCACTCCGTGAGCCAACTTTTGCGCGCCTACACGCTTTTCGAAAAAGAAGTGGAATACGTCATCATGGACGGCAAAGTCAAAATTGTCGACGAATCTACAGGTCGTATCATGGAAGGTCGCCGATATTCTGACGGTTTACACCAAGCCATTGAAGCCAAAGAAAACGTGACCGTAGAAGCTGCCACCCAAACCTATGCCTCCATCACCTTGCAGAATTACTTCCGCATGTACCACAAACTCGCTGGTATGACCGGAACAGCAGAAACTGAAGCGCGCGAATTCTGGGACATCTACAAACTAGATGTAGTGGTGGTCCCGACGAACCGTCCTATTTCTCGCAAAGACCAAGACGATTTCGTCTACAAAACTGCTCGTGAAAAATACAACGCGATCATCCTAGAAATCGAAGAATTGGTAGCCAATGGCAGGCCAGTTTTGGTGGGTACCACCACCGTCGAGATTTCTGAATTGTTGTCGCGCATGCTCCAAATGAAGAAAATTCCGCATCAAGTTTTGAATGCGAAATACCACCAAAAAGAAGCAGAAATTGTCGCCAACGCAGGTTTAGCTGGCACCGTCACTATCGCCACCAACATGGCGGGCCGCGGTACCGACATCAAACTCGGCGAGGGCGTCAAGGAAGCGGGCGGTTTGGCCATTATCGGTACCGAGCGCCACGATTCTCGTCGCGTAGACCGCCAGTTGCGCGGTCGTGCAGGTCGCCAAGGTGATCCAGGGTCTTCTCGCTTTTTCGTCTCTTTAGAAGACGACCTCATGCGCAAATTCGGTTCTGAGCGCATTGCCGCCATCATGGACCGCATGGGCCTCAAAGAAGGCGAAGTCATTACCGCAGGTATGGTCTCAAAATCCATAGAACGCGCTCAGAAAAAAGTCGAAGAAAACAACTTCGGAATGCGCAAAAACCTCTTGGAATACGATGACGTCATGAACGCACAGCGCAAGGCTATTTACCGCAAGCGTCGCAATGCGCTTTACGGCGATCGCCTCGACATCGACATCGACAACATGTTCTACGACCTCTGTGAAAACACCGTTGCTAACTACGCCAAAGCGCCTTTCCAAGAATTTGAAATGGAAATCTTGCGCTTACTTGGTGTGGAAAGCCCCGTGAGTGAAGCTGAATTCCGCGACATGAACACGCAAGACCTCACCGAAAAAGTCTACAGCTCTATGCGCGAATCCTACGACCGCAAATGCGACAAAATTGCGCGCATGGCCTACCCGCAGGTGAAACACGTCTTTGAAACGATGTCTCAGCAATACAAAAACATCGTGTTCCCACTCACCGACGGACGTCGCCAAATGCAACTCATCGTCAACCTCGAAGAAGCGTATCAATCCGAAGGGCGTGTCATTAGCAAGTATTTTGAGCGCAACGTTTTGCTCAGCAAAATCGACGACGAATGGAAAGAACACCTCAGAGAAATGGACGACCTCCGCTCTGCCGTGCGCAATGCCCAATAC
>Ga0102896_1000416_pt1 | contig 14712 bp, 19 predicted proteins | sample Colrivmet1554A02_FD_78457 | JGI IMG/M metagenome (GOLD analysis project Ga0102896, IMG submission 78457) | Estuarine microbial communities from the Columbia River estuary - metaG 1554A-02 | ecosystem: Environmental > Aquatic > Marine > Intertidal zone > Estuary | place: USA: Columbia River...
ATTTTATATAAAGTTAAATCTGTATTTAATGCTCTAAAAACATAAATTATTATTTTAGTTGTATTAATTTTAGGTTTTTGATTATTTTCTATTTGTTCTATTTTATTCATCATTCCATCTATAATATTATATTTATTTAGAGCAACTTCTAAATCCAAAAAATACTGTTGCACTAATGGTTCCATTTTAGAATTAGTAGATAAACAATTTTTTTTAGCTGCTTCTGGTATGTGTTATAATCTCTAAATTATGATCACCACTACCTTCAGTATTTTTCATTTTTTTAATTATATAATCCATATTTCTTTTATAACTTCTTTTTATAGTATTATTAAATATTTGTCTATTTAATATTTGTAACTATTTTCTTAATATTTCACTATCAATTAAAAATTCATTATATCTTTCTATATAATCTTTTTTAATAATATTATAAAAATCTTTAACAATACTATATTTATTTATAAATGTTTGAAAATCCATTATATTATAATAAACTATATATTTTTGCTTATACTATATGATATAAATAAAAATAAAATAAACTACACATAAATTATATCATTAAGTATTTTTAATAATATAAAAATTTATTGTAAAATATATAAATAAGATATAAAGATTTTTATATTATAAAAATATTGAATATATTAAAAATAATATATAAAATATTAATAATTTATTTAATAAATTCTAATTTTATTTTTTTATTCTAATTCTAATATATATATTTTATTGTAATAATTCAATTTGAATATATTTTTCATTTAATCTTTCTCAATTTAAGTAATTAATTGTTGCATTATAATATTTATCTTTAAGTTTTAAGATTATTTTATAAATTTATTGGATTTACAAGAAAGACAATATCAAAAGGTTATTGTTAAAATTCTTTTAACAATAATATAGATTATTGTTAAAAGAATAAAATTTTAACTCCTCACGTGAGGAGCTAAAATAAAATATCAAAAGGATGTAAAAATATAGATTATAAAACAAATAAGAGACTAGCTCCACTCATATGTGGAGCTAAATATATTAATGAAAAAATATTATTAACTTTAGATTGTTTTAAAGATTTTTTTTATTAGTAGTAACACAATAATCAAAAAAAATAATTTTTAGATAAACCATGAATTATATATCGTCATGTTAATATTTTAATTGATTTAATTCTTTACCAATACAACTTATTAAATGTTTATTTACTAAATATTAAACTTTTGATCCTTTGACATTTAATTAAAAAAATATATATGAATTTATATAATATTATAATGATCAAAGTTTTGAGTTATAATATTTCTTGGGGATCGACGACTGCAAATATAACCAGTTTTAATGATAAATCAGCTCTATGTTTAGCTTGGAATAAATGTGTATTTAATGATAATACGTGTGAACTAAGTAAAACTACACAGATGCCTGATAAATTACCAACTACATGTAAAGATAATATTATAAAATTTATAATAGCATTACAAGAAGTTCCTAGTGATTATACAGTCATTACTAAGTCTTTAAATAAATATGATTGTTGTCTATCAAGTTTAAATAATACCGCTAAAGTTATGATTTTGTATAATAAAAGATTTAAATCAACAAATATAACCTGTTCTGGTTTTCTTAAAACTAATGGAAATATAGACAAGGGTAGACCATTTTTAATAATAAGTTTGGTTGATCAATTACATAATAATAATTATCTTATTATAAATTTACACAACGGACATCAAATTAAAGATTTTGGTAATATAACACACTTTACAGATGCATTTAGTGAGGCGCTTATAAATTCTATTGCAAAAAATAAAGTAATGACTTTATAAATAATAATTCATTTCATATTATTATGTGTGGAGATTTTAATGATCATGGACTCCATGATTATTGGAAGTCCGATGAATTTTATCCTTTTAGTAAATTATCCATAAACATAGACCACATTAAAAATTTAAAAGTTAGTACACATAAACAACCTCCTGAAACATGTTGTGTAGGAAAAACATCATTAAGAGGTGGTAAAAATATTGATAATTTATTTGGTGATTACATTTTAGTATCTCAAGGATTATTGGTATATCAGAAAACGCCAGATAATACTAATGATAATAAACCAAATTCTTTAAATTATGATGCCACTAATTATCCTACATCTGATCACCTACCTATAATAGGAACCATTATTAATAAAAATGTCATACCTACATTCAATGTAGATGATTCAAATTTTAAATTAGTCTTTAATATAAATAATGAATCTATGATTGGATTTGTTAAATCTAAATATTTAGTAGATGATAAAGATAATAAATATTTTTTTAAAATTAACAAGTTTTATCCTTCTAGATTTGTACCTATAGAAAGTAGACAGTTTAATAATAAGAGCTCAATATTTAAAAAGGGTACACTAGTATGTACCCCTCATAAGGAATTTTTTTTAAAAAAAAATTTTGTAATATTTCAAGACTATATTAAAAAAGATTTTTATGTATTATCTAAGGATGATTATACACATTTTCTAAATAATAATATAATGAGACTTAGTAATAAGTATTTAAAATATAAAATAAAATATTTAACTAATTCAAATCAATGATGATTTATTAACATATGAATAATAAAATTATTTTTTATAATACTATTAAATCAAGTTTATTAGATAATATATTAATAATAATAAAAGTTTTAAATTATAATATTTCTTGGGATAAGTAGCTGCTATATAATTATAAACTGTTATAAACTAATATAAATAGATACTATTTAAATTAAATTATTAGGTCACGTTTAATTTGACTTCTGTTTCTGTATTTTTTTAAATCGTTATTTTAGTTACATATATATTCATTATTGCTAATATATCTTTATTAATTTCTTTTTGAGGTGTTAATTCTTTATTATCTGTTGCAAATGCAATTAAACGCCAAAGTATCTGTAACAGACATTATATTAAGTCCTTTGATGACTCTGATTAAAAAATAAAACAAATATTTTAAAAATAATAATTAATTACCTGATAAGTTTAATATCCTCATTGCTTACTGCGTTTTTAATATCGTTAAGCTTACTTAATTTCGTTGAAGGTCTTCCTTTTTTTCTTGGCATAGTTTCTATATTATAACTCATATTTTATATATTATATTACCGCGATATCCCTTTAAGCCATTTATGAAAAGCCGTTTTTTATTTAAATCGGCTTAAAGGGATATTAAATAATAATAATAGATGTTATTAATCACTGAGAATAAGATTGACAATAATGATACTAATAATATGGATTCAAAGCTATCTGATGGAGTTAAATCAACGAAGCCAAAGGATCCGTTATATTTTCAAAAATACTACCAAGAGAAATTAAAGGGAGTTAAACACCATTGCGAGATCTGCAATAAAGATATAGCAAAGGATAAAAAAGCAAGACACGCAAACACTCGGATACATATGAGAAAACTTAAAGAACATCTTTATTCAACGTATAGCGAATTTGATTAATGTTTAATAAAAAACCGCTGATGGTTTTTTATTAAATATTATGTGGTTAAATTAATTATCAACTAAGTGGATAATGTCTTTATTTCCTCAATCCAAGATCTAATATCAGTTGATTCATATAGAAATCTTAATACTATCCAATCTTCTTGTTTCAAATAGTTTTCAAAATAACTTTCGTCAATTAGTTCATCATCATCTTTAGGTTTCTTCGTTTTTAGTGTAAAAGAGTGATCTCTGTCTTTATACATATACAATACTAATGGTTTAGTCATGGTATCAGACCTCATATACATAAAAAGTATTTTAAATAGTATTTTCATTTTCTTAAGCCAGATATCATCAATGTTAAAGCTTTCGGATAATCTATCAAACTTTAGATCCATTTTACCGGAATAGAAAAATAAGTGGTTTGCCTCCTCTAAACCACTTTCTATATTATTTTTGAAAACAACTTTACCAATTATAGGGTGTAAAAAATCAATTCCAGCGCTAGAATATTCTTTTCTACACAATGGGCATTTAAATATGTGTGGTTTATTGTTTGAATACCAAATCGTCTCAACACAACTTTTACAAATACCATGATTACATTTAATTTCCATGATATTCTGTTTATTTAGTCGTTTCATACATACACAACACTCTTTTATATTAGTTGAAGCCCTACACTTAATGCATAATTTATATCTGTCCCCTAATCTCTTATACCCAAAATTTCTACTTATACTTTCTGAGGTGTTATGATATTTAACATGGCACCTAGAACATGAAATCAAATTTTCATCTTTATCAATTTCTGACATATTCTGTTATATAATGTTATTTTTTCTTTAAATCGTTTTTTTCTCCAAATTGTGCTGCACCAGCTCAGAAACGTTTCTGAGCTGGTTAATACATGATAGAACGCAAATACAACAACTACACCTATTAATAATAATATTATTAATATGTATTCATCTATAGAAGATGTTATAAAAGAATATAAAATTTTAAGAAAAACATTAAAATCTGCATGTGAATTTAATTTAATATGTAAAGGCTATAAATGAAAAAAATTTAATAATAAAGTAAAATATTATTATACATTAATTATTTATTTATTTGAAAAAATGAAAGATTATTATTTAAAACATTAATAATTTATTTATAACTATGAATAATATTATTAAAGGGTATCAATATGAAATTTTTATTAATGATTATTTAAATTCTAATAATAATATTAAAATTTCTTATTTATGGAAAGATATACCAGAAGATATATTATTTACATATGGATTTATTAATTCAATCCATGATACTAGATTAAATAGAAAAACTAATAATATTAATAAATTAGAAGATATTGGAACTGATATAATATATATAAATCAAAATGATGAATGTATTATTGTTCAATGTAAAAATTTTAATAAACCTATTAAATTGATGATTTAAGTGGATTCTTTTTTATTATGTGTAAACATACTGATAAAATTGGTCAAATTTATTACACTAATAAATTAAGTAAAAAAATTACAATTGAATATAATAATAATGAAAGAATAAAATTAATTAAAAAAGAAATGATAATTAATGAAAACAATAATATATTTAAATTATATGATTATCAAGAAAAAATAATTAATATAGCTAATCAATATTATATTAATAATAATAATAATTCTGGAATTTTAAGTTTACCTTGTGGGACTGGTAAAACATTAATTAGTTGTTATATTGGTATGAAATTTAAAATTGTTATTATGATTACACCATTAAAACAATATGCACAACAGAATATTAATAGATTTTTAATGTATGAAAATAATAGAAAATCATTATTAATTGATTCTGATGGAACTAGAAATATTAATATAATTAATGAATTTATTAAAAATAATGATAATATATTGTTATCAGCTACTTATAAATCATGTGATATTATTAATCAAATAAATTTAATAGATAATAATATTATAATTATTTTTGATGAATTTCATAATTTTTCATATAATAATATTTATAATGAGAATGATGATATTAATAAATTAATTAATAATAATAATATTATAAAATTATATATGTCTGCTACACCAAGAATATATGATTTAGAAAATAATCATGATATTGATATTAATGAAATATTTGGTGATTATATTTATAAAATGACATTTAATGAAGCTATAACTAATAAATATATATCAGATTACCAATTATATCTACCTGTTTTTAATAATGAAGAATTAGATAATGAAATAAAAGAATTAAATATTCTAAATGATTATTTATTAAAAATACAGTTTTTAATAGAAGCTATTAAATCTTCTGGAACATTGAAAATGATTGTTTATATGAAATGTCATGAAGATATTGATATTTTTATTAATGAATTTAATAAAATTAATAATAATTATTACTATTATGATGTTTGGATTGATAAAATAACTTGTAATAATTCTTATTCTAGTAGAAATAAAATTTTAGATGAATTTAATAAATCTACTAAAATATCATTATTATTAAATGTTTATATATTAGATGAAGCTATAGATATACCTAGTTGTAATTCTATTTATATGACTTATATTTCATCATCAAAAATTAAAAATATTCAAAGAATGAGTAGAGCTATGAGATATCAAAATAAAAAAATAGCAAAAATATTTTTATTTTGTACTGAAATTAATGAATGTTTAGATTATATTAGTTCTATCAAAGAATATGATATAGATTTTAATACTAAAATTAATTATTTATCAATATCTAATAAATATAAAAATATAAAAGAACGAATTAAATTTAATAATGAAAAGATAGAAAATAATAAAATTAAAATATTAGGAATAAAATTATATAGATCAGAGTCATGGTATGATAAATTAAAAAATATATTGATGACTATAATAAAACACCATCATCTAAATCTAAAAATAAAGATGAAAAAATATTAGGATCATGGTTATTATATCAAAAAAACAATTATAAAAATAAAAAACATATAATGACAAATAATGAAATTAGACAGGAATGGGAAACATTTTTAGATGAATATAAAGAATATTTATTAGATAATATTAAGTCATGCCAATAATAGTAAGGATTTATAATCCTAAATTACATCCAAATATAGATAATATTTTAATAATTATCAGAATAGATTGTAAATATAAAAAATATAGTAAAAATAATAATTAAAACAAAAATGCCATATATATAAATAAAAAAAAATGAAAAATTAAATATATACTTATTGTATACATATATATTTAATACCGGAGCCTTTGGGAATCCTAAGGTTCAAAACTTTGTCCAGAAATAACAAAAAAATGAACACATTGCAACCGCATCAAAAACGTACCTGGGCAGATCTGTACGATGAAGAAATAGAAAATAAAGAGCTAGAGCAGCAACCGCAACAAAAACGTACCTGGGCAGATCTGTACGATGAAGAAATAGAAAATAAAGAGCTAGAGCAGCAAATACAAAAACGTACCTGGACAGATCTGTACAATGAAGAAATAGAAAATAAAGAGCAAGAGCAGCAAACACAACAACTATTGATGCAACAAGAAAAGCAACAGAAGCAGCAACTACACCAGTGGCAAAAACAGCAATATCTGTTGCAAAAACAACAGCATCTGTTACAAGAGCAGTTACTAGAAAAGCAACAGATGCTGCAGCAGCTGCTACTGCAGCAGTGGCAAGAGCAAGAGCAACAGAAGCTGCAACTACTGTTGCAGCAAGAACAGTTGCATCAGCTGCAACTGCAAGAGCATCAGAAACAGCAACTACTATATCGACAAATGGAAGTACAACAATTATTCCAATATCAAAAACAAGAACAGCTTCAACTGTTGCAGAAGCAGAATCAGCAGTGGACACTGTTGCAATCACTACTAAAGCATTGATTACCATAGACAAATATTAATTTTATTAAATAAAATTAAAAAGATAATTTTATTTTCTTGATTTTATTTAATAAAATTAAAATATTAAGAATAAAATTATATAGATTGAAGCCATGGTATGATAAATTAAAAGAAATTAAAAAATATATTGATATCAAAAATAAAACACCATCTAATATATATATAAAAATAAGGATAATAAAATATTAAGAAGTTGGCTATCAACTCAAAAACAAATTATAAAGATAAAAACAAAATAATGAAATTAGACAGGAATGGAAAAAAATTTTAAATAAGTATAAAGAATATTTATTAAATAATGTTGAAATATAGATGATAAATTAAAAGAAGTTAACAAATATAACCTATAAAAAACACCATCAAATTCATCTAAAAATAAAAATGAAAAAAGATTAGGACTATGGTTATCAACTCAAAAAACAAATTATAAAAATAATATAATGAATGATAATAATATTAGACAGAAATAGGAAAATTTTTTAGATAAGAATATTTATTAGATAATATTGAAATACCATCTTAAACATCTAAAAATAAGGATAAAAAATTGAAAAATTAATTATATGATATTGCATACATAAATACATAGTACTGTAGCCCTCGATAATTCTAGGGTTCAAAGCTTGATCAACTGATAGGTCTTCACACCAAAAAATGAACATGCCGCAATTGCAGCAAAAAAATTGTTGGGCAGATCTGTATGATGAAGAAATGAAAATGCAACAGATGCCACAGCAGCAACAGCAGTGGCAAAGACAGCAACTATTATGGGAAAAGCAGCATCAACTGTGGCAAGAGCAATGGCAAGAGCAGTGGCAACAGAAGCAGCAACAGCAGCAACAGAAGCAGCAACAGAAGCAGCAACAGAAGCAGCAACAGAAGCAACAACAACAGCAGTGGCTAAAGCTGCAACATCTGCAATGGCAAGAGCAACAGAAGCTTCAACAACAGCAGTGGCTAGAGCTGCAGTATATATGGCAAGAGCAGTGGTACCAGCAGCAACAGCATCAACAACAACAACTGCTGTGGCAAGAGCAGTGGCAAAAAAAGTGGGAAGAGCAGCAAAAGCTACAACTACTGCTACAAGAAAAGCAACAGCAACAGAAACATAATCGACAGAAACATCAGAAGCTGTTGCAGCAGCAAGAGCAGCAAGAAAAACAGCAAGTGCAATACCTGCTGTTTTTGCAACAGCTTATGGTGTTGCAATGGCAGCTGTTGCAAAAACAACTGCTGTTGCTATTATGGCAGAAGTGTATGTACATACAGCAGTTAATGCTGTCACAAAAGTAGAAACAGCAAGAAGTGATCAACATAAACAACTGTTGAAACTACAATAAAATCAAAAAAATAATTTTATTTTCTTGGTTTTATTAATTAATGAAAGCATGTGTGATTAGTAATATTAATTTTATCACCATATGAAGTATATGATATAATTAAAAATATTTATAATTAGTTTAGTATAATATGGTTTATTTTTATTAATTTATATATATTGTTTATATAATAATATTATTTTTAAATATATTTGTTAAATTTGATAATTAGCATTTAACTATTAATTAATAAATAGATATATAATATAATAATTATAGATCTATAGAAAAAAGTATTAAACAGTATATTTTAATAAAAAAGCTATCAGAATATAATAATATATTTATAGCTAATAATTTTTATATGTAAGAAATGAAGTTATTATAATAGAAATATTTTTTACATATTCGTATAAATATTAACTTTTATAGTATTAGCAAATATATTTTAATAATACTTGAAAATATGATATATTACTATTAAAAGATTACTAGAACAAAATAATTTTTAATGTAAATAAAGATTTAAAATCCGCCAATATTTGTGGGTTTAATTCTGGCGGAGGTAATAAAATCGAATATTATTTACATCCTAAAGCATTTAAAATATGTTTAATTTATTCCAAAAATATGAAGTATATGATTATTAATTATTTAATTAAAATAATGTAGATAAAAGTTAGAAGAATTTTTAGATAAATATAAAAAATATTTATTAGATAATGTAAAAATATATTGATAATAATAAAGAAATATCTAATAAATCAATAAAATTGATGTATTAGATATGAATTAATAATTATTAAAGAAAATATTAAATCATTAGTAATTTACCTAAAAGAATATTTAGTAATGAAGAAAATTGTTATATAGTAGATTTATTTAATATATTAGATAGTATAAATGAATTGAATCAAAGAAATTTAATAATAAAATTAGTAAAGATTATATTGTAGTAATAATAATTTATATTTTTCATCACTTAAATTTAATAAAAGTAATGAATATAAATATAATAGTATACAATATAGCTAATAGATAAATATCTATTGATAAAATAGCAAAGTTATTTTATCTTGAGAATTTAATAAAGAAATCAATAAATTTAATATATCCATTATATATTCAAAATGTATCTGATTATATAATAAATAAAGATTATACCGAGGAATATTTAGGATATTATTTATATCCTAGAGTTTTTAAAATTTGTTTCAAAATTATCTAATATAAATTAAAAGATTTTTGCTTTATAAAAAAAATTGAAATAATAAATATTAGTATAATCCTAAAGATATAATCTAGTTACCGTAGCCATTTTGGCTCAAGAGTACCTCGCGGCCTTGTTCACCACGTTATATTGACATCATGTCCGCACTCGTAGTACTGCAAATTGTGAAAACGCGGATTGATCTTCAGTTGCTGGCATCGCGCAAAAACAAAGTAGATACGACGAGTCAACTCATAGAATTGATTCAACTTAAATACGAACTCAAAGGTACAATGAAAGCCATTGGACATGATATGATAGAAATCATATCTCTCGCAGATAATAATTTTCCAGGAATGACACAAGAAATGATAGATGACCAACTGCTATATCTGGAAGAACAGTACGAACATGTTCAAATTCGTTACGATGAAATTTGTACAGAACTCAAACAAACCAGACAAAGTTGGAAGACCTGCAGAGCCAACTACGAAGCACTCAAGAACGATTGTCAAATAATCAAAAGTGTGGCGACAGTTTAACTAGTGATGTCTGCAGAATGACATTTTTTTCGCTTTTTGCATTTAGCTTATCCAACTTCTGTTTGAAGAAATATTAGATAAGCTAAATGCAAGTCAAATGACGTTTACATGAGGACATCCAGTTTCCTTTTTTTCAGCTCACCGAACCTCTGTTCAAAGATACAGAGCAGTAAGGCTGTGGTCCGGTAGGTGATGCGAGTTGGATTGGCAACCCAGCGACCTTTTCGAAGGTTACTGTGCTAAGCATTTAGTTGTCATCTACATGATGATAAAAAATCAAAAATAATAAATTTTTATTATTTTTGGTTTTTTATCATATAACAACATGTAATATATTTAATAATTATATATTTTCATAATTATAATAATTTAATTTAGAAATGTTCTTTTTATATTATAATGCTATCTATCTAATGAATTATGAATTAATAATTTATAAAATAAAAATATTCTAGAATGTATAAATGTATTTAAATATCTTTATTATTATAAATTATTAGTTTGATTTAATTTATTTATTCTAAAATTTTCATTATTTATATCATTAATAAAATTTGGTATACATATATTAACTAACAATTAAATTAATGGAAAGATTTGAAAATATAATTAGAATTTATTACAAAGAAGAAAAATTTATATTAAATATTGTAAAAATAATATTTAATATAAATTATTTAATACAGTATTGTTTATTAGCATCAATACAAAGTAAAAAATATGAGTATTATATCATTATGACATTTATTGTTAATATTTATAAAGTTGAAAGAATAAAAAATGTATATACTAAAAAATTACAAACTACATATATTAATAATATACAAGAATTAAAAAGCTTAAGCTTATTAATAAAATCAATCCATCTAAAAACTTTTTAAAAGATTAACAATTAATGAATTAATAATAATAATATAAATATTATGTAAAATTTAGGTATTAAAAGAAAAATTAATTAAATATTATCATTAATACAGCATATATTACTATATCTTTTTTATATTAAAATAGAGGTGTATTAATGATATATTAATAAATGTATGGTAAATTAAAAAAAAATATATATTTATATTAAATGATAAATAATAATTATTGTGTATATTTATTAGTTAACACTAATAATAATAAAACATATATAGGTATTACTAATAATATTAATAAAAGAATAAAACAACATAATAATATATTATCAGGAGGTGCAAAATATACAACAATGAATATAGATAATGGTAAATGGATATATTATGGATTTATACATAATTTAACAAAAAATATATCATTACATTTAGAAAAAAAAATTAAAAATATATCAAAAAAAAATTCTGGATCACCTTTAGAAAGAAGAATTAATGCTATAAATTATAGCATTAATTTATATAATTTATTAAATATAAATTATATTTATTTTGAATATGCTTAACTTTATTAATGCAAACAAAATAAATTTATTAATAAATTTTATCTATAATTATTAGATAATACTATTATTAAAAAACTATTAATATAAAAAAAATTTTAAAAATATTAATTTTTATTAAATTAATGGTAGATTATAAAACTATTCAAGATTATAATCAATACTTAATTAATAATCAATTATTTCTTAATATTATAGATTATGTTAAAGAAATTAATATAATCTATAATATTGATATTAATTTTATTAATGATTTTATTGAATTAGTTAGTGAAGATAAATGTTGTATTCACTATAATATGCTTCAAAAATATGAGGTAGTTCCATTATTAAAAGGAACTACATATATTAAAAATTTAATTAACAAATATCAGTTTATAGAAAATGAAGACTATCAGCTCAGAAACGTTTCTGAGTTTAAATCCCAAGGTAGTACTTCTATTAAAAATGAATATTATTTGCATCCAATAGCTTTTAAAATATGTTTAATAAGAACTTTAAAAACAAAACAATATGCTAAATATTATATATTATTAGAAAAATGTATTAAATATTTTAATGATTATCAATTAGAATTAAATAAAAAGTATAATATTAAATTAAAATTAAAAATAGAAAAAAAAGATAATAAAATTAATAAATTAAAGGAAAAATTAAATATCATCATTATTTTAAATGATGAATTATCTAAAAAACAAAATTTTGTATTAGAAGAATTAAATAATTATAAAAATAATTATAAATTATTAACTAAAGTTATTAAAAAATTAGAAAATTATATTACATTATTAACTAATAAAATTACTGATATAGAAAATAATAATAAAATATTAACTGATATAATTGATGATTGCAATAAAAATTGAAGACAAATTATGTTATTATAAATTTATAATAACATAATAATGTCTCCTAAAAAAGTTAATATAGATTCTCTAGAAAAGAAAACTATACCAAAAGCATTAAAAATTGCTGTGTGGAATAAATATATAGGTGAAGAAATTGGAAAAGCTAAATGTTCATGTTGTAATATTACTGATATTACACAATTAAAATTTCACACAGGTCATATTATTGCTAAGGCTAATGGTGGTTTAACAAATATTGATAATTTAAAACCAATATGTGAAAGTTGTAATAAATCAATGGGTATAAAAAATATGGATGAATTTAAACAGTTATTAATATCTCAAAGTAAAGAAATCATTATTAATGCAATAAAAAATGAAAAGCCTGAAATTATTAGTATTGATATGGATATATTAGAAAAACTATACGATGGTCTACAAACTAATTATAAAACAGGTACATCTGCGAATGACCATCACTATAATAATATAATAACATTTAATACAAATATAGATTTTATTAAATTTTTAGTAGATGAAACTAAAATATCTCATGATGAATATACTGAATTATTAAAATATGAATATCATCCATTTTTATCTAAAATACAACCTATTATTGATAAAATAAAATATAATAACATAAATATTAATAAATATTTATTGGATCTTCAAAACTATGAAAATTATAAAAATAATAAAGGATTTATTCCATATTCTTTACCAAGAATTCACACATATATATTATATTTAGACATTCCTAAAACAAAAATAGATATCTTAAGAGAAAAGCAAAAGGAATTTAGAACAATGTTTAATAAGTTAATTAATTCAAAACAAATGCATATTGATGATGTAATATCAAAATATAAAAATGAAATTGAATATTATAAAAATATAGAATTATATAAATAATAAATCCATATCATTTATATAATTGATGAGTGTGATAAAAATTGATTTTTTTATTAATAACTAATTAATTTTTATTAGTTATTAAATATGGAAACAATAATTATTAAAGATAATATTAAATCTATTAGTGATTTACCTAAAATAAAATTAATGTATTGCAAGGAATCTGAAGAAGATCATAATATAATACTATTTGAAAATATATTAAATAATATAAAGAAATTAAATAAAAAGAAATTAATAATAGAATTATTAAATTATAAAAATATTAAAGATTATAGTATAGTTTGTAATAATAATTTATATTTTACAAATATAAAATTTATTAATATGATAAGTACGAATTATCGTCCAGATATATCAAATATACGTGGATTTAACCATGACTATCACACTTTAGTTAAACCATCTAACCTATATAAAATAAACATTTCACCCAGAACTATGCCCCATACGGATAGTATAATTAGATCCAGTTCCCTTGAATCAACTCAATATATATTATATAATAAAAATATTAATATAATACATTTAATATTATTTCATGATTTAAATATTGATAAAGTATTAATATATCTATTATATATTTATTATATTTTAGATGAAAATAATAGACTTAGTGACCATTATTCTTCTATCGAGAATTATACAATCAGATATGATATATGTAATACCTATATTTTAATTTTAATTATAAAATATTATTGTTCTAATGTAATTAATATGTTTAATTTTAATAAACCTTATATATTTGATTATAGTTTTAATTATGAACAAATATTTTTGGAAGGTATTGAACCATTAATATCTAATAATGAAATATTAGAATTGAAAGATAATAATAATAAGTTAACTAATGAAATATTAGAATTAAAAGATAATAATAAAATATTGACTAATCAAATATTAGAACTAAAAGATAATAATAATAATAATAATAATAATAAATCATTAATTAAAGAATTAATTAATGATTTATCTAAAGAACATAATTCTGTATTAGGAGAATTAAATAATTACAAAGATCAAAATAAATTATTAAATAAAGTTATTGA
>Ga0102896_1000453_pt1 | contig 14216 bp, 8 predicted proteins | sample Colrivmet1554A02_FD_78457 | JGI IMG/M metagenome (GOLD analysis project Ga0102896, IMG submission 78457) | Estuarine microbial communities from the Columbia River estuary - metaG 1554A-02 | ecosystem: Environmental > Aquatic > Marine > Intertidal zone > Estuary | place: USA: Columbia River...
ACCAACATTTGATGTTCAATATGTTGTCTTTATTTATGATTGGAAGTCGCTTGGAGCAATCATGGTGTGACGAATTCGGAATGACAAAAGGAATCATACTGTATGTCACGCTTTACCTAACTGGAGGAATAGCAGCTACCATTATTCCCTTTTTCAGACATAGATATAATGTATCGTATCGTTCGTTAGGTGCATCTGGAGCAGTTTCAGCCATTGTTTTTGCCACCATATTATGGTATCCAAAAATGAATTTAGGACTCTTGTTTCTTCCGATTCCCATACCTGCATACATTTTTGGCCCCTTATACTTGCTTTTTGAATTTTATGCCATGAAACGTGGAAACACAGGAATAGCAAATGATGGTCACATCAGTGGGGCATTATTCGGGATACTTTTTGTTTTATTCTTAAACCCAAATAAAGCCTCAGAATTTATTGATAATTTTGTTCGGTAATGTGGTATGTAAATAATAACGGAAATGTTGTTTCTGGGGCAGAGCCTTCAATTGTCTCGGGTAGTCGTGCATTTTTATATGGGGATGGAGTGTTTGAAAGCGTTCGAATCATTCATGGCAAACCGATTAATTTAAACGCACACATTCAACGGTTATTCAAAGGGGCCGAAATGCTCAAAATTCGAGTTCCTTCCTATTTGACGGTGGAAGTTTTTCATGAGAAAATCATGGAATTAATTTCACGAAATACGGTAAAAGCCGGCGGTAAATGTCGAATTAGCATCGATCGTATTGCTGGGGGGACTTACAAACCCACATCCAACGAGGCCACGTATTTCATAGAAGTATGGCCTATGGATGAAAATGATTTTCTACTCAATTACAAAGGAATAGAAGTAGATGTTTATAAGGACATTAAAATTTACCCGAATTTTCTTTCCCCGTATAAAACAAAAAATGGCTTAACGAAAGTTTTAGCGGCTATTGCTGCTGAAGAATTAGGTCTGGGGGATTTTATCTTGCAAAATGATAAAGGAAATTTAATTGAATCAACCAGTTGTAATATGTTCATAGTGAGCAATGGTGTGCTTTATACACCAGGCTTGCAGGAAGGATGTATAGCAGGGACAATGCGGATGCAAATCATTAACTTAGCAATACAAAATGGGATAAGGGTGTATGAATGCCCTATTTTACCGCATAATCTGCTTTCAGCAGACGAAGTTTTTTTAACCAATGCGATTACAGGGATTAAGTGGATTGGTGGTTATCGGACCAAACGCTATCTGAATAATACTTCAAGAAGATTGGTGATGTTATTAAATGCGCATTGGTCCAAAGCACTTGGTCTGTAAATTACCAGGTAAACGCCCCGTCTCCTAACCATTTTCCTTGAACTCGTAACGTTTGTTCAATTACATCACGTACGCATCCCATACCACCATTTAACGGGGATATATAGTCTACTAGTGCTTTTACATCAATTGATGCATCTTGTGGTGCAGTGGTTGTTCCAATGATCTTCATTAACGGAATATCGGGTATATCGTCTCCCATGTATAACGAGCGTTCAGCTGAAACCCCAAAGGTTTTAACCAGCTCCTCAAATACTTCCTTTTTATTACTGCTCTCTAAACGAACATCGGTTACCCCAAGTTTAATGTACGTTTTACGAATAAATTCTGATTCACCACCAGTGATTAAAAATATCTTATATCCTAATTTGGCAGCGTACTGAATCGCATAACTGTCTTTTACATGAATGCTACGTTGATAATCAGTCCCATTGATTAAAACACATCCATTTGTTAACACGCCATCGACGTCAAAAATAAAGCAATCAATGGTCTTTAGTTTGATTTTATAGTTCATTGGGTGTGGTTGTTTTTAATTTGAGCACTTAAGTATTCGTACAATGCTAGTGTTAAACCGCTAAGAAGTGCCTTGTGTTTATCCATAGTGATTACATCGTTTCTCTTCGCTGGACCAGTTTGCAAGTCTTTGCTAATTAATAGATTAGATGTTGTTTTTGAAATTAATGATTCAAATAAATTTACAGGTATTTGATGGGATCGCGCATGTGCTATGCCTTGATTCATGACAAAATAGCCAAAGTTATTGATGAACACCGCGGCAACGTGAGAAGCGAATCGAGCTTCTTCATTCAGTAGGGTGAAATTAAGCGATAACTGCCTCAGTAAGCTATTGCCGAACTCGTGCGCTTCGCTATTGAACTCACACAAAAATGGAACTTCCTCAAAAGACGGAAGGGCGTTGGTTTGAATGGTCTGTAAGGGGTAAATTATCCCCATGGGACGATTTGAATACGCATGAATACTGAATAGGCCTGCACAAATAAATACTGGAATCGAGTCTTCAAGCGATTGAATTACCTCTGTTATATTTCGATCTTGAACGCATACAAAATAACAATCAACTACGGATTCTTTATTAGCGATGTTGACATGGTAGTTGTTACAGAATTCAGCCGTTTTATCCTCATTGGATCCTTTCACATAGAGTGAAATCCCTTTGGCCTTGGTTAAATTTACAGCCCAAAAAGCGGCAACATTACCTGTGCCAACAAGGCCTATTTTCCATGACATTGTTTGTATTTTTTACCGCTTCCACACGGGCAAGGATCATTTCTATTGATTTTAGGGTCAACCATTATAGGCTCTCGCTTAACGGGTTCCTGCATAGAATTTTGTATGGCTTCTTGATATCCTTGGCTTCCTTCAAATCTAGGGGCTTGACCCGAAGTGCTCACGTTGGTCTTTGCTTGGGCATAATGACTCTCATTTGCATCTTTGTTGGTACTCTGCATTTCCTGTTCAAATGGAATGTCTAAGGTCATTAGGAGTTCAACTGACGATAGATTCACCCGGTTAATCATGTTTTTAAACAAATCGTAGGATTCCAATTTATAAATCACCAACGGATCTTTTTGCTCATACGTTGCATTATTTACAGCGGATCTTAAATCATCCATCTCACGCAAATGCTCTTTCCATTCATTGTCAATTATTCCAAGAATAATGTGTTTTTCAAATTGCTTTGACACATTGGTGCATTCGCTTTGATATGCTTCGGCCAGATTAACAATTAATTGCACCTCTCTTCGACCATCTGTTAATGGGAATACAATATTCTTGTATCGGTCTGACATTGTTTCAAACACGTGCTTAACTTGAGGGAAGGCCTTGGTGGCAAACTTCTCACATTTACGTTGATATTGCGTAATCATCGCCTCATAAACAAGATTTGTTAGCGTGTTTGCGTCAGCACGTCTGAATTCTTCTTCGGTTACAGGGGATGAAATCCCTAAAATCCGGATTAATTCAACTTCGAAATCATTAAATTCAGCGTGAATGTTTTGTTGAACCGTTTGTTCGCACAAATCAAAAAACATATTATCCACGTCAATATCTAATCGATCTCCAAAGAGCGCATTCTTGCGAAGTTTATAAATCAACTTACGTTGGGCATTCATCACATCGTCGTATTCTAGCAAACGTTTACGAATACCGAAATTGTTTTCTTCTACTTTTTTCTGTGCGCGCTCAATGGATTTAGATACCATGCCATGCGTGATTACTTCCCCTTCTTTAAGTCCCATACGGTCCATGATTTTCGCGATACGCTCTGAACCGAACTTACGCATCAAATCATCTTCTAATGAAACAAAAAATTGTGATGAACCTGGGTCTCCTTGACGTCCTGAACGACCGCGCAACTGACGATCAACCCGCCTTGAATCATGACGTTCTGTACCAATAATTGCTAGTCCTCCGGCTTCTTTAACTCCAGCGCCGAGTTTGATATCAGTACCACGACCCGCCATGTTTGTTGCGATAGTCACTGCTCCTGCTTGACCTGCTGCCGCTACGATTTCAGCTTCCTTTTGATGGTGCTTCGCATTAAGTACTTGATGAGGCACCTTTTTGAATTGAAGCATTTTACTCAATAATTCAGAGATTTCAACGGTAGTAGTACCAACCAAAACCGGACGACCTTCCGCTACTAGGCGTTCCACTTCTTCAATAACCGCCGCAAATTTCTCGCGACCTGTTTTGAACACCATGTCCTCTAAATCTTTTCTAACCGCTTTGCGATGGGTTGGAATAACCACCACGTCTAACTTGTAAATATCGTAGAATTCTTTCGCTTCCGTTTCAGCGGTTCCGGTCATACCAGCTAATTTGTGGTACATCCTAAAGTAATTCTGAAGGGTTATGGTTGCGTAGGTTTGCGTAGCCGCTTCAATTTGAACATTTTCCTTGGCTTCGATGGCTTGATGTAAACCATCAGAATATCTTCGGCCTTCTAAAATCCGTCCCGTTGATTCATCAACAATTTTGACTTTTCCTTCTAAGATTACGTACTCAACTTCTTTTTCAAAAAGCGTGTATGCTTTAAGTAATTGGTTAACCGAATGAATTCGTTCAGATTTAATCGAATAATCCCTTACGAGTATATCTTTCTTTTCAAGAAATTGCTCTTGATTGAGTTCTTCTTTTTGAAGTTTTGCGATTTCTGCGCCAATATCGGGCATGATGAAGAAATCTCGATCGTCTGACCCAGAAATTAGATCAATTCCTTTACTGGTAAGTTCGATGGTGTTGTTTTTCTCATCAATAATAAAAAAGAGTTCGGCATCAATTTTCTTCATGTGCTTCCCTTGCTCTTGCATGTACGTGTTCTCCGTCTTTTGCAAATGCACTTTAACGCCAGGTTCAGATAAGAACTTTATTAAAGCACGATTTTTCGGAAGACCTCGATGTGCTCTTAAAAGCGCAATTCCGCCTTCTTCAAGCATGGTTTTTTCTAATTTCTTATCCGGCTGAAGTTCGTTTAGTACAACTAAATTTTTCTTCGCCTCTAACAAGAATTGTTGAACAACTTCTCGCTGCGCATTAACGATGAGCTCTACGCGCGGTTTTAATGCGTGAAATTCTTGCTCTCCATTACTTGTGGTAGGTCCTGAAATGATTAACGGGGTACGTGCATCATCTATTAATACAGAATCGACCTCATCCACGATGGCAAAGTGGTGTTTACGCTGAACTAATTCACTTGGATGCCCCGCCATATTATCACGCAAGTAATCAAATCCGAATTCATTATTCGTACCAAAGGTAATGTCGGCCATGTAGGCATTTCTTCGAGCGTCAGAATTCGGTTGGTGTTTGTCAATGCAATCAACGCTTAACCCATGAAATTGATACAAAGGTCCCATCCATTCTGAATCCCTTTTTGCGAGGTAGTCGTTTACCGTTACTATATGAACCCCTTTTCCAGCTAATGCATTAAGGTAGACTGGAAGAGTCGCAACAAGTGTTTTACCTTCACCCGTTTGCATCTCAGCGATGTTCCCCTGATGTAGTACGGCGCCTCCCATTAACTGCACGTCATAATGCACCATGTTCCATTGTACATGATTCCCAGCTGCGGTCCATTCGTTATGCCAAATTGCTTGATCACCAGCAATAGTAATTCCGTCTTTTCTACTTGCAAGGTCTTTGTCGAATTCGGTAGCTGTAACGCTAAGTTTTCCGTTATGAGCCCAACGATATGCAGTTTCTTTAATTACAGCAAACGCTTCTGGGAGAATTTCAATTAATACGTCTTCAATGGTTTCATCGATCGCTTTTGTAAGTGTATCGATTTGCTCAAAAATTGCTTCTTTCTCGTCGATAGAAAGAGCAGGATTCGCCACTTGCTCCTGCAAGTTAGCAACCTCGGCTTCTTGAACGCTTATTGCCTGTTTGATTTTGGCTCGGAATCCAATTGATTTTTCCCTAAGTCCATCGTCGGTTAGCTGCTGAACTTCAGATAAAAATGTATTGGTTTTATCTACGAAGGGTTGATATCGCTTTTGATCCTTTGTGCTTTTGTCTCCGAATATCTTTTTTAGTATGTCGCCTATCATAATATAGAATGTAGTTGGCAAATGTAATTATTTCGCATCGATAATAGTATTCCTTAATTCTTGAAATTGAAAATTTACAATTCTTTAGTAGTTAACGGCTTCCACAAAATCAATTTAACTTAACTTTGCGCATGCATCAAACGATTTTAATTTACGATTTTGGGTCACAATATACCCAGCTGATTGCGCGTAGAATTCGCGAAATGAATGTCTATTGCGAAATCCATCCGTGGACTTCTATTGGAAACACAACCCCTGATTGCATGGGCGTTATTTTGTCTGGTAGTCCATATTCCGTGCGTGACAATGCTTCTCCAAAACCGGATTTATCGCACATTAAAGGGAAACTGCCACTGCTCGGAATATGCTATGGAGCTCAATTATTGGCCCAAGGATATGGGGGAGAAGTAAAAGCCTCAAACACACGTGAATATGGAAGGGCTATGCTACATCAAGGAATTTCTTCTGGACTTATGTCTGGAATTAGTTACCCAACGCAAGTATGGATGTCGCATGGGGATTCTATTGCGAACCTGCCGAGTAATTCAACCTTAATTTGTAGTACGGCAGATGTAGAAAATGCAGGGTATCAATTTAATGGGGAGCAAACATTTGGCGTACAATTTCATCCAGAGGTTTATCATTCCACGGATGGTATGACCCTGCTTAAAAATTTCGTTTTAACCGAATGCGGGTGCAATGGAGATTGGTCTCCAGGGATTTTCGTTGAAGAAAAGGTTGCTGAATTAAAGGCTCAAATCGGTACAGACCATGTTATTCTCGGCTTGTCTGGAGGTGTGGATTCATCTGTTGCCGCCATGCTGTTACATAAGGCGATTGGTGCACAATTGCATTGTATTTTTGTGGATAATGGGCTTTTACGCAAAGGGGAATATCAGCAAGTCTTAGATTCGTACAAGCATATGGGCTTGAATATTAAAGGGGTAGACGCCTCCAGTCGATTCTATGATGCGCTATCCGGTAAAACAGATCCCGAAGCGAAACGAAAAGCAATTGGCAAAGTGTTTATTGATGTTTTTGATGAAGAATCAAGTAAGGTTGAAAATGCCTCTTGGTTAGGTCAAGGAACTATTTATCCAGATGTTATTGAGTCGGTTTCAGCTACAGGCGGACCATCTCAAACCATTAAATCTCACCACAATGTAGGGGGGTTGCCAGATTACATGAAACTTAAGGTCGTTGAGCCGCTTCGAAGTTTGTTTAAAGACGAAGTGCGACGCATTGGTCGCGCGATGGATATGGATTCAGCCTTGCTTGATAGACATCCATTTCCAGGGCCAGGACTTGGCATACGGATTCTTGGTGAAGTCACGCCGGAAAAAGTTCGGATACTGCAAGAAGCAGATTATATATTTGTACAGGGTCTGAAGGATCACGGATTGTATAATCACGTATGGCAAGCAGGTGTTATTTTGCTCCCGGTGCAATCCGTAGGGGTAATGGGTGATGAGCGCACCTATGAAAATGCGGTGGCTTTGCGAGCGGTCACTTCAACGGATGGAATGACAGCAGATTGGTGTCATTTACCTTATGAGTTTTTAGCAGAAATTTCAAATAAAATAATTAATCAGGTTCGGGGTATTAATCGTGTAACCTACGATATTAGTTCTAAGCCTCCTGCGACAATTGAATGGGAATAAATCGAATTGGTCATATTGTATTTCTTCTGGCCTGCTGTTGGGTAAGTTACGCGCAGAATTTTTATCCAATTGTTAAAAAAGATAATCTGTGGTATCATGAAGTTGTCATTACGGAGGGTACAACCTTGTTTTCCTTGATGCAAGAATTCGGTCTTTCAACGGAAGAAATTAAACAAGATAATCCCGGAATAACAGACAAGCTACAAGCCAACGGTAAAATTTTGTTGCGTGCAAAACGAAGTTCCTTTGATTATACAATTAAAAAAGGGGATACTCCCTATGGGGTAAGTACTAAGTTCGGTATTGCCTTGGATAGTTTGTATGCCTACAACGAGGGGATAAGGACTGTAGGGGTTAAGGTTGGACAGCGATTGAAGATTAACCAAGGAATAAAGCGAGTAGGGTATGTCGCTACAGAAACTGCTCAAGTTGAACCAGTGCAAGGAAATTCAGATTCGATTCTATCAGCAGTTCGCACCTTTGATTTCAGTGATAGCATCCTTGAGTATCGGGTAAGACAAGGTGAAAAATTGTCGGATATCAGCAAACGGTTTTTAGTGAGTACAGAAAAGCTTAAGGCACTCAACGGATTGAAAAATTCTACAATTTCAGATGGCATGTTATTGAAAATCCCGTTGCGTGTCAATGAAGTTGTTCCCATCGTTCCTTCTTTACCTGACCCTATTAAAACTCCGAATTATTCGATTCAAAAAAACCAAATTACGAAGCCTTTTCAACCGGTGGTGAAATCAAACAACTTAAAAATCGGGGTATTTCTTCCGTTTAATAGAGATTCGATTGTTTTTCCACTTAAAGGATATCAGAAATTTGCTTTTGACTTTTACATGGGAGTAATGGCTGGGATCGATTCATTAAAACGTATTGATTTAACAGGTGATTTGTATTTTTTTGATTATCAATCGAAGGAAGAATCAATCGACCAATTGATTCGTTCTGGTAAAATTGACCGATTTGACCTATTTATTGGACCAATGCACCCTGTGGAATGCGATAAACTATCTCAGTTTTCATCTGAGAAAGGTATTCCACTGATTCTTCCCTTACCTCAAACAAGCATGTCTGAACAAATGAGTCATAATGAGCAACTCTTTATGATTGCTTCCGAAATAACAAATCAGATAAACATGTTAGGGAAATTTCTTGGTGAACATTCATTAGAGAAACAAGTAGTCTTGTATCAAACAGGATTGACAAGTGACACCACATTAGAACGTCAATTCATTCGTAACTTTTATGAGTTTGCACCAAAAAATGTACGATTGATTTTGGCGAATGAATCTATGTTAAAAGCATTTTCTAAAGCTACATCGCCTGTAAATATCGTATGTCTAAGCCAGGATAAAAAACAAGTTGTCCATGTGATTAAATTAATGCGTTCCAATAATCAAGTTTCCCTATATGGGTTGCGGGAATGGACAGAGTTCAAAGAAGTTAATTCGGTACTAGAAAATCAAGGTGTTTTTAATTATATGAGCACCACATGCTTTGATTTAGAGAATGCGCGCGTGAAAAATTTCCATAAGGCGTTTAGGGCGAGCTATGAAACGGATTTATCAAAAGCGGCATTACTCGGTTATGATGTGGTATATGGACTAATGCCATGGTTGGTAGGAGCGAGTCCATTGAGGAATGGATTAATGACAACATTCGATTATGGTAAAACGGTACAATATTACCATGCCAACTTCGGGTTAGCTCCTTGTCGATTTATGAACTTCAAACATGAACGAAATGATGCATGGAAATGATATAGCCAATGTATTTCGAGAACTGCAATTAGAAATAACACAATCCTTGGAAGCACATGATGGAAAAGCAAGTTTTTCCTCGGACCACTGGGATCGACCTGAAGGTGGAGGTGGTATCACGATGACCATTGATGATGGGCGCTTAATTCAGAAAGGGGGCGTTGCATTTTCTAAGGTTACGGGTGAAATCACAGAGGCTATGAAGACGCAAATGGGGATGGAGGGGGATTCGTTTCTAGCTACAGGGGTTTCGATCGTACTTCATTCATTACATCCCTTGAATCCAACCATTCATATGAATGTGCGGTATTTTGAAACCAATCAAGGGAAATGTTGGTTTGGTGGAGGAATAGACCTAACGCCTATGTATGTTGATCCGCTTGCCGCAGCTCAATTTCACAAGCAGTTAAAGGAAGTGTGTGATGCCTTTGATTCTACAGCATATCCAAGATATAAAACGTGGGCAGATGAGTATTTCTTCTTGCCGCACCGAAATGAAACTCGGGGTGTTGGCGGGATATTTTTCGATCATTTAATTCCCACGTCAGAGGAAGCGAAACATAAAACGCTCGACTTCTGTTTGTCTTTGGGGCGCCTTTTTCCAGTTGTTTACAGAAATCAAACACTACAACTGCACGATGAACCCACGCCTGAACAACTCGAATGGCAAGCGATTCGTAGAGCCCGTTATGTTGAATATAATTTACTGTTCGATCGGGGTACCAAATTCGGTATTGTTTCTAACGGTCGAACGGAATCAATTCTATTGAGTATGCCTCCAATGGCACAGTGGAAATACAATGTTGTTCCGCAAGAAGGAACCAAAGAATTTGAGACCTTATCAGCCTTAAAGAAGGATGTAGATTGGATTTCTTTTCTTTGATTCAATTGTTTACCTTTGTACTATAATATCTATACATAGCCGATGCTTAAACATCTTTTTTTAGTTACAGGATTCGTTTTATCTGTTGTAACGTTCGGACAAGCTCCGGTAGCTAGTTTTAGTTCTGTGCCTGCGTCAGTCGGTGGAACTATTACCATCTGCCAAGGTTCAACTATTACTTTTAATAATACCTCAAATCAGACAGTTGCAGGAACCACCTACGCATGGAATTTCGGGTTAGGTGCCACCCCGGCTACGGCGAATACTGCAGGTCCGCACACCGTGACCTACAATACGGCAACGGCGCCAACCACTACAGTAACATTAACCGTTACAAATCCAGGCTTTCCTCCAAGTGTATTTACAAGAACAATTGATGTTAATGCGCTACCCAATGCAGCCATGACTTTGTCGTCTATTGGAGGTGGATTTGGTACAATAACGCAAGGAGGACAGACCATTTTTAAAAATTGTGGTGCCATAGATTCTGCGTTATTTACGTTTAATGCAGCGGTAAATAATACAGTGACTCAAGTATTCAACTGGGGCGATGGTTCTACATCAACTAATTTATCGATGGTAGGAAGTCAAATCACCCATGATTACCCATTGGGGCAGTTTGTATTAACGCATACCGTTACTCAAAATGGATGTACTAACACTACTTCGTATATTGTCTTTAATGGAAGTGCGCCACAAGTAACTGTGACGGGTATCGGATCTAACACATGTCTTCCATCCCCTTATTCTATTGACATCCTTTCTAATGATGTTCCGATTACCTATACCGTTAATTTTTCCGACGGAACACCTTCATCTGTTTTCACCACAGCAAACGACACTACGATTAACCATATTTTCAACACCTCTTCTTGTGGGGTGGATTATGTCTTCGCTCCGGGGTTGCCTCCAATTCCAAATGCTTATTCAGCGTCTATTGTGGCGCAAAATATTTGTTCTAATAACGGTATTCCTACCGTTGTAACAATTGGGCCAATTGTGATTTCAACAGGAACAACAGCTGAGTTTAGTTACACGCCTCAATCACCAATTTGTGTGTTGGAGCCAGTAACCTTTACGAATGAAACAGTAGCGGGTGAATCAGTGAATCAAGCAGGTTGTGATACTACGTATGGTTATTATTGGGAAATCACACCGAATACTTTTACGGTAAATAGTGGAAGTTTAGGTTCATCCAATGGCTTTACAGGAGCTACCTACGATTACACTCAATGGACAAATGGTTCAGATGATTTAGAGATTCTATTTAGTCAGCCTGGAACTTATTATGTTTGGTTACATACTGGTAACTCATGTGGTCCAGATTCAACTTTGGACTCCTTAGTAATTAAACCAGAAGCGCATTTAACGTTTTCGCTTTATGATCAAACCGTATGTAGTGGTGATTCGTCCGTTCAATTTACCATGACATCAGATCAACCTAATTATTGGATTTATTGGGATATCACAGATACCACCAACATTAGCAACATCACGGTGCTTTCAGGTAGTGGGGTAACGCCCGTTGTTTTTTCAGCGCTTTTACCGCAAAACAACACCAACGAAACGGGTACTATTCAAATCGAAGCTACAGTAGAGTGTTCAACTGATTCAGCGGATGTTCATGTGATAACGGTTAACCCACAAGCAAATGCCAATGTAGATCCTTTGTTTTACGAACTGTGCGATGGAGAAACAACGGATATAGACATTACGAGTAACTTGGATAATGTGCAGTTTACCTGGACCGCAGTTTTCCCGAATACAATAACGGGAGCAGCGAATGGAACTGGGAGTAACATTGCACAAACCTTGAATAATTCAGGAAGCACCATTGATACGGTATTGTATTATGTAGCAGTACAAAATGCAGCATGTCCAGGAGATACAGCAATCGTTACGGTGGCAGTTCAGCCACAGTTAGTAATAAATACAAATGTAGATTTTACGGTTTGTCCAGGTACACCAATTAATCCTGCTGATTATATTTCTACACCTCCAGGAGCGACCATTTCTTGGACGAATAATAATACAAATATTGGACTTGGATCTTCAGGTTCTGGAAACGTACCTACCTTCAATGCTGCGTCTAATACCACAGGAAATACGATTACGGGTACTATCGATGTTGATGTACAATTAGGTGACTGTCCTGGGGTTCAGGATCAATTCTTAATCAATGTCCTTTCAGCTCCAGCTTTTGATTATACCACGACACCTTCCAATGGATTAGATTGTATAACTGGAATTGGAGTAATTAATAGCGTAGTTAATCCTGTGAATTCATCTGCCTCATGGTCAGGTCCGGGGATTGTTTCAGGGGGAAATACATTTAATCCAGTAATCAATCAACCGGGACAATATACTGTGATTCTAAACGATAACGTGAATGGATGTTCTTCAACCTATTCTGTGACAATTGAGCCTCCAACCCTAATCAACATTACGTCGGTAAATGTCACTAATGTTTCTTGCTTTAATGGTTCGAACGGAGCGATTGCTATTAATACCGACAATGGAAATGGAAGTAACTTGGATTATTCATGGAATCCATCACAAAATAATTCAGCTTCTGTGAATGGCTTGACTACAGGGAACTACACGGTAACTGTTTCTAATGAAGATGGCTGTGAAGATGACACTACTGTATTTGTAAACCAACCTGGACCAATTTCAATTTCTCAAATTGATTCAGTGGGATCTGAATGTGGAGAAGCAAATGGAAGTCTATCCGTATTAGCATCAGGCGGGGTAGGTAATTTTACCTATAGCTGGTCGTCAGGAAACACTGGAGCAACTGCAAATAACATAGACGCTGGTACATTTACAGTGACTGCTACGGATGGAAATGGATGTCCTGCTTCTGAATCGTTTGATTTGGGTTGTACGCCACTGATTCCGGTAGTTATTCCTCAATTCCTATCACCAAACGGCGACAATCAAAATGAATTATGGCTACTTCAAAATACAGCACAATACCCGAATATTAAAGTGACGGTTTACAACCGTTGGGGTAATGTAGTTTTTGAGGCCGAACCATATAATAACGATTGGAATGGTCACTTAAAAGGAACCAATCCAAACCCGTTACCAGCAGCTACCTATTTTTATGTAGTAGATACGAATAAGAAATCACAAGATCCTTACCAAGGATATATCGAAATTCAACCATAATATGAGAAGAATTAGTTTAATAACGCTGTTCATACTTGTTGGTACAGGTATGAAGGCCCAGCAGGATGCACAAACATCAATGTATTTCTTTAATCCATTGCAGTTTAATCCGGCATATGCAGGTACTAAAGGAGAGTTAAACATCACCGGCGTAACCCGTGCACAATGGGTAGGTTGGGATGGTGCGCCAAATACGCAATTCTTGTCGATTCATTCACCGGTACTTCGTGAAAACATTGGGGTTGGGGCAAACGTAGCTTACGATAAAATCGGTTCCCGATCAGGATTAAATGCCATGGCTAATTTCGCGTATCACATGCGATTGAATAAGAATGATATGCGTCTTTCCTTAGGTTTATCGGGTGGAATTCAACAATATGGATATGATTTTTCAAACTTGATTGCGACAGATCTAAGCGATCCTAACTATACCACGGCATACCGTGAAACGAAAGCAAACTTTGGCTTTGGTGCGTATTTGCATACAAACAAGTTTTATGCAGGGCTTTCATTACCGAGATTAATTAAACGCAACGTAGATAATAACACAGGGAATTCCTATTTGCAACGTCATTTGTATGTAATGGGAGGTTATGTTCATAAGATTAATTCAGGGTTGATTCTTAAGCCATCGGTACTTGTTAAATATACAGGAAGCGGGCCCCTAATCGCTGATTTAAATGTTTCAGCACTATATCTTGAGCGCTTCTGGTTTGGAGCTGTTTATAGAACAACCGATTGTGCAGGAGTTAACTTCTCGTATCAAATCAATAAATTTTTAATGGCTGGTTATGCATTTGATTTCCCATTAAATGGAAAAATGTTGAACCAATGGGGAACACA
>Ga0102896_1000460_pt1 | contig 14136 bp, 9 predicted proteins | sample Colrivmet1554A02_FD_78457 | JGI IMG/M metagenome (GOLD analysis project Ga0102896, IMG submission 78457) | Estuarine microbial communities from the Columbia River estuary - metaG 1554A-02 | ecosystem: Environmental > Aquatic > Marine > Intertidal zone > Estuary | place: USA: Columbia River...
CGTACGTATTACATCCTGCTGCACCGTTGTTGCAATTCGCTGCGCCGCCACATACAGGTGAAGAACCACCACTGCGACCGCCACCGCCACCGCCAACAATTACGCGATTAACTAAGGCTGTACCACCAATTCGAATATCACTGGCGCCTCCGCCTCCCCAAGAACTATATGCCACATTACCATTTGTTGATGCGAATCCTGTGCCGCCACCATTCCATCCGCCGGATGCATTTCCTTGGGTACCCATTCCACCACAATAAATATTCAGAATTTGTCCTGGTGTTACGTTTAGCGGAGCAGAAATCCGTGCGCCACTTCCTCCATTCGCGCCACCACCTTTGGCTCCGGCAACAATTACATTGATTGTAAACACACACGGGGGAACAGTCCATGTTTGCATGGCGCCAGTGTAGTTAAACGTTATTGTAGATGCTTGACCGTAAGAGGTTCCAATTCCTAAAGATAAAACAAGGAATGGTAATAATGCGAGGAAAAATTTTCTCATAATCTGTTTAGGTAAGTCAAATTTAATAACAAATTCTTAATAACCTGTGATGTCGTCAATTGGTCTATTGGTAAACTAAATCCAAGCGCGCTAATAACAGGGAATTTTATTCAATTTTTTGTTTTGAACACGAATTCGATGGGTATACGTTCAGGTACTTGGTTGGTTGCCAATTGCATTGTTTTTCATGTGAATTTTAGCATAGCCATGGCATATCATATATAAACTGGAGGTTAATTATTTCGGTTAGGGCTAATTCTTTTGGGTAATTTAAATTATATTTATCTGACTAATTAAAAGGTATGAGTTTAATCCCTTTCACTGGCCCATGGACCCGAAGTGAGGCAGCCCACTTGCTGCGCAGGACTATGTTTGGCCCCACCCATCAGCAAATCACAGCGATTACGAATATGACCATGACGGATGCCGTGAATCAATTATTAACCGTTGGAGCCCTTAATCCACCCTTGGCGTATGATGCGGGTGAAACCGTAGTTTCACAAGGGCAAACTTGGGTGAGTTCTTTATATCCGTCGAATCCTGTTAGTAATCAATTGTGCGAAATGGCACGGGTCAAATCACTTACCGGTTGGTTAATGCAAAATATGAACTACCAAAGTATGGATATAAGTCAAAAGATGTTTTTCTTTTGGCACAATCATTTTGGTGCTGCATTTTCTTCCGATGCTCGAGAGACGTATACCTACATGGAGCTGCTTCGAACTAATTCGTTAGGTAATGTAAAGCAATTGGTAAAAGACGTAACCCTTAATCCTGCCATGTTGCTGTTTCTCAATGGAAATACGAATTCAGTTCAGCACCCCAATGAAAATTATGCACGAGAATTGTTGGAATTATTCACGATTGGAAAAGGAGATCAAATTGCGGCCGGGGACTATTCAAATTATACAGAATTGGATGTTGCTTCGGGTGCTAAAATTCTAAGTGGATATGTGGTTCAAGGAATTCGGAGTTCTACCTTAACCGCCGCTCAAACCTTATTCCTTAATCCGTTGCATGATACCAGTACCAAAACCTTATCATATCATTTTGGAAATGCCACGGTAACCAATGCCGGGGCACAAGAATATGCTAATTACATTGATATCATTTTTCAACAACCACAAGTCGCTACCTTCCTTTGTACCGAGTTGTACCGGTTTTTTGTGAATTATGACATTACCAATGATGTTGAAACCAATGTGATTCCTGAATTAGCTCAAACACTGATTTCTAATAATTACGATATTCTTCCGGTGCTTCAAGAATTGTTCACCAGTCAACATTTTTACGATGTGGCTTTGCGTGGCAGCATTATTCGGAGCCCCTTAGAAACGGTGTTTAGCATGTTGAATTCAACAGAAACGCAAATCAATGTAGATTTAGCAACAGACTATAACCTTTACCTCAACATCTATTACGCTGCTGCGAACATGGGTCTTGATTTTATTAATCCCACCAGTGTGGCTGGATGGGAGGCTTTTTATTTGAGTCCGGCTTACTCTCGCCTTTGGATTAATTCAACGACCATTAAATTTCGATTTGATATCGCTACGGGCCTCTGCGTTTATGGAATTCCGATCAATGGATATACCCTAAAGATTGACACCATTCCCTTCCTTAATAATTTGAGTATACCAAGTGATGCGGATGCTGTCATTGATGATATATGTGAATTGTTCATCGCTAAGCCAGTAGATGCTACCACGCATGCTGACTTGGTTAATCTCCTAACGAATAACTTACCTACATTCGAATGGACATTACAGTATAATGAATACTTGAATGACCCCACCAACCCGACCTTCGTAGATCCCGTTCGATATCGAGTTCAGTTGGTGCTCGACCGTATATTTAAGTTACCTCAGTATCAAATGTTTTAATGTCAACCCCATGAAAAGAAGACAGTTCATTAAAAATGTAGCGCTAAGCTCAGCTAGTTTACCTTTCGTTTCGAATGGTTTTGGAATGCAGGCCTTGAGTCAAAAGTTGTTTAATTTCTCTACAGGTGCAGAAGATCGAGTGCTCGTGATGATTCGATTGAACGGAGGAAATGATGGCTTAAATACGGTAATTCCGTTGGATCAATATGCTAACTTAATGATTCATCGACCAGAGATTATTATTCCTCAGAATCAAATTTTGTCGGTAACTCCCGAAGTTGGATTTCATCCCCAAATGCAAGGAATGAAAGGACTATTTGACCAAGGAAAGTTGAGTGTGGTTCAAAATGTGGGCTACCCAGAACAAAATAGATCTCACTTTCGATCCATGGATATTTGGACTTCAGGTTCTCTCGATGTGAGTGAAACGCGTGGTTGGTTGGGTCGTTATTTTGATTCATACAATCCAAATTATCCCACAGGATATCCAAATGTAACGTATCCGGATCCGTTTGCCATCAGCATGGGATCTGAGGTTACCGCAACCTGTCAGGGAATAGCTGCTAATTTTTCTCATGCAGTTTCTAATCCAAACAACGCCGTGAATTTATATCAAGGTGGCTTTGTAAATGACGGCTCTTATTATGGTGACCATGTGGAGTTTGTAGGGACGATTATCGAACAAACTAATAGTTTTGGTCAGGTTATAAATGCTGCTGCTCAGGCAGGCAATAATTTATCAGCCATGTATGACCCAACAAATACCTTAGCAACCCAGCTAAAGTATGTTGCTCAAATGATTTCTGGGGGATTAAAAACTAAAGTTTATGTGTTATCACTTGGAGGTTTTGATACTCATGATAACCAAGCAGATGCAACTAATTTATTAGCCGGAACACACCGCGGATTGCTAAAAACGGTTTCTGATGCCATTGCAGCGTTTCAAGACGATCTTCAATTACTTGGACTGGAGCAACGGGTGGTTGGCATGACCTTTTCTGAGTTTGGAAGACAAATAGAATCCAATGCAAGTTTAGGAACGGATCACGGAGATGCGGCGCCGTTGTTTTTGTTTGGAACATGTATCCAATCCGGTATTATTGGACCAAATCCAACCATTGGAAGTTCGCTGCCTGACCAGGCAGGAATTAATATGCAAATTGATTTTAGGGATGTTTACGCTTCCATTCTGCGGGATTGGTTTCAGGTGCCTACCAATGAAGTTCAACAGTTGTTTGCGCATCAGGTGCAGTTCTATTCTTTGGCCGGTACATGTAACGTGAGTTTGGATGAGCAGGCCCTAGCGAATGGTTCTATGGTGGTTTATCCGAATCCAACACCAAGCAGTGTTCATGTAAAGGTGAATTTGGAGGAAGGTAGATCGATGGGAGAACTGCGTGATGCGAATGGAGCTACGGTTAAAACGTATTTCGATCAGCATTACTCCAGTGGGCTTCATACCATTTTCTGTGATATGGATGGTTTGGCATCCGGGACATATTTCTTGGTTATTCGGAATAATGAAAAAACCTTGTTGGAAAAGGTGGTAAAAATGAAATAACTATCGAAGTAAGTTAAGGGTTCCTGTAAGCTGTTGTTTTTCGGTATTTGTTTTGGTGGCAAAGGTGATTTCCCACGTATATATTCCTTCCTGTGCATGGAAATCCGTTCCATAAACGCCATCCCATCCTGTTTCATAATTAAATGATTCCCAAATTAATTCTCCCCATCGATCGTAAATAGTTAAGTGGTAATCATACGGATCAAACCCGCTGGTAAAGATCGGTTTCCATTGCTGGTTGAATTGGTCTTGATCAGGTGTAAAGGTATTTGGGACATAGTAAATTAACGGTTCTTGATACCCGATAAATTGGGTGAGTGAATCGATGCAACCTGAGGGCGAACTTGCAATGAGCGTTACAAAATAACCACCTGTGGTATTGGTATATGTATGCGTTCCTTCCGGTTGATTGCTGCTGTTCCCATCGCCGTATAGCCATACATAGGAGCTTGCTCCTTGCGTACCATTGTTAAAACTAACCAATTCGGATGGTGACGTAAATTCTCCCGGGACAAATGAAAATCCAACTACAGGAGTTGCTTCAACACACAAATAATCACTTAGCAGGGCCGAGGCTGCGCAACCGCTGATGTCCACTTGTAATTCAACATCGTAGCATCCAACATTCGGTAAGTTGTATGAAATACTCGCTGTATTTCCTGCTTGCTGACCATTGATTTGCCAAAGGTAGGTAGCCCCATTCACTGCAGGCGTGGTTAATGTGCCTTGTAAGGGAGAACAACCAAGTAACTGATCAGCACTAAAAGAAACCCCGGGATTATCTGAGATTTGTACAGTAAGCGATGCGGAGTCTGCACATTGACCAGGGGTAGGAACGAATATGTAATTAAAGCTTCCAAGTTGCTGCGTGTTAACGGCCAATGGGTTCCAGATCCCTTGAATTGCATTCGTAGAAGTTGAGGGAAGCATTGGTGCGGGAATCAACCCTAAGCAATATGGTCCCATGGCATTGAAATTGGGCTCAACCAAGGGAGTTACAGTGAGTACACACGAGTCAGTATTTTGACAGCCATTTAAGTTAGCGTTCACCACATAAGTGACATTTTGCGCACTGTTACTCGTATTGTTGATAATTTGATTGATGCTTCCGCCAGCACCAGGGTTCGCACCTGTTAGGTTGGGGTTAGCGGAAGGGGTGTAACTAAAGGAGGCACCTGCAGGCGATGAGGTAATGCTCTGAATGAAATTAGCTCCACTACAGATGGTGTCAACTGCTGCGATAGATAGTTGCACAGGAGGGTTGACAGTGACATTTACAAAATCCAAGGATTGACAACCGGTGTTATCAAAGCCGTTCAGAATGGCAACATAATTCCCCGCATTTGCATAGGTAACGGTGTGTGACCCAACACCAACGGCTGCACTTGGGCTACCGTTCGGGGTGAAGTTCCAATTGTATGTCGCGCAATTTTGAGAGCTAGCGCCATTAAACACCACGGAGTCTCCTGCGCAAATGGTCAATGTGCTTGACGTGATTTGTGGACTTGGACCGGTGAAGGTACCGCCATTCGGGTTATTGTTGTTGAAGGTGAGTGTGAATCCGGTGTTGGCAGAGAAATTATTTACCAGTAACGCATAACTTGTTCCAGGGGTCATGGTAATACTTTGTATGTATGCATTATAACCGGCTTGACATCCAGGGAATTCATTTTGATCTACTTCGGAAAGGCTCATTCCCGTAGATCCTGTGGCATTAAGGCAAGAACTTGAGCAGCAACGAACAGGGGTTCGTGCACCGCATGGATTACTGGTGTTAAGTTGATAGAAAATAAAGTCAATGTCGTCGGTTGGATTTACTGGAGTGATATCGAAGGTAAGTGGACCACCGGTGCCACAGGTCCAATAAAACCAAGAAGAATTGGATTCATCGGGTCCGGGCATGTCGAGGCAAGTTCCCGGTTCAGGTTCATCATTATTCAGTCCACCCCCACCAAGGGTTGCTACACTCACGGGATTTTGATTACAGAGATATGCCGCTCCGCCGCAATCTGCTCCTGGATTCGCTGTTGGTGTGTAACTGTTGATGCATAGTTCAAAGGTTCCTTCATTCGCTGGGGGGGTAGCTATCCGAATGTAATACGTGTTTCCTGGCACCAAGGCGCCTTCGTAAATTTGGGTAGTACCAAAGCCTGGGGTACCGTTTGCGCAATTTAATTCATTCATTAAGCCGCCGCAGATTCCATCATACAAGGCAATTCTAGGTTGAGACATGGTTCCACCTCCGCCAACGCCACTGGCAGAAATTAAAACATCCGTACCGAGGGCTGTGAAAGAAAACCATACATCTTCGGTAGCATTCGCAGGCCAGCAAGTGGGTATACCAAGGTTACTTGGTGTGGAGCCAACATTTGTGAAAACACCATTGCCTGAACAGAAATTTGAAACATTGGCTATTGGCGTAGCCGTTCCACAATCGTCCCCTTGTCCCCAAAAAACAAAAGGGCATGCAAGGAACAATATGATTTTGAGTAGTTTAGGCATCGGTTAGGTAGACGAAATTTAATCAATTTCGTTGGCTTACAGTGAATTGTAATCTAATTTTTAATCGCGTCCACTCGCTTTTGCCGCTGCATTGGGTTTTCTTTTGGTTGATTTTGCTTGAATAATTGATACCTCGAGGGTTGGATTTCTGTCGGCCAAGAATTGTTATTCAAATCAACATCAGCAGTTTCAAGGAATGGATCCAAGCGAATCTCTTTCACTTCTTTATCAAAAATAAACACCTTCGACACCTTGTCTTCGTATTGACGCCATATTTCTACGGGGATACGAATTACCTCGGTGCTGTCATCCGTAAAGGTGAACCTAAGTATAAGTGGCATTACCAAGCCACCCACATTTTCAAAATGGACTTCATAGAAATGTTTTCCAGCATTGAGAAGGGCTAAATCCTTTTCGTTGGTTTTCTGCTTAAACTCTTCGTATTCCTTTTTATCGAGTGCATCAACTAAATAAATGTTCCGTTTAGCATAATAATCATCGATTAACGAATCCTGCTCGTTGATGGTTTCTTTGATGGCGGTTTCATTTCTCGTAACACCAATGTGAATGTCTTTATTGTCGTTTTGTTCCTTCAAGAAGCCTTTTTCAAGCGTGGGATTTTGACTGTTTAATTGAAACCATTTGACTTCCTTAATGGCAATGTCAACCGGTTCTGTCCCATAGAACCATCCCCTCCAAAACCAATCTAAATCAACCGCAGATGCATCTTCCATGCTTCTGAAAAAGTCCGCAGGGCTTGGATGTTTGAATTTCCATCGTTCACAATAGGTTTTAAAGGCGTAATCAAATAATTCTCTACCCATGATGGTTTCGCGAAGAATGTTTAATCCCGTTGCTGGTTTTCCATACGCATTGTTACCAAATTGAAAAATGGATTCTGAATTAGTCATGATGGGAGAAATGAATTTTTGATCTCCACGCATGTAGTCTGCAATTAGGTGGGCTGGTCCCCTTCTGGAAGGATAGCCCCGTTCCCATTCTTGTTCCGTTAAATATTGAACAAAGGTGTTTAATCCTTCATCCATCCATGTCCATTGGCGTTCATCGGAATTGATGATCATTGGAAAAAAGTTGTGACCTACCTCATGGATAATTACGCCCCACATGCCATATTTTTCGCCTTCCGAATAGGTGCCGTCTTCTTCTGGTCTTCCTCCGTTAAAACAGATCATCGGGTATTCCATTCCAATCCATTTGGAATGAACCGAAATAGCTACGGGGTACGGATAATCAACGGTATACTTTGAGTAGGTTTTTATCGTGTGCGCTACAAGTTTAGTGCTGTATCGTTCCCAAAGTGGGTTTCCTTCTTTCGGATAAAACGACATGCAAAGAATGTTTTTTCCGCCTACCGTAACGTTTTGCGCATCCCAAATGAATTTGCGCGAACTGGCAAATGCGAAATCGCGAACGTTCGTCGCTTTAAATCGCCATGTTTTGCTGTTAGATTTCTTTTCTTTTTCTGCAGCTTCTGCTTCCGCTTGTGTAACAATTAGCACGGGTGTGTTCGCTTTTTTTGCTTGCTCCATGCGTTTTCTTTGCGTTGCGGTAAGCACATCCGCTCCGTTTTGAAGTTCTCCCGTAGCAGCAATGATATGATCTGAAGGTACCGTGATGCTTACGTCATAATTACCAAAAGGCAAGGTAAACTCACCTCTTCCAAGAAACTGCTTGTTTTGCCAACCGGTTACGTCGCTGTAAACACACATGCGCGGAAAGAACTGAGCTAGCGTGTATAAATAGTTTTTATCTTTTTCAAAATACTCATAGCCTGATCGACCACCCACCGCCATGCGGTCATTGATGTTATACCACCATTTTACAGTGAAACTTATGCTGCTTTTTGGTGCAAGTGGCGTTGCTAAATCTATGCGCAACATGGTTTTATTGATGAAATAGCTCATGGGTTGACCTGAAGTGGAAGAGATGCTCTCCACTTTAAATCCGCCATCGTAATGGAAAAAGCGTTTTTGGATGTCGCCAATGGATTTAAAATCTTCCATTTTTTCTACCTCAATCAGCTTGGTGTCTGAATGCTCATCATAGATGTTTTGGTCTAATTGAAGCCATAAATAGGGGAGGGCATCCGGGGAATTGTTGGTATAGGTAATGGTTTCGGTACCGCTTAATTTCTGCTTATCATCATCCAATACCAAATTCATTTTATAGTCTGCTTGCTGTTGAAAATAGGCATGACCCGGAGCGCCAGCCGCATTTCTGTATTCGTTTGGCGTAGGAAGTTCCATATCAAGTTGAGCAAACTTTTTTTGAGCAAATGATGCGGAGGCAATAGCAATAGATAAAAGGCAAAGTATAGGTTTCATCATGGGGTTATGGGGATTTCTTTAGTGTAATCAGTAGCAAGGTAGGAAAGCGTGTGATGCCTACCTTTTTTTAAGTAATCTAATTTGTTTTGTTGATCAGGAAAATAAGCGGTGAGCAGCGGAAAGGCAAAGGTAAGAGTGCCTGGTTCGGGGATTGCCTCCGAAGATAAATAGAAGTTAAGGTCACCGTTAATATCTAATTCATGCCCGTCTACTTTGAAGTAAACTGCTTGGTTATTTTGATACAGCGTAAATCCGGCGCAGACCATGAGTTCTAATTCCGTGCGTAAACTATCGGTCTTAAGGATGTGGTCCATGCTTAGTGTTTTGCCATGTTTCTTTGAAAGAATATAGGCTAGATCATGCGCAGTAACCTTAAGTGTTGCTTGGAACTGTTGCTCTGATGGGTTAAACTCTAATTCGATAAAGGCAAGATGATACTCATGCGCTTGGCTTGATCCAAAAATGGAAAGCAGTACGAAGAAGAGTAGGGCCTTTAATTTCATGGGCTTTAAAATTACTATATTTGACCCAATGTCACAACGATTTTACTACCTGATTTTATCTTGTCTTTTTCTATGCGCTTCTTGCGCTGAGGAAAAGGTTGACGAGGGCTTGAGAGCCGGCGATTTGCTTTTCCAGGATCTGGATTGTGGTCCAATGTGTAATGCGATTGAAACGGTAACCGAAGGGGTGAACGGCATGGATTTTTCTCATTGTGCTATGGTAATCGAAGAACATGATTCCTTGAAAGTTATCGAAGCGATTGGATCTTCAGTGCAGGTTACGAGTTTGAAAGATTTTAAGCAACGTAGTAATAAAATTGTGGCGGCTAGATTAAAAAAAGCGAATGAAAGCATAATCAAACGGGCTGTTGCTTATGCAAAATCACTCAAGGGCAAACCTTACGATGAGGTGTTTCTTTTGAATAACGACCGATATTATTGCAGCGAATTGTTGTATGAATCGTTTAACGTGGCGAATCATGGGAAACCTATTTTTGAATTGGCGCCGATGACCTTTATGGACCCCGCTACCAAGGCGTATTATCCCGTATGGGTGGACTATTATCATGAATTGAATTGTCCAATTCCTGAAGGAAAACCTGGGTTGAATCCAGGATCGATTTCTAGAAGCAATCAATTAGAGATACTTCAGGTTGATATCAAACCGTGACTCGGTGATTTAAATTCGCAGTTAATTTATTTTGATTTCCTACCTTTGAGCGTATGAGACGATTGATGTTTTTGCGCGGTAAATTAAAAGGCTTGTTTTTCTTTTTTCATGGCCATCGCTTTTTTTCTGCCCACTTATTTTCCTTCATTGGTTCTATGGCTTCCTTGTCAAAATGGATTCAGCGACATAAAGCACTGGGACATAATGATTTTTATTCCTTTAAATTCGACTACTCCCTTAGGGAACAACTCTTTGAATATGTGATCAAGAAAGAAGGCTTAGATAGCGCCATTGATTATTTAGAATTCGGAGTTTCGAAAGGCGATTCATTCAAGTGGTGGACTGCCCGAATTACGGATCCAACCGCACGTTTTTATGGATTCGATACCTTCACCGGACTTCCAGAGGATTGGGGGCCGTTCAAAAAAGGAGATATGAGTTCGGGGGAGTCTTTACCTGAAATTAATGACAATCGCTACCAGTTTTATCAAGGCTTATTTCAGCAAACCTTACTGCCCTTTCTTGTCAATTTTGACCCTTCGAGAAAAAAAGTGATTCACATGGATGCCGATTTGTATACGGCAACCTTATATGTGCTCACCTTGATCACGCCGTATTTACGTCCGGGCGATATAATCTTTTTTGATGAATTCAATGTTCCTCAGCATGAGTATAAAGCGTTTACCGAATGGGCCAACGCCTTCTATATTAATTATGAAGTATTAGGCGCAGTCAATAATTATTATCAAATTGCCGTAAAAATTACCGAATGAAAAAAATCATAACCCTAGCTTTTTCAGCCATGCTCTTGGGTGCATGTACACCAAAAATGGATGCGTGTGAATGCGGAAAGAAAATAATGGACAAGGATTCGAAAGAGTCAATTGCTTGTACGGCGTATATGAAAACCTTAAGCGAAAAAGGTCAAGAAGCATTCATGGAGAAAGCGATGAAGTGTTATGCCAATGAACATTTAGGAACAGACCTTAAATAAAAAAGTCTCCCGAAGGAGACTTTTAACAAACAACAACAACTAAACATCCCTTCTAATGTTATCGAAGGAATACCTCTCTACCGCACGGCAGTTGTTCGTCCGCGGAAGGAATATCATTCCTCCGCATGAGTGGCTTGAGTTTAAGGGCTTCTCGCTGCGCAAGTTCCCGCACACTCATTGATTGCTTTAACACAATCGATTTTTTATTTTTTGATTTAATGCGCCGAGGATCTAAGTATATGATATCCCCTTCGTTTAGCATATCCTTTTCTTTAAACGACTCGTTATAATGATGCAACTGAGAGAGCTTAATCCCCGTTTGCTTTGAGATTTTGTAATAAGAATCTGTTTTGCTAGCAATCACGTAACGTACCTTGTTTTCATGAATCAATATTCGAATACGCTCCTGCTTAATTGCCTTGGCGGGTTGGATCGGTTCTGCGAGGATCCTTCCAGCGTTCAGTGCAATAAGAGTGAGTATAGCGATGCGTTTCATATGGTCCTCTAACGAATTGTCTGTTTCAAGGTTTCATTATTTGATTTTTTATATCAAAAACAGCCAATTTGTCCTTTGTATTAGGGGGTAAGATGTCAAAATGACGTGTTTCTTTCGATGGTTTGTGATTTGAGCGCTATTTCGAAACAAAAATTAAAACCGAAATGGATTTAACTAAATTAACATCGTTAGCTCAAGAGGCTTTACAGAAAGCACAGGAATTAGCTCAAGAAAACCAGCACCAAGTATTAGATACTGGTCACATGATCATGGGACTGCTAACGGTAGACAAGGAGGTTGTACCGAGGTTGTTGGATAAGCAGGGTGTGAATCAATCTGTGTTTCGTGCAGCGGTTAATGCAATGGTTTCAGGGTATCCGAAGGTTCAAGGCGGCGAGCTGCATATTTCCAATGCGCTTTCTTCGGTCCTAAAAAAAGGTCTTAGTGACCTGGATGCTTGGGGAGATTCTTATTTGGCTGTTGATGCATTGTTTTATCACGTGTGTCAATCCAAAGATTCCTTATCTCAATTAGTGAAAGATTCAGGGATTAATATTAATCAATTAAAAAAAGACATCATGGAAATGAGAAATGGAGAAAAAGTACAGAGTTCCAGTCAAGAAAACACCTATCAATCCTTAGAGAAATATGCGAAGAACTTGAATGAAATGGCTGCTAAAGGAAAACTTGATCCGGTGATTGGCCGCGATGAGGAGATTCGACGCGTGTTACAGATTTTAACCCGTAGAACCAAGAACAACCCGATCTTGATCGGAGAACCAGGGGTTGGTAAAACGGCTATTGCTGAAGGTTTGGCCCATCGAATCATAAGTGGGGATGTGCCTGAGAATTTAAAAACAAAGGTGGTTTACTCCTTAGACATGGGTTCGTTAATTGCTGGAGCAAAATACAAAGGAGAATTTGAGGAACGCTTGAAAGCTGTGGTTAAGGAAGTGATTAATTCGGATGGTGAAATCATTTTATTCATCGATGAAATCCACACCTTGGTTGGCGCGGGTGGCGGGGAAGGGGCCATGGATGCAGCAAATATTTTGAAACCGGCCTTGGCGCGCGGTGAATTGCGTGCAGTAGGAGCTACAACCCTTAATGAGTACCAAAAGTATTTTGAAAAAGATAAAGCCCTCGTGCGACGTTTCCAAACGGTGCTCGTAGATGAGCCCGATACGGAAGATGCCATCGCTATCCTACGTGGAATTAAAGAGAAATATGAAAATCACCACAAGGTAATCATTAAAGATGCAGCCATAATTGCCGCGGTAGAGTTATCGCAGCGGTATATTTCTGACCGTCACCTTCCGGATAAAGCAATCGACTTAATCGATGAAGCCGCATCAAAACTTCGCATGGAGATCAATTCCAAACCGGAGGAATTGGATGAAATCGAGCGTAAAATCATGCAACTTGAAATTGAACGTGAAGCCCTAAAGCGTGAAAACAATACCGCAAAATTGGAAGCCGTTGAAAAAGACTTGGCCAATTTCAATGAAAAACGACAAGGTTTGACTTCCAAATGGCAAACCGAGAAACAAATGTTAGAGTCTATTCAACATTCAAAAGAAGAGATTGAATTATTGAAATATGAGGCCGATGCAGCGGAGCGAGCCGGAGATTACGGTAAAGTGGCTGAAATCCGATACGGAAAAATTCAGGAGGCTGAGCGGAAGTTAGAAGATTCCAAGAAGACGTTGAGTGAAATTCAATCGGTATCTAAAATGATTAAGGAAGAAGTCGACACCGAAGAAATTGCTGAGGTAGTTTCTAAATGGACAGGAATTCCAGTACAGAAAATGGTGGAAAGTGAAGTGAGCAAATTACTCAGGTTGGAGGACGAGCTTAAAAAACGCGTGGTTGGACAAGAAGAAGCCATTGAGGCCTTGTCGGATGCGGTACGACGCTCCCGGGCAGGTCTTCAAGACGCGAGGCGTCCGATTGGGTCGTTTATATTTCTGGGAACTACAGGTGTCGGAAAAACGGAATTGGCGAAAGCCTTAGCTGAGTTTTTATTCAACGATGAAAACGCGATGACACGCATCGACATGAGTGAATACCAAGAAAAGCACAGCGTAAGTCGCCTAGTGGGCGCGCCTCCGGGATATGTGGGCTATGATGAAGGTGGACAGCTTACGGAAGCCGTTCGCAGAAGACCCTATTCCATTGTATTGTTGGATGAAATCGAGAAGGCTCACCCGGATGTATTTAATGTGCTCTTGCAGGTGCTTGACGATGGCCGCTTGACTGATAACAAAGGAAGGCTAGTGAACTTTAAGAATACCATTATTATCATGACGTCTAATTTGGGATCACATATTCTCCAAGAAACCTTTGAACATGCGAAGGAAAAAGAGTATCCGGAATTAGCAGTAAAGGCTAAAAAGCAAGTGCTTGAATTGTTGCGCCAAACCATACGACCAGAGTTCTTGAATCGCATCGATGAAACGATTTTGTTCTTACCGCTTACCTTATCTAATGTGAAAGATATCGTAGGAATTCAATTAGAGAAACTTAAGGTTCAATTGAAGGAGAAAGGGGTAAGGTTATATGTGGCTCCCGATGCCTTTCAGCATATTGTATCCTTGGGCTACGATCCATTCTTTGGAGCACGTCCAGTGAAGCGAGTAATTCAAAAAGAAGTGCTGAATAGCTTGTCGAAGGC
>Ga0102896_1000469_pt1 | contig 13994 bp, 10 predicted proteins | sample Colrivmet1554A02_FD_78457 | JGI IMG/M metagenome (GOLD analysis project Ga0102896, IMG submission 78457) | Estuarine microbial communities from the Columbia River estuary - metaG 1554A-02 | ecosystem: Environmental > Aquatic > Marine > Intertidal zone > Estuary | place: USA: Columbia River...
GTTAAAATGGACTTATGAACCTAAAATTGAAAGTGATCCGGAAGGAATAGAAAATTTTCTTTTTTTCGAATCTAAAACTGTAAATTATAGTGTTAATTCGCTTTGGAATCATCAATTTAACTTATTTGATCTTTCCTTTTCTGAAGGAGCTTTTATTACAAAAGAAGATTTAAAAGCTACTTTTTTACTTTTTAAAAGTCCTAAAAATCTCCCTGTTTTTGTACTAGATAAAGAAGATTTCAAAACGACATTATACCAATGGGCAGGCTTTGATGACATTAATTTTAAAAAGCATCCTGATTTTTCAAAGCGTTTTCATTTGAGTGGAAATGATAGGAAAGCAATTATAAAGTTTTTTCATTCAGAATTGATATACTTTTTTGAAAGCCATCCTGTTTTTCATATTGAATCTAACGGGTCGCACTTGTTGATAAAGGGAAAAGACCGTCTCTCAAGCCTTCAAGAAATTAAAATTATGCTTGCTTTTGCAAAGGATCTACTTACTTTACTTGAGCATTCCGAATATCGGGTTATATAAAGATGTGTACACCTATCTTTAAAAAGAAAACCTTTTCTACAAAACCCACCCCTCTATTAAAATCTAGTGATACACTGAAACTTTTTGGGTTTTTATATAGGCTAGAGCAAGCGAACTATTTTATTACTCACAATACAATAATCGTACAAAAAATTATCATTAAAACAAAAAACCCTTGAAAATCAGATGATTAATAAGAGTAATGTTTTTGTTATATAAGGACAAAAGAGCCACACTCAAAAAAGAAAACCGTTTCTATAAAACCCACCCCTAACTTTAAATCAAGTGATGCACTGAAATTTTTTGGGATTTTTATATAGAAGTAACCTTTAGTTCAATCCGTTGGCAATATGTTGGTGCATGGTCTTAAAATAATTAAAAAACCCTTGAAAATCAGATGATTAACAAGGGTTTAAGTACTCGAGGTGGGAATCGAACCCACACTCCAAAGGAACTGGATTTTGAATCCAGCGCGTCTACCAATTCCGCCACTCGAGCAAATGTTAGAGAATCAGGTTCTCCTAAAATTGGAAGGCAAAAGTAGAAAATAAATTGAGAATCTTCCTAAAAAAAAGAAACATTTCACTGTGGCAACTGAAATAAATGTATAAATTTGCAGCTCCTTAATATTAAGGAACTTAGAACTGGAACCAAACCCGCTTTAAGCATGCCATATATACAACCAGAACCTAAAATTTTTGCTTGCACCCAAAGTCAGGCCCTAGCAGAGAAGATTGCTAAATCTTTTGGCGCCCCTATTGGAAAAGTAATTACGTCTAAATACAGCGATGGAGAATTCCAGCCTTCTTTTGAAGAGTCTGTTCGTGGATCTAGGGTTTTTATTGTGGGTTCTACCAACCCAAGTTCTGAGAATTTAATGGAAATGCTGTTAATGTTGGACGCTGCCAAAAGAGCATCGGCCAGGCACATTACGGCAGTGATGCCGTATTTTGGCTGGGCCAGACAAGACAGAAAAGACAAGCCTAGGGTGCCTATTGCTGCTAAATTAGTGGCTAAAATGCTAGAAGTTGCAGGTGCAACAAGGATCATTACCATGGACCTTCATGCAGACCAAATTCAAGGTTTTTTTGAAAAACCTGTAGACCATTTGTTTGCCTCTACCTTATTCTTGCCTTACCTAAAAAGCCTAAACCTAGAAAATTTAACCATTGCGTCTCCAGATATGGGCGGTTCCAAAAGAGCTTATGCCTATTCTAAAGCCTTAGAAAGCGACGTAGTGATTTGCTATAAACAAAGAGAGAAGGCCAATATAATTTCCCATATGGAGCTGATTGGTGAAGTAACTGGTAAAAATGTGGTCTTGGTAGACGACATGGTAGACACTGCCGGAACACTGACCAAAGCGGCAGATTTAATGATGGAACGAGGCGCTTTAAGCGTAAGGGCTATTACAACACATGCCATTCTTTCTGGGAACGCTTACGAGCGTATTGAAAATTCAAAATTAGCGGAATTGATCGTGACCGATTCTATTCCACTCAAACAACAAAGCGATAAGATTAGGGTGATTGGCTGTGCAGACCTTTTTGCAGACGTAATGCAAAGGGTGCACACCAACACTTCTATTAGCTCAAAGTTTTTAATGTAAGAACGTCCCGAGGGGGACTATTTATTAATAATTAAATTTAGAACATGAAATCTATTACTATTAAAGGATCACAAAGAGAAAGCGTGGGCAAAAAAGCAACAAAGGCCTTGCGTAATGCTGGAATGGTTCCTTGCGTAATTTACGGAGGAGACAAACCAGTACATTTTTCAGCTGCAGAGCTGGCATTTAAACCGTTAATCTACACTCCAAACGCACATACAGTAACGGTAGATTTAGCAGATGGAACTAAAATTGATGCGGTATTACAAGACATTCAATTCCACCCTGTAACAGATAAAATCTTACACATAGATTTCTATCAATTATTCAGCGACAAGCCAGTAACTATGAGTATTCCTGTACAGTTAGAAGGAAACTCTCCAGGGGTTAGAAACGGGGGTCGTATGTTGTTTAGAAAACGTAAGTTAATGATCAAGGCATTGCCAGGTGACTTGCCAGATTTCTTTGCTGTAGATATTTCAAAACTTAGAATTGGTGGTACCATTGCTGTATCTTCATTATTGGACGAAAAATATACTTTCTTACAACCTGAAAGTACTGCTATTGTTCAAGTGAAAACATCTAGAACCGCTGTTGGAGGAGATGAAGAAGAAGAAGATGAAGAAGGTGCAGATGGTGCAGATGGTGCAGATGGTGCTGAGGCAACTGCAGAAGCTGCTGCGGAGTAATCCAGTAGAAACTTTTTATTTTAAGCATCTCAAGCCACCTGGTTTGGGATGCTTTTTTTATTTTTACCACTATATCTTACAAACTAGCGTAGCACATGAAAAAATTCCTGATTGTTGGCCTCGGAAACATAGGCGCTGAATATGCTGAAACCAGACACAATATTGGTTTTAAAATAGTAGAGGCCTTGGCACACAAGCACGAGCAATCTTTTGAAACCCAAAAATTAGGGGACTTGGCTACGGTTAAAATAAAGGGAAGAAGCCTAATGCTCTTAAAGCCTAGTACCTATATGAACCTCAGCGGAAAAGCGGTCATGTACTGGATGGAAAAAGAGAAAATTCCTATGGAAAATGTGTTGGTAGTAACAGACGACATTCACTTGCCCTTTGGTAGCATCCGCCTTAAGGCGAAGGGATCAGATGGCGGCCACAATGGCTTAAAAGACATTCAAGAAAATTTAAATACCGTCCAATACAACCGCTATAGATTTGGTGTAGGTGCAGATTTTGGTGCAGGAAGACAGGTAGATTATGTGTTAGGAGAATGGTCCGTGGAGGAACGTGAAAAACTAAAAGAACGCTTGGAAAAATCTGCTGCATTGATAGAATCTTTTGTCCTTGCGGGTTTGGCTAGAACCATGAATCAGTTCAATAATAACTATTCAAAATAACTAAAATAACTGTTGGCCTGATTAAACCGCCCCAGTAATTAGTCTATTTTAAAATCAAATACTGCAGAAGGAGTGCTGTTACCGGAAAGGTCGGTGGTTACAACCTGCCAATAATAAGTGGCTCCTTGAACTACATTGGCTGTAAATTGGGTGGCAGTTGCGCCGTTCAAACTAAGGTTGGTGCTCGGTGGAGACTGGTTGTCTAGTAGCAGTGTATAACTAGATATATCATTATCTATATCCGAACCAGACCAACGCAAAGAAACTTGGCCTTCAGCAGGCATAGTAATTTGTGCTCCTGAAAGAGGCGTGAGTGCCGTTGCTGGAAAAGGGGCATGGGTGGTTTCACTACCTGCATTAAAAAAGTACCAGAGGGCGCTTGGGGTGGTTTCCAACACTTTGGTATTTGAGGCAATCACTTGCCAAGAATAGGCCTCTCCAATTCGCAGGGGCACTTCTATGGAAGTGAGTAGGGTGTTTTGAGTAGTTTTTTGGCCGGAACTTAATTGTATAATTTCTAAACGATATGATTCTGTTTCTGTAGCCTCACGCCACTCAAAAGGAATTCTTCTGGTCACTTCATTGACCAAACTTCCTTGGGCACAGTCCAAATTTTGAGTTGGAAAGACTAGAGAAATAGGCCCAGGAGGGCTCGGAGGAGCCTCTTTTCCACAAGCTAAAAAAACCGCAAAACAGCCTATTAAAAAATACTTTTTCATTCTTTTAAAACTTTATAAGAGGTGGTGGTGCCATCTAACTCAATTCGAACAATATAAACGCCTGGGTCCCAACGAGAGGTATCTAAACGCCATGGTGTTTGGGTAGCCGTTGAATTGTATGTACCCATAGCGGCACCTGAAAGGGTGAAAATGTGCACTTTCATCTCGGGTTTTTCGAATTCCGCTGTCTGTATGTAAAGGGCTTCTTTTAATGGATTTGGATAAACCACAGGTTTGGGGGTATAAAAAATTTGTTCCTCATAAACACCCTGACAATCTAATCCTGTGGCCACTTTGAGACTATTTATTCCGGGCTTTAACGCCAATGATAGTTGTGGCTGTTCTTGTGAAAAGGACTGGCCGTTTAAGGTTACAAAATAGCGGCTACTCCCAGATAAATTCACAGATAAAAAGCCCCCATTGTCATAAGATACCGCTGTAGTTACAGCCAGTGGTTCTGGAGCACCAATACGCACCTCAAAGCATTGCTGCTCATAGGTAATTCCAGCTTTGGTGCCCTCAAAGCAAAGGGTATAATTGGCTGCTGTCATATTTTCTAGTGCCAAAAAGCTGGTGAAAGTGGCTTGGTTTATTTGGGCACCTGATGCATTTTTAACATATACCACATAATCCATCACTTCCGCTACGGTCACTTCTACAGATCCGTCAGAAACATTTAAACAGGATTGACTCTTGAGAGACACCCTAAAGTTTTGAGGGTCTAAACGGTAAACGGCGCATCCTTTGGTGTCTACCGGGACGCCAGCAGGGGTGTTGAGACATTGGTCTGGGCCGTCGTCATAGACACCGTCATTGTCTGCGTCTGGTCTAAAAGTACCTGCTGCAGATACTTTCATCTCAAAAAGATTGAGTCTGCCACCGTCTGCCTCTGCCACATCTTCTATTTCTAGGCGCCAGATTCCTTTAACAGAGTCTCCTCTAAAAATATCAAAACTTCCCAATGGTTTTACAAGTCCCTCAATAGCAGGGTCATTACCACAGTTAAAAGCAGGGGCTGTATCTGAGAAAGTAGCCACTAAATTTTCCCCTTGTCCACAGGAATTGGTAATTAAAACAGCTACTTTTCCAGAAGGCGCATAAAGCTTAACGACAAGATCTGAAAGGTAAGAATGGGCAATATCTAATGAAACTTCTAAAGAGGAAAGCGGCAAGTCTTCCTTGAATTCAATCCTAGCATTAATGGTGTTTGGATCATTACTGCCTATAGTAATAGGGAGTAAATCTGCAGACTTGGTTTGGGTATTTTCTGCCGCAGTGGTAAAACTATTCACCTCTGAAAGGCTGTTTCCACCACAATCATTCAAAGCTATTACCCGCCAAAAATAAGTGGTATCTGGCGCCAAGTCTACCAAATAATCTTGAGAAAAAGCAGTGGAATTGCTGTAATAAAGTTCCTTGAAATCAGGTGTTAGAGCTACTTCTACTTTATATGTGCTAGCCCCTTTAACCGCAGACCATTCCAAGGTAGCGTCTAAAAAAACAGCGGTATTCCCTGATTGTGGGGCCAATAATAAAAGAGGGTCTAAGGTATCTGGCAAAATAGTGATACTAAAATCTAGACTGTTGGTCCCGGTACCACTCTCTACCAATGCAGTAATGGAGTAAGTACCCGCAACTACTTCCTTAGCTGCACTAAACGCAATGTCAAGTGTTTGTGTATTGGACAGAGTGCCAAAAGTGGGGGTCGCTGAAAGACCTGAAGGAAGGTTTAAAAACGATATTTCAGAAGCCTCAGCAGTGGCATTGTACTCAATCACACCCGACAAGCTTAGTGAGGAGTCTGGACATAAGGAGGCGAATATTGGGTTAAACACCAAGGCCAATGGGGCCTGGGTTATTTCAAAATCTGCTGTATTTACTGCAAAAAATGGATTGTTTTCTGCCTTAAGCATGAGGCGCGCATTGGTCGCATTGGTATTTGGGAGCACCAAAGTATACGCCCCATTGTTGGGAATTCCAGTGGCCAATGTCTTTGAAAAACTAAGACCACCGTCTAATGAAAGTAATGCTTTGAGTGTTTTGGTATTCAATTCAGGCCCGTTGGTTCTGGCTACTTCCCAGCGCACTGCTATAGCTTGCCCACCGCCATAACTTTGCAGACTGTCTTGAGAACGAATAAAGAAAGGCCCTACATTAGACTGAACACTTAAGTGTGTTTTAGCCATATTTATTCCGGCACCCTCACTTGCATTGTCCCTAACGGTGACATAAAAATTATAATCTCTAGGAATGGAGGCCAAGGTCTCCCACTGGGTAAAAGATGGGGTGTCTGTGGTTAATTTATTGGCCGCTATATTGATCAATTTAGGAAAATATCTTTGGGGAGAAGTTGTTGGCGACAATGACCTAAAAGCGGCTCCCACTGGGTTTTGAGGGCCAAAAATAGCTGCAGTAACCACCCCATTGTCTGCCTGTTCCCAAGTGTAAGAAAGCACGTCTTCTGCGTTGGGATCTGAAGCCTTCGCTTCAAGTAAAAAAGGCGTTCCTAAGGGGAGCTTATAATCACTTAAAGCTTCTAAAACAGGTGCGTCATTAGTGCTTAATTCATTATTCTCACAGGCATAGGTGTCTAGGTAATTTAAAATTTGTAGGATACTCACCCCATGAAAATAATCCGACGCATTTGGGGCCACATTTTCACCAGATACAATCCCTGCGTAAGACATGATCGTACTGCCACTTCCTGGCTCTACCTGAACATTCGTTCCCTCAGATTCATAAGACCAGGAGTGGTTGGCCCCAAACTGATGCCCAATTTCATGGGCCACAAAATCAATATCAAAGGTATCTCCCTCTGGAAATTGTCCAGAAGAAAAACCACTGCCTTTTTTATTGTCCTGGCAAACTGCTCCCACAAAACCCGCGTTACCGTTGTTGTTGTCTTGGTGAAAAAGATGTCCTATGTCGTATTGCGCCTCGCCAATATTAGCGGTTAAAGTGGCTTGAATTTCATTGTTTAAATCCGACCCAAATGGATCTGTTTCAGGGTCGGTATAAATCACATTGGTCGTACTGGCTACTAGAGAAAGCTGCACCCCTAAATCCCTGCCAAATACTGCGTTAATCCGAGTCACAGTGGCGTTAATTGCTGACAAAGCGCCTGCAACAGTTCCGCCGTGATACTGGGTGTATTCTCCAGAGGCAGCTACCGCTAAGCGGTATGTTTTTACGGTTGTTTTGGCGGCTGCATTTGTCCCTTTCTCCTGGCTGTATTTGGCCGTCATACTTCCGGCCGATGCCCTTATATTATCTCCTATTGCTCCTGTAAAGGTGTCACAGGTAAAATCTTTATTTCCAGAATTATCCGCAGTATAAAGGGTATATTGGCTTCTGTTTTTTGATTTTTCTAAAAAAGTAAAGCCTCCAGAACTAGGGTACATAAAAGTTGCAGACAATTGGGTTTTTGTGCCTGAAGAAAAAGAGAAAAACACTTTTGACCCTTGGGCACTTAATCCTTTATAGGAGCGAATGTTGGGGAATTTTAGTTGCAGCCCTTCTGAAAGTGTTTCTTGCAAACCAATGGTATAGCTTTCTATAACTCCAGACTCATTAGGAAAATACAAAACACCCGCTGCGTTTACCGCTTTTTCTAGGGCCCTAGAAAATTTAAGCCCATCCAAGTCGTAAAACACCTTATCTTGAATGGATTTATTACCAAGGCTAGACTGAGGGGATTGGATTTTGGCTTTGGACCAATAGCTTTGCTGGGCCTGGGCAGAAAAGACTAAAAAAAGTAGGCATAATGAAAAAACAAGCCGTAATTTTGAACGCATATAGGGATATATATCCCATAAAAATACAGTATTTTATTATAAAACAAGCGTGATTACCACCCATTCCTTGCCGCCATTAGATGCCAGTATAAAAACAGCCGTCACCATAGGGACTTTTGATGGGGTACATTTGGGACACACCCAAATTATAAAGCAACTTGTTGAAAAAGCTAAAATACTAAAAGTCCCCGCTGTAGTTTTAAGTTTTTATCCGCATCCTAGAATTGTTTTACACCAAGACAGCGGGATTAAACTCTTAGACAGTCTACAAGAGAAGGCTGCGAAATTAGAAGCCCTTGGGGTAGATTATTTTGTGGTATACCCCTTTAGTAAAAGCTTTTCTAGAATGAAGGCAGCGACTTTTGTGTCGGACATTTTAGTAAAGGGGCTTCACGCCAAAAGTGTGCTCATTGGTTACGACCACCGTTTTGGTAGAAACAGAAATGCCAATATAGAACACCTGAGAAATTATGGAAAACAATACAACTTTGAGGTGGTAGAAATTTCTGCACAAGCCATAGAAGCAGTAGCCATAAGCTCTACAAAAATCCGAAAAGCTTTGTCGCAAGGACAGGTAAAAAAAGCGAATCAATTCCTTGGCAGTGCATTTAGCCTAAGCGGGAAAGTCGTTTCAGGCAAACAAATTGGGCGTACTATGGGATTTCCCACTGCAAATATAAAGCCCACTTATTCCTATAAACTCATTCCAAAAGAAGGGGTATACGTAATTAAAAGTCACTTAGACGGACAGGAAGTGTTTGGCATGCTTAATATTGGTCAAAACCCTACAGTCACTGCACAGGACGCTCCAAGCATTTTTCCAAAGATAGAAGCCCACTTTTTTAATTTCAACAAAGACCTCTACGAGCAGGAAATAACTGTTTGTTTAATAGATAGGTTAAGGGATGAGATTAAATTCGAGTCCCTTGAAGCACTTGCCTCACAGCTCAAAAAAGACCAATCCAATGCCTTAAATATAGTCACTGCTTACAAAAGCAAAAAGTGACCTTATAAATTCCCCCTATTCCATTACCTTTACACTTTATTAAAATTCATACTTTATGTTGCAGATTCAAGCCATAAGAGCCCAAGAAGACGCTATTATTACCGCACTTAAAAAACGCCAAATAGACGCCGCTCCTATTGTGTCAAAAATTCTAGAAGCAGACCAACTGAGAAGGGCTACCCAAACCTCATTAGATGAAAATCTGGCCCGAGCCAACCAATTGGCTAAAGAGATAGGCGGGCTATTTAAATCTGGAAAAGCAGCAGAAGCACAAGCACTCAAAGAAGAGAGCGCCACGCTTAAAGAAGCGAGTAAAACACTTCAGGTTACTTTAACCCAGGTGAGCGAAACATTACAAGATTTATTGTACACACTGCCCAATGTGCCTCACGAATCTGTACCCAGTGGTAAAAGCGAAGAAGACAACGAAGAAATATTTAGAGCAGGAGACATTCCTGTATTGCATAAAGACGCCCTTCCCCATTGGGAGTTGGCCAAAAAATACGACCTAATTGACTTTGAATTAGGGGTTAAAATTGCCGGAGCAGGATTTCCGGTCTACAAAGGCAAAGGGGCTAAATTACAAAGGGCTTTAATTGCTTATTTTTTAGATAAAAATACCGCAGCTGGCTATACAGAAATACAACCCCCTTTAGTGGTCAATGAAGCCTCTGCCTTGGGTACGGGACAATTACCAGACAAAGAAGGGCAAATGTATTATATGCCAGAAGACAAGCTATACCTCATCCCCACAGCAGAAGTACCAGTGACCAATATTTTTAGAGATGTGGTCTTGTCAGAAAGTGATTTCCCCGTAAAATACACCGCCTATACTCCGTGTTTTAGAAGAGAAGCTGGTAGCTATGGCGCTCATGTGAGAGGGCTTAACAGACTCCACCAATTTGACAAAGTGGAGATCGTACAGGTATCCCATCCGGAAGTTTCTTACGAAGCCCTAGATGGTATGGTCCACCATGTAAAAGAAATCCTTCAGGAATTGGAAATTCCCTACAGAATCCTCAAACTATGTGGAGGAGATCTCGGTTTTACAGCAGCTTTAACCTTTGATTTTGAGTTGTTTTCTACCGCCCAAGATAGGTGGTTGGAAATCTCTTCCGTCTCTAACTTTGAAACCTTCCAGGCCAATCGCTTAAAACTCCGTTTTAAGGACGCCGCCGGAAAAAGCGTCTTAGCGCATACCTTAAACGGTAGCGCATTGGCCTTACCAAGAGTCTTGGCAGGAATTTTAGAAAACTGCCAAACACCAGAGGGTATTAAAATACCAAAAGTTTTACAGCCATATACTGGCTTTGACATGATCTCATAACCTATGTTTTTATTTAACGTTACCACCCATTTAGACGAAGCACAAGAAGCAGAATGGCTTCATTGGATGCAAGAGGAACACATCCCTACCCTACTCAAAGGAGATTACTTTAACACCGCTACCCTCACCAAGGTCATGGTAGAAGAACCTATGGGAGGCGTTACTTATACCGTGCAATACACCACAGATCATAAAGCCATTATTAATGGTCTTTACGACAGACAGGCTGCAGATCTAGAGGCACAACTGATGAAAAAATTTGGCAGTGAAGTGTTGAGCTTCAAAACACCGCTTAAAATTATTGGCCAATACTAACCCTTAGCATATTATTCCCATGGGAAAACACAAAAAAGTTGGAAAGTACCAGAATTGGGATAAAGAAGAAGACTCAAGTGCCGTTAGGGCTAAAAAACACCTGGGGCAGCACTTTTTAAAAGACCAAGTAGTCGCTAGAAAAATAGCAGAAACCCTCTTGCTAAACGGCTATGACAATGTCATTGAAATTGGCCCAGGAACTGGTGTACTCACCCAATACTTACTTGAGCAAGACATTAACATCCTGGCCCTAGACTTAGACCGGGAGTCTATAGAATACTTAAAGACAGATTTTGAGATTAACCACCTCAAATTGCTTCAGCGTAAAAAATCATTTGAAGTCCGCAATGCAGACTTTCTTAAAGAAGACCTAAGTACGCTTTTTAATGGAGCTCCGTTTGGTATAACAGGAAATTTCCCTTACAATATTTCTACACAAATTGTATTTAAAATGCTTGAATACAAGGATAGGGTTCCTGAATTTACAGGGATGTTCCAAAAAGAAGTGGCCCAGCGAATCTGTGAAAAAGAAGGGAGTAAAGCCTATGGAATACTTTCTGTTTTAGTACAGGCTTTCTATGAAGCAGAGTACCTTTTCACGGTTCATCCTGAAGTTTTTAATCCGCCGCCAAAGGTGCAGTCTGGTGTTTTAAGACTCACCCGAAAAGAAAACCAAAGCATTGACTGCTCTGAAACGCTCTTAAAAACAGTCGTGAAAGCTGCTTTTAACCAAAGGCGTAAGACCCTGAGAAACAGTTTAAAAACCTTACAACTTTCTGAAAATTTGACCAAAGATGCTATCTTTGACAAAAGACCCGAACAAATTTCTGTTGCAGACTTTATTGCACTGACAAAGAAAATAGCCCATGACACCCTTTAAACTCACCGAAGCACTATTAGAAGAGATTGCGCTCCTTATTTCCAATAAGGACAATAAGGCATTGAAGGCCTTGCTCTTGGATATTCACTTTGCAGATGTGGCGGAAATTGTCAATGAGCTCAATTCAGAAGAGGCTACCTACCTGATTAAATTATTAGATTCTGAAAAAACCTCAGATATTCTCACAGAGTTGGATGAGGACATGAGAGAATCTATTTTAGCGAATCTCTCTGCAAAAGAAATTGCAGAAGAATTGGATGAGCTAGATACAGATGACGCTGCAGATATTGTGGCAGAGCTTCCTACCGAAATGATTGGAAAGGTTATTTCTGCCCTTGAAGACAGAGATCACGCCAAGGACATTGTAGACCTTTTACGCTATGACGAAAATACTGCTGGAGGGCTTATGGCCAAGGAACTCGTTAAGGTAAATGAAAACTGGAACGTACTGACCTGTGTAAAAGAAATGCGCGCCCAAGCAGAAAATGTCACTAGGGTCCATTCTATCTATGTGGTAGACGCAGAAGACAAATTGGTAGGCCGTTTGTCATTAAAAGATTTACTGACCACCTCCACAAAACAACCCATTAAAGACGTCTATATTACAAAAGTAGACGCAGTGTCTGTAAACGAAAGCACCGAAGAAGTGGCCAAAATAATGTCTAAGTACGATTTAGAAGCCATTCCAGTGATCGATGAATTAGGGCGCTTGGTGGGTAGAATTACCATAGACGACATTGTAGATGTGATCCGAGAAGAAGCAGAAAAAGATTATCAATTGGCTGCGGGTATTTCTAATGACGTAGAAGCAGATGACAGTATTTGGGAACTCACCAAAGCGAGAATTCCCTGGTTGTTCTTAGGCCTCATTGGAGGCGTAGGTGCTGCTGCTATTATGGGCGGCTTTGAAAATTTGATTCAAAAATATGCCATCTTATTTTTCTTCACCCCACTGATTGCTGCTATGGCGGGTAATGTTGGGGTGCAATCCTCTGCGATTGTCGTACAAGGTATTGCCAATGATGACGTTAAGGGGAGTATTGGCCAAAGGGTCTTTAAAGAAATGCTGCTAGCGCTTTTAAACGGAACTATATTGGCTGTGATACTATTGTTATTTACCTGGTTTTGGAAAGGAGATTTGCGCACTTCTATTGCCATTGCTATTTCACTAGTGACCGTAACCGTTGCTGCAGGAGTGATTGGGACCTTTACCCCATTATTCTTACACAAAAGAGGCATTGATCCAGCCATAGCCACTGGGCCATTTATCACCACTTCCAATGACATTTTTGGGATTCTGATTTACTTTAGTATTGCCAAAGCCATTCTTGGTTTCTAATATTATCTAATGAAAGTACTGCATATAGACACCAATCATCCCTGCCTCATAGAAGGTTTGGCCGCCTTGGGTTTTGAAAATTACGTCCAGTATACAGCACCAAAAGAAGCTATTCTAAAAATCATCTCCCAATATGACGGTCTTATCCTTCGTTCTAGATTTCCTATTGACAGTGCTTTCTTAAAAGCTGCTACAAATCTAAAATTTATAGGACGGGTTGGTGCGGGTCTGGAAAATATTGATCTAGCAACTGCCGCAGAATTGGGTGTTTTTTTAGCGGCCGCCCCTGAGGGGAATAGAAATGCTGTTGGAGAGCACAGTTTGGGCTTACTGCTCGCTTTGTTCCAAAAATTACACACAGCAGATCAGGAAGTGAGACAGGGTATTTGGGACAGGTCCGGAAACAGGGGTATAGAATTAGATGGACAAACGGTAGGAATTATAGGCTATGGACATATGGGTCAAGCTTTTGCTAAAAAACTCAGCGGCTTTGACGTAGAGATTATTTACCACGACTTAAAAGAAATTCCTCCCTTAGCAGGCTGCTCACAAGTATCTCTCGAAACACTACAATCCAGGGCAACAGTGCTCAGCCTTCACTTACCGCAAACCCCTGAAACCATAGGCCTGGTTAATACCCACTTTATAAGTAATTTCAAAAACCCATTTTGGTTGCTCAATACAGGAAGGGGTAGTGCTGTAGTGACTGCAGACCTCGTAAAGGCCATTGAAAAAGGACAAATTAAAGGTGCAGGTTTAGACGTATTAGAATACGAAACTAGCTCTTTTGAAAGTTTTTTAAACGACACCAATAAGCCAGAAGCCCTGAGGTATTTAATGGAGAGCAAAAAAGTTATTCTTAGCCCTCATGTTGCAGGTTGGACTCATGAAAGTCATGAAAAATTGGCTAAAACAGTTGTAGAAAAAATTGCTGTACACTTTGGGATGTCTAGTTGAGCTGCAAACTTTGGCATATCGGGTAATAAGAACTAATCCATTAGCGCAAATGGATGAATTGATAGGCACAAATGAATAAATGCTTATTGCTGTGCATGAATTCACAAGCACTAAGGAAGGTCTAAATTAATTTCTTCAGGGGGCACTCCA
>Ga0102896_1000480_pt1 | contig 13829 bp, 10 predicted proteins | sample Colrivmet1554A02_FD_78457 | JGI IMG/M metagenome (GOLD analysis project Ga0102896, IMG submission 78457) | Estuarine microbial communities from the Columbia River estuary - metaG 1554A-02 | ecosystem: Environmental > Aquatic > Marine > Intertidal zone > Estuary | place: USA: Columbia River...
ACAGTTGTCTTGCCAGAACCTGACTCACCAACAATTCCGAGTGTTTGACCTTTGTCAACGGAAAAAGAAACGTCGGACACGGCCTGAACAATTCGCTTTGTTTTGCGTATTCCACTGTTGGCGCGCAACTCAAAGTTTTTAACAAGATTCTCCACTTGTAAAAGAGGCTGGTTCACGACAATCCTGCCTTCACGACTAGTTCTTCGGCACGGATGCACGCTGTTTCAAGATCGCTAAACGTTCGTAGAGATGGCAACGAAGCAAGACAAGCATCAGTGACGTGAGAGCAGCGAGGAGCAAAACCACAGCCCGGAGGTGGCATCAACATATTGGGAGGGAAGCCAGTGATGGGCGTCAGTCGCTCGACCCCTTCGTGCGGCAACGATGCGAGCAAACCACGCGTGTACGGATGGCTTGGGTGGTCAAATAGTGACTCAACTCCACCCTTTTCCACGTTGCATCCCGCATACATCACATTCACACGGTCAGCAACACGCGCGATTACTCCGAGATCGTGTGTGATCAGTACTACTGCAGTCCCAAAAGATTTCTGAACACGTTCAATCACTTCCAATATCTGTGCTTGCACTGTCACGTCCAGAGCCGTTGTTGGCTCGTCGGCAATAAGAACCTTTGGGTTGTTAGCAATCGCAATTGCAATCACCACTCGTTGACGCATACCACCGGAGAATTCGTGTGGGTATTGGTGCGCGCGTTCAGAAGCTTGCGGAATACCGACAATATCCAACAACTCGACCGCGCGTTTTGCAGCATCCTTATCGCTCATCTTTTGTTGGTGCGCCTTCAACATTTCGACAATCTGATCACCAACGCGATGCACGGGGTTGAGCGCCGACAATGGGTCTTGGAAGATCATTGACATCAGACCACCACGCATGTTTCTCAACACCTTGTTTGAAGCGCCAAGCATTTCTTGGCCGTTGAGCATCACAGAGCCACTGACTTTGGCCTGATGTGGCAGCAAGCCCATTGCAGCGAGAAAGGTCACCGACTTGCCCGAACCACTCTCGCCCACAACTCCCATCATCTCGCCCGCATGCACATCCAGGTCAACACCGCGCACCGCTTCGAGCGGGCCTAGCGGCGTGTCAAATGTGACGCGTAAGTCGCGGATAGAAAGAATGATTTCACTCATCATTCGCCCCTATCTAAACGTGGATCAGTTGCATCACGCAACGCATCGCCAATGAAGTTGATGGCAAGTGAGATCAAGACCAATGCGAAACATGGGAACACGGCAATCCACCAGTAGCCAGTTTGTACCGCGCCCTTTGCAGCCCCCACTACAATTCCAAGCGAGGTAGCCCCATCACCCGCTTGAGGTCCATATCCGAAGAATGCCAATGTTGACTCTGCAGTGATGGCGCCAACAACGGCAAACGACAAAGCGACCATGATTGGACCAATTGAATTTGGCAAGAGATGTCGGCGAACGATGTAGCGACGTGTTGCGCCAACGGCACGAGCGGCCTCAATAAATTCGCGTTCCTTCAAGGCCAATACTTGACCGCGCACAATACGGGCAACGCCCATCCAGCCAAAGAAGGAAAGTAGAAAAACAATAAAACGAACAGATGATTTGTCGCCGATTATTGCAATGAGCCAACCAATAGAACCCAACGTGTTTCGAATCACGAGCAGTGCTACCAAGAATGGAAACGCCAAAAATAAGTCCGTCACGCGCATCACGATGTCATCAAATCGCCCGCCACGAAAACCAGCGACTGCACCGACTACACAACCAATGACCGTAGAGATTACGGCTGTGAACAACCCAATAATCAGAGAAACACGAATGCCATAAATCAAACGGCTGTATAAGTCACGACCGATATCGTCGGTGCCAAACCACGCCAATTTTTGAGGAGGCAAAAAGGTGTTGGGCGGCTTTCGCACCGATTCGTTGACTCCATACCGTGCACTGATTGGCGCAAGAATTACGGCCAGAACCATAATGGAAAGCAACACACAACTGCCCACTGCGGCCTTGTGCGACAAAAAGCGACGCATTGCCATGCGCTTAGGTGAAATTGTTGCAAACTCAGTCAAGACGAATCCTTGGATCTAAAAATGCATATGAAACATCGGCAATAAGGTTGAACATCAATGTAGAAGCGACAACCAACACCATCCATGGCATGAGCAAAGGAAAATCGCCATTGGTAAATGAATCCAGAAAGTACAAACCCATGCCAGGGTATGCAAAAATATTTTCAGAGATGATCAGACCGCCGATGATCGAGCCGATGTCGAGAGCAGCAATCGTGACCACAGGAATAAGTGCATTGCGCACACCGTGTTTTAATAGGACCTGTCGCTCGCTAATACCTTTCGAGCGGGCAGTGCGCATGAAGTCAGAATTCATAACATCCAACAACGACGAGCGCATGTAGCGGCTATACGTCGCAATCACCTGAATCGCTACAACCATCATTGGTAATGCCATATGCTTGAGCATTAACACGAGATTAAAACCAGTATGTCCTGGTGGATATACACCAGACGTAGGGAAAAGAGTCTTCCCAAACCAGCGCGACCAGTACACGGCAAAAACTAACTGAAACAATACGGCAGTGATGTAAGGAGGTATAGAGACTCCGAGAAACGCACCGGTGTTGACAGCGACGTCTCGCCTGCTACCAGGCTTAAGCGCCGCAAACATGCCCACAAATAATCCGATCGACACGCCAACTACTGTGGCAAACGTACCCAAGCGAATGGTGTTGGCCATTGCGTCCTTGAGTTCTGGCCACACTTCACGACTTCCCTTGATACTTCTTGGCCAATTAAATGTCACGAAGTTCTTGAGCCAATGAAAATACCCGAGCACATAATTTGAGGACAGCCCATTAACAGATTTGTATTGTTCAATCTTTTCTTTTGAGGCGCGAGGATTAGTGCGCAGATAACTCTGCAGTGGATCTGTACCAAGACGGAGCGCTACATATACGAGAAACGTCACGAGTAGCAGTGTGGGCACGGCCCACGCCAATCTCCTGATCGTAAACCTCAGCATGCTCTATCTCCCCGAATACACACAAAACAATCCAACAACGCAAAAGGTGCGCAGACCAAATCTAACCGACCTGGTCTGCGCACCATCAATGCGTTTTAACTACTTGCTAAGACTAAAGAACCTCTACTACTGGTTCGCCAGCGAGCAAGTTAGTGAGTACATATTGACCATCATTGGTCGTTGTGTAAGCACCTTGCTGGATTGAGAAGACAGTGAGCCACACCATCCATGAAGAGTTTGCACACTCCGTGACTGGGTTCAAGCACTCTGGCCACTGCTCAGCGCCAATAACGATTTGTCCATCGCCATCAACATCTGTCCACTGGTGGAAGTTCATAGCAAATCCTCTGTAGTTGTTCAAATCAGCTTCGATTGGTCCGCCCACCTTGTCGGTGCGCCAGAAACCAGCCTTAGGAAATTGGAACAATGGCAACAGAATGTGATCGGCAGCCATCAACTTCAGTGCCGATTTAATCATGTCAGCACGTACTGCTGGATCGACTTCAATGTCTGCATTGTGCAGCAAATCTGAAGCTTCAGCGTTGCACCAGCCCGTACCGTTTTGACCGATGTTCTCATTTGCTGTTGTTGGGATCAAGTCACACACGAAAGAACTCGTGAGGTAAGCAGGGTCCGGTGGTGCAGTCGAGATGTACATCGCCATGTCGTAGTCGAGTGCTGGCAAACGCTTCTGGAAGTAACAGGCTGCATCGCAGTTATCTGCACGCACATCGAAACCTGCTGCTTGTAGCAACGGAATCAAATAGGCCTGTGTGCTCTCGCGACGGGTGTTGCCCGTGTTGATGATCCAACGGATCTTTGGAGCAGTCTTGCCCGGTTCAGCCCAGAAGCCATTGGCATCTTTTGCCCAGCCGGCATCTTCAAGAAGCTTCGCAGCACCTTCCGCATCGAAACTTCCGGCAAACTCGTCGCCGTTGCAATATGGTCCAGGAGCAATCGGACCACACTGAAGAAGCGTTGCGCTATCGGAGATTGGGATGTAGATCTGCTGAAACAATGCTTCACGATCGATTGACATCGAGAATGCTGTACGGAATGTTGGGTTGGCGAAAGGTCCACACTTCATTTGGAAGTAGAACGCTTCGTAGTCTCCACCGTATTGCACTGATGTGGCAATGTTGTCTTGTTTCATCGCGTCAGCGAGTCCACCGAAATACTGTGGGAAAACAAAGTCGACTTCGCCGGCCTTGAGTGACGCAATTTCTGTATCGCTGTCAGCTTTTGGAACCATGACAATCTTTGGTGTCACAGCCGTGTCAGCACCCCAATACTTTTCGTTTGGAACGAGGATGATTTGATCCTTGCTAAACGAATCCATTTTGTATGGACGGTTTGAAGTGCCGTTGAAATCAGCAAAGTCACCCGATATGTCAGATGTATTCGAGACAGACGACGCCTTAATGAGATCACCGAAAAGTCCTCGGTATGGGGCGTACACAGTCTTCAACGTGACGACAACTTGTTTGTCACTCGTGCCTGCATCAACAGACGTGATCTGGTCGTAACCAGAAGTCGCTATTGAACCAGGTGTGTTCATTGCCGCATCAAATGTTGCTTTAAAGTCAGCAACAGTGATTGGTGAACCGTCTTCCCACACTGCTTCGGGAGCAATGTCATAAGTAATCTTCATGCCGTTGCCAGCCGCAGCTGGTGCGGTGTAGTCGTATGACACGTCCGCACAATCTTCGATACCTGGATATGACGACTCTGCAGCAGGTGCTGCAGTGTCACCCGATGAACTACCGCCGCATGCTGCCACTACAAGTGACAACGTTGCGAAACCGGCAGCCAGCAGGCTGAGTTTGTTGGTTTTCTTCACTATCGACCTCCCCGTCGAATTAGGTGGGTTCCCCCATTGATGTAGAGGCAAGTCGCCCCCACGAATGAGACAAGAGTAACACCATCAGGGGCGTTCCTGAAAGGGCACGCTAGGAATAATTGACTACTACGACCGGTTAAGCCTGAATTGCACGATTCGAGCAAACTCGGCTGTGTCAAGGCTTGCGCCACCCACCAATGCCCCATCGATGTCGGGCTGAGCCATCAGTTCAGCGATGTTGGCTGCCTTGACGCTGCCCCCGTACTGCAAGCGAACGGCCTCGGAAGCCTTTGCCCCGCTGATCTCATGTACCTGGGCGCGTATTGCCCCAATTACTGCCTGCGCATCAGACGAAGTGGCGGTACGGCCGGTGCCAATAGCCCAAATCGGTTCGTAGGCAATAACTATCGCTGATACTTCTTCGGCCGATCGACCAGCGAGCGCCGAGCGAACTTGCCCCATAACTTTTTGAGTTGTTTGGCCAGCCTCACGCTCCGCGAGGGTTTCTCCCACGCAAACGATCGGTGTCATCCGATTTTTCTGGATTGCGCTGATCTTTTTTGCAACATCTTCGTCGGTCTCACCAAAAATCTCTCGTCGCTCGCTGTGTCCACAGATCACGTATTGCACATTGAGCTTGCTCAAAAATAATGGACTGACCTCACCAGTAAATGCTCCCTTGTCTTCCCAATGGCAATGTTGGGCGCCCAAAGAAACTTTGAGTTCATCTGCATCGATAAGAGTTTGAACACTGCGAATATCCGTGAATGGCGGATGCACGCTTACATCACACGACGCGTAATCATCTTTGGTGAGGAGGTATGCGAGTTTTTGCAAACACTGAATCGCCTCAAAATGATTGTGATGCATCTTCCAGTTTCCGCTGATCAACGGTTTGCGTACTTGTTCATTTGACACGTGGTGCTCCTCGCAACGCTTCAAGACCAGGAAGGTCGCCTAACTCTAGATACTCAAGCGACGCACCGCCACCTGTTGAAACGTGGTCAACTTCATCATCGAGTTTAAATTGTGCGAGAGCAGCAGCGGAGTCTCCACCGCCTACGACCGTAAACGCTTTGGTGTCTGCCATCGCTTGAGCAACAGTTCGAGTGCCATTTGCAAATCTTGCATCTTCAAACATTCCCATTGGTCCATTCCAAAACACCGAGCGCGCGTCCATAATGATGTCAGTAAACGCAGCAGCAGATCCAGGACCAATGTCAAGTCCCTTGGCTCCCTTCGGCAATCTCATTCCATAGGTTGCATAGACGCCGTCCGCATCGAGACCAACAAGGTCTTCCGGAAGATGAATCGGCACATTGCCATCCAAGAGTTTCTTGCACACGTCAATCAACTCCGGTTGACAAATTGAATCACCAACCGAGTAGCCCTGTGCCGCCAAAAACGTAAAGCACATTCCTCCACCGATGATAAATGCATCAACGCGTTCTTGAAGAGCCTCAATAACACCGATTTTGTCACTCACCTTTGCACCACCAAGCACCGCAACAAATGGTTTGTTTGGTTTTTCTCGCAACGCACCAAGCACTTCGATCTCTCGCTGCAACAATCTTCCAGCCGCTGATGGCAAAGTTTTAGGAGGACCCACTATTGATGCATGCGCACGATGCGTCGCACCAAATGCATCGTCGACGTACAAATCGAATCCCGCAACGAGTTCGGCCACGAACTTCGGGTCATTGGCTTCTTCACCCGGGTTGAATCGCAGATTCTCGAGCAGTTCGACTCCAGGTGCGACTTCTGCCAACTTTGTTCTCACCGGAGCCATCGAATACTTTGCAGATGGAGCACCTTTTGGTCTTCCCAGGTGGCTTGCGCAAACAACCGTTGCACCGCGTTCGGTTAAGTATTTAATAGTTGGGAGTGCGGAAACAATACGAAAATCGTCAACTATGACACGAGCATCATCGGCACCAGACATTGGCACGTTGAAGTCGGTACGAACAAGCACGCGCTTGCCGCCCACATCTCCCAAGTCCTCCAAGAGAGGCAGTGTTGACATGTCTACAGGCAATTCGATTTTACGACGAACTATTTTGCTGAACCGACATGGCGCGTCAAATCGACAAGACGATTTGAGTAGCCCCACTCATTGTCATACCAACCGAGCACCTTCACAAGAGTGCCCATACTCATCGTCAAATCGCTGTCGAAAACACAACTGTGTGGATTGGTCACAACATCGCTTGAAACGATTGGTGCTTCGGTGTATTCAAGCACACCCTTCAACTCGCCTGCTGCTGCTTTTTTGAACGCAGCATTGATCTCATCTTTTGTTGCTGCCTTCTTCAACACAGCGACAAAGTCAGTGATTGAACCGGTTGGTACTGGAACCCTCAACGACGTTCCATCCAGCTTGCCCTTCATTGACTCGAGCACAAGTGCTGTTGCGCGTGCTGCTCCCGTGCCGGTTGGAGTGATATTGATCGCAGCACCACGCGCACGACGCAGGTCACTATGTGGACCGTCAACCAATTGCTGGTCACCTGTATAAGCGTGCACTGTCGTCATCAAACCTTGCTCAATACCAAAGGCATCATCAAGTACTTTCACCATCGGTACGAAACAGTTTGTGGTGCAACTTGCATTCGAAATCACCTTGTGTTTGGTGCGATCAAAATCTTTATGATTCACTCCATAAACAAACGTCGCGTCCGCACCAGTTGACGGTGCAGAAACAATGACCAAAGGCGCGCCAGCATCTAGATGGGCTGCTGCTTTGTCGCGTTCTGTGAAGAAACCAGTCGATTCAATGACAACGTCAACACCGAGCGACTTCCACGGAAGATCCTTTGGGTCGCGAAACTGCAGAACCTTCAGCACTTTGCCATCAACCGAAATGCCGTCTTCCACCGGAATGATCTCGTTCGGGAGAATCCCGAGCACTGAGTCATACTTCAAGAGGTGCGCCATCGTCTTGATGGAACCAAGATCGTTTACCGCAACAATCTCGATCGGTGCATTCGCTGCATTTACTGCACGAAAAAAGTTGCGACCAATTCGTCCAAATCCGTTAATACCAACTCGTATAGGTGTCTGTGCCATAGCGCACGATAATAGCGCAGGAATTAATTCTGCAAGCCTCAGTACCTACCTGAAGATGTCGCGGTGGGTGATGCGCGGTCGCAGACCGTTCGCAGCCAACCATGAGCCAATGGCCTCTGTCACAGCGACCGAACGGTGCCGACCACCTGTGCAACCAACAGCAATGGTCAAGTAACTCTTACCTTCTGCTTTGTATGCAGGCAGCAAAAACTCCAGCATGCCCTGCGATTTGACGAGGAACTCTTGCGCCAAGGGTTGATCAACGGTGAAGGATTTAACCGCGTCATCCAGTCCAGACAACTCGCGTAAGTGTTCTTCCCAATGCGGGTTCGGTAGGAACCGCACGTCCCACACCATGTCGACATCCAACGGTATTCCGTGCTTAAAACCAAAAGATACCAACGACAACTGCATCACATCTCTGTCACCACCTGGTGCAAATAACTCAACAATCTGTGACTTCAATTGATGAATGTTGAGGCTCGAAGTGTCAATGACCAGATCGGCAGCCCCCTTCACCGTCTCAAGAATTGAACGCTCTTCGTGAATTGCTTCTTCCACACTCGAGAAACGGCTGGCAAGCGGATGCTTTCTTTTTGTTGCGCCATAACGACGCACCAACTCGGGTGTTGATGCATCCAAGAACAACACGCGCACGCGATGACCCGCTTCGCGCAATCGGTGCACGACGACCACAGCATCAGTTTGATGGGTTGCTGATCCCACCACCAGCGCTAGTTGAGATTGTTCCCCTGTTGCGGCGAGTTCAACAACCTTGTCAATTAATGCAATCGGCATATTGTCGACAACGAACCAGCCAACGTCTTCGAGGTCATCTGCAGCCTGGGAACGACCAGCGCCAGAAAGACCTGCAATTAAGAGGATGTCAGCCACTGATGATCAGGCTACCGAACAACAAGCTGTTTCAAGATTGATACAAGGCTCAAGATTGATGCAAGGCGGTGAAAACCGCTTGCGACACAACTTCCGGAAGACCAGATTGAGCAAGGATCTCCTCAACGCTTGCTTCACGCAATGATTTCATGCTGCCGAAAACCTGCATCAGTTTTTCTTTACGAGCAGCGCCAAGACCAGCAATCCCGTCCAGTCCGCTCACCTTCATTCTCTTACCTCGCAATTGTCTGTGGAAGGTATTGGCGAAACGGTGAGCCTCATCTCGAATGACCTGCAACATGAATAATGCTTCACTACCGCGGGGCACATCGATCGGCATTGACGAATTGGGAACGAATACTTCTTCAAGCCGCTTGGCCAGAGATGCAACTGGGATTTCGTTTTCAAGACCCAGTTCCTTCACCACGTCTATAGCGACCCCCAATTGACCCTTGCCACCATCAACCAAGATCAATTGCGGAGGATATGCAAACTTGCCAGGCTTACTGCCGCGCTCACTGATCGGTAGGTCTCGTTCTTTTTTGTAGGCACTCAATCTGCGCATCAACACTTCGCGCATTGCTGCATAGTCGTCGTTGCCAGGAACATCCTTGATCTTGAATCGCCGGTATTCGGTTTTCGCTGGTAGGCCGTCCTCAAGCACGACCATTGACCCCACATAATCTGTACCGTGCAAGTGAGCCATGTCGTAACACTCGATGCGCAATGGAAAATGTGGCAGTTTCAGAAGTTGCTGCAGATCGTTGAGAGCCAGTGTCCGACTGTGTTGATCGGCAGATCTTTTTAAACGATGTCGTGCTAGTTCCCTACTTGCATTAATCGTCACAGTCTCTTGCAGTTCGCGCTTGTCTCCGCGCATTGGCACTCTCACGCTTACCTGAGTAGTGCGAACATCGCTGAGCCACTTTTCAACTGCCTCATGACTTTCTGGCAACACCGGTACCAGTACTTGTTTGGGAATACCAAGAGCTGGCTCATCACCATAAACATTTTCCAGAATTCGATCGACGAGCAATTCAGGACTCACATCCTCCACTTTGTCCAACACGAAGCCATTGCGTCCAATGACGCGACCTTTACGAACGAAGAAAATTTGGACAGCAGCAGTGATTTCGTCTTGAGCAATTCCGATCACGTCGATGTCGTCCTCCTGCACACCAACCATCTGTTGTTTCTCTAAGACCTGATGAATTGCCGTTAGCCGATCCCTGATCTTCGCTGCTCGCTCAAAATCTGTCAGTTCGGATGCAGCAATCATTTGCTTTTCCATCGTTGCAACAATCTCGGTATTGTCGCCATCCAGAAACTTCATCAATCCGTCCACATGCACTTTGTAGTCGGCAGCGGAGATTTCGCCTACGCACGGACCACTACATTTTTCGATATGGAACAACAAACATGGTCGACCAAGTCGCTCGTGCTGTCTAAATTTGGATGCAGCGCAGGTGCGAACAGGAAATGTCCGGAGTAGTAATTCCAAAGTGTCCCGGATTGCACCTGGATGCACATAAGGACCGAAGTATCGAACGCCCTTGCGACGCTTACCCCGAAACATCATCGCGCGCGGCCACTCTTCATCGGTGGTCACGGCCATGAATGGAAAACTCTTGTCGTCTTGCAACCGAATGTTGAAACGAGGCTTGTGCTCCTTGATCAGAGCGTATTCAAGCAACAAGGCTTCAACTTCATTTCGTACTTCAATCCACTCCACTTTGTCGGCAAAACTCATCATGCTCGCGGTGCGCGGATGCAAAGTCGCTGGGTCTGCGAAATAACTCGAAACTCGAGAACGCAAATTGATTGCTTTACCTACATAAATGACGCGACCTTGTGCATCTCTAAACTGATACGAACCCGGAGTGACCGGAATGCTTCCGTCTGGTCGTTGCATAACTCAGTACTTTTGCGTCTCTGCTACTTCGACAATTTCAGTAAGGGGGCCAAGTACTTGCCCGTGTAGCTTCCCTTAACTTTTGCAACGGTCTCGGGAGTGCCCTCTGCAACAAGTTGTCCTCCACCATCTCCGCCCTCAGGGCCGAGGTCAATCAGCCAGTCGGCGGTTTTGATGACGTCGAGATTATGTTCAATAACAAGCACAGTGTTGCCCTGATCGACAAGTCGTGCCAACACGGTCAGAAGTCTGCGTACGTCCTCGAAATGCAATCCCGTAGTTGGTTCGTCCAGCAAATAGATCGTGTGGCCCGTGCTTCGCTTGGCAAGTTCGGCAGCCAACTTGACACGTTGTGCTTCGCCTCCGGACAGTGTTGGTGCAGATTGGCCAAGTCGTACGTAGCCAAGGCCCACATCTACGAGCGTCTCCATGTGTCGAGAAATGCGTGGCTGCTTTGCAAAGAACTCAACGGCTTCAGAGATTGGCATGTTCAACACATCCGAAATGTTCTTGCCTTTAAATGTGATGTCCAGGGTGTCACGGTTGTACCTTGCGCCTTTACACACCTCGCACGGCACATACACGTCTGGCAAAAAGTGCATCTCAATTTTGATGGTTCCATCGCCGGAACAAGCCTCACATCGTCCACCTGGCACGTTGAAACTGAACCGACCCGGCATGTAACCACGAACCTTCGCTTCAGGTGTCGTGCTAAACAACTTGCGAATGTCGTCAAACACGCCTGTGTAAGTAGCCGGGTTCGATCTTGGAGTACGACCAATCGGCGACTGATCCATATCAATCACTTTGTCAAGATGCTGAATACCATCGACCGCGGTGTGCTTGCCCGGCGCATCTTTTGATTTGTAAATCTTTTGCATCAAAGAAGGCAGCAAGATGTCACGAATCAAACTGCTCTTGCCGCTTCCAGATACTCCCGTGACTGCGACAAAGCATCCAAGTGGAATCTTGACACTCAAGTTTTTGAGGTTGTGTTGGCGAGCGCCCCTAATTGATAACCATTCTTTTCCTGTACTCCGGCGATCTTGAGGAACCGCAATGGAGCGCTTGCCGCTCAGGTACTGACCAGTAATCGATGCCTTCACTGAATGCACGCCTGGCACCGGGCCGCTGTACACAACCTCTCCGCCGTGCTCACCAGCACCCGGACCAATGTCGACCAACCAGTCGCTTGCATTGATCGTGTCCTCATCGTGTTCAACAACAATCACCGTGTTGCCAAGATCGCGTAATCGCATCAGAGTCTCTATCAATTTGTGATTATCACGTTGATGCAGACCGATCGACGGTTCGTCCAATACATAGAGCGTTCCAACCAAACCCGAACCGATCTGACTTGCCAAACGAATTCGCTGAGCCTCGCCACCCGCAAGAGTGCCTGCCGCACGTGACAGAGTCAGATAGTCGAGACCAACATCCAGGAGAAAACTCAAGCGAGCATTGATCTCTTTAGTCACGCGCTCGGCAATCATTCGATCACGCTCACCCAACACAAGTTTCGACAAAAATGCTGCTGACTTGGCAATTGACATATCGCAGACCGCGCTGATGTGCTCGCCATTGACTAATACCGCAAGCGATTGAGGCTTGAGCCTTGCTCCCTTGCAAGCCTTGCACGGAACCTCGCGCATATAACTCTCAAATTGCTCCCGCTGCGTATCGGTTTCTGAAGACTCATGTCGACGCTTGATCCAAGGCACTACGCCCTCATATGCCGTCGAGTACTCGCGAACTCGACCATATCGATTCTTGTACTTCACCATGAGCGCATCGCCAGCACCATTCATCACAATTGCTTTTTGCTTGTCGGTCAATTTTGACCATTTGCGATTCATGTCGATACCAAACTCGTCTGCAACCGCTTCGAGCATGCGAGTGAAATATTGAGTGTGTGCTGAGCGCCAAGGAGCAATCGCACCCTGATTAATTGCCAACTCGGCATCTGGCACGACCAACTCGGGATCAACCTCGTACCGTGTGCCAAGACCAAGACAAGTCTCGCATGCACCAAATGGAGAGTTGAATGAGAAATTACGTGGAGCAAGCTCTTCATAACTCTCTCCACATTTAGGACAGCCAAGGTGCTGGCTAAATGTGATGACTTCACCATCCATGTCGATTTCGGCCACACCATCCGCGAGTCGCAATGCGGTTTCAAGACTGTCTGTCAGCCGTCGCTGTATGCCTGCCTTGCGCACGAGACGATCCACCACAATCTCGATCGTGTGGTTTTCATAACGCCCGAGTTTCCGATCAGACTTCAAAAACTCCGCAATCTCCACGACCTCTCCATCAATACGAGCTCGCGAAAAACCCTGCGCTGATAAGTCTGTCAATAATGTCTCGTACTCACCTTTTCGCCCGCGAATAACCGGTGCAAGAACTTGAAACCGAGTTCCTTCAGGAAGGTCGAGAATGCGATCAACAATCTGCTGGGGCGTTTGGCGTTGCAATTTCGTTCCATCATTTGCGCAATGCTGCACACCGATACGTGCCCACAACAAACGTAAATAGTCGTACACCTCAGTAATTGTCCCCACCGTCGATCGTGGGTTTCGTGAGCCAGACTTCTGGTCAATCGAAATCGCGGGCGACAAACCTTCGATGATGTCAACATCTGGTTTGTCCATTTGCCCAAGAAACTGCCGAGCATAGGAGCTCAAACTCTCGACATAACGTCTTTGACCCTCTGCATAAATGGTGTCGAACGCCAAACTGGATTTGCCCGAACCAGACAACCCAGTAAACACCACAAGTTGATCACGAGGCAGATCTACGCTGACATTCTTGAGGTTGTGTTCGCGAGCACCACGAACCGAAATATGACCTGCATTCAAGACGGCCGATTTCACTTTGGCTTTTGCTTTTGCCGGCACTTTTGCTGGCTTTTTGTTTGCTGGCTTAACAGCCTGCTTCTGGGGAGTAGACATCAGGATGCAGACTACAAGTCATCACTTTGCGTCGCGTAATTCGCGCTTCAATTCTTTCACTTCATCACGCAAACGAGCGGCATATTCAAAACGCATCTCCGAGGCTGCCAGCGTCATTTCCTCTTCCAG
>Ga0102896_1000486_pt1 | contig 13771 bp, 13 predicted proteins | sample Colrivmet1554A02_FD_78457 | JGI IMG/M metagenome (GOLD analysis project Ga0102896, IMG submission 78457) | Estuarine microbial communities from the Columbia River estuary - metaG 1554A-02 | ecosystem: Environmental > Aquatic > Marine > Intertidal zone > Estuary | place: USA: Columbia River...
CCTGGCCGCCGAGTCCCACGTCGATCGTTCGATCGATGGCCCGGGTGAGTTCATCGCCACCAACGTCACCGGCACTTTCCAGCTCCTGCAGGCCGCCCTGGGTCACTGGCGTTCTCTGGAAGGCGCCGCTAAGGACAAGTTCCGCTTTCTTCACGTCTCGACCGACGAAGTCTTCGGCTCCCTCGGCCCGACCGATCCGGCCTTCAACGAGTCGACCTCTTACGACCCGCACTCCCCCTACAGCGCCAGCAAGGCCTCGAGCGATCACCTCGCCCGCGCCTGGATGGATACCTACGGCCTGCCGGTCGTGGTGACGAACTGCTCCAATAACTACGGCCCTTACCAGTTCCCCGAGAAGCTCATCCCGGTCGTCATCCTGAAGTGCCTGCGCGGCGAGGCCATCCCGGTCTACGGCAAGGGCGAGAACATCCGCGACTGGCTCTACGTCGACGACCACGCCAGGGGGCTGCTGGCGGCGGTGACCAAAGGTCGGCCTGGCCGGACCTATTGCCTCGGCGGCGACAACGAGCGGCGCAATATCGACCTCGTCCGGGCGCTCTGCGCCTTACTCGACGAATTCCACCCGCGCGCCGACGGCAAGCCGCACGATTCGGCAATCACCTACGTCACGGACCGCCCGGGCCATGACCTGCGCTACGCCATCGATGCCCGCCGTGCCCGCGCCGAACTCGGCTGGGCGCCCCAGGAGGATTTCCAGAGCGGCTTCCGCAAGACCGTCCGCTGGTATCTCGACCACCCCGCGTGGATCCAGGGCGTCCTCGACGGCTCCTATCGCCTCGAGCGACAAGGCAAACTCTGAACCCATCTATGAAAGGCATCATCCTCGCCGGCGGTTCCGGCACCCGACTTCATCCGCTTACGCAGGTCATGAGCAAGCAGCTCCTGCCGGTGTATGATAAGCCGATGATATACTACCCGCTCTCGGTGCTCATGCTCGCAGGCATCCGCGAGGTGCTGATCATCTCGACGCCGCAGGACCTGCCAAAATTCCGGGCGGTGCTCGGCGATGGCTCCCGGCTCGGCTGCCGCTTTGAATACGCTGAACAAGCCGTCCCCAATGGTCTCGCCCAGGCCTTCGTGCTGGGCGAGAAGTTCATCGGCAGCGACAACGTTTGCCTCATTCTCGGCGACAACATCTTCTATTCCGCTGGCCTCGGCACACTACTGCGCGAATGCGTCCAGCCGCAGGGCGGTACCGTCTTCGCCTATCACGTCAAAGACCCCGAGCGCTTCGGCGTGGTCGAGTTCGATGCGACCGGCAAGGCCCTCTCCATCGAGGAGAAGCCTGCCTCGCCCAAGTCGAACTTCGCCGTCCCTGGTCTGTATTTCTATGACAACTCTGTCGTCGGTATCGCCAAGGCGCTCAAGCCGTCGGCGCGCGGCGAGTATGAGATCACCGACGTCAATCGCGAGTATCTCCGTCAAGGTAGGCTCAGCGTGAAGCAACTGCCGCGCGGCACCGCCTGGCTCGACACCGGCACCTTCGATTCGCTCCTGCAGGCATCGCAGTTCGTCCAGATCGTCGAGGCCCGCCAAGGCTTCAAGATTGGTTGTATCGAGGAGATTGCTTGGCGCCGTGGCTACATCGACGACGCCCAGCTACTCAAGCTCGCCGAACCCATCGCCAAGTCCGGCTACGGCCAATACCTCAAGTCCCTTCTCGGACCGAATCACTGATGTCGGCCCCCCTCATCCAGCTCGTGGACATCCCGCGGCGCGGCGACGCCCGCGGCCAGCTCTCCGTCGCTGAACTCGGTGGCGCGCTACCGTTCGCCGCCCGCCGCGTCTACTGGATTCACGGCACCAAGCCGGGCGTCAGTCGCGGCTTCCACGCACACAAGAAGCTCCACCAGCTCTGTGTCTGCGTCGCTGGATCGGTGCGAATCAGCCTTTTCGACGGCCGCCGCGAGGAAAGCGTCATGCTGGATTCCCACGCCAAGGGCCTGCTCATAGGGCCCGGACTCTGGCACGAGATGCACGACTTCTCCCCCGACTGCGTCTTGATGGTCTTCGCCGATGCCGAATACGACGAGGCCGACTACATCCGTGATCGCGAACACTTTATCCGCCATGTTGCCGGCTGAACAGCATTCGAGCGCCATCCGTAGCTTCTTGGACGAACGGTCACGCGACGAAACGAGGCTCCGACTGGCGACCGAAGCCGATGCGGCCTTCCTGCTCGGGCTACGCCTCGACTCCTCGCTTAATAAGAACATCTCTCATACAAGCAGCGATCTAGGCGAGCAGCGGGCATGGATGCGCTCTTATGAAGCCCGCCATGCCGCCGGGCGGGAAGCTTACTTTGTGATTGAAGTCGCCGGGGTGCCCGAAGGCTCGATCAGGCTCTACGACTACTTGCCCAAAAGTGATTCCTTCTGCTGGGGTAGTTGGATCATCCGTCCGGGCGCGCCGATGGCGACAGCCTTTCAATCAGTTATGATCGTATACGACCTAGGATTCGGGCCGCTAGGGTTTGCCCGGGCGCATTTTGATGTCCGCCAGGCCAATATCAGCGTCTGGAAATTCCACGAGAAGATGGGCGTAACGATGGTCCGGGAAGATGCGGCTGATCGCTTTTATGAATATCCTGCCGAAAACTACAAAATTGCGAGGACATGGCTCAAAAAATTTACGCAGATGAGAGATACCCGATGAACATTCCTTTCCTCGATCTGAAGGCCATCAATGCCCGGCATACGGCTGAACTGAAGGCCGCCGCGGCCCGCGTCATCGACTCGGGCTGGTATGTGCTCGGCGAAGAAGTGAAGGCCTTCGAGGCGGAGTTCGCCGCCTGGACGGGTTCGCCGCACTGCGTCGGGACGTCCGACGGGCTGTCCGCCTTAGTGCTCGCGCTTCGCGCCTGGAAAGAGCTTGGCCTACTCAAGGATGGAGATGCCGTCGCAGTGCCGGCTAATACCTATATCGCTTCGATCCTCGCGATCACCGAGAACCGGCTGCGCCCGGTGCTCGTCGAGCCCGACGAAGACACCTTCAACCTCGGTGCGGCGAAGCTCGCGGCTGCGCTGACGCCGGACGTGAAGGCTGTCCTGGCGGTACATCTCTACGGTCAGCTGGCCGATATGCCGGCGATTGCCCAGCTCTGTCGTGAGCGCGGCCTCCTTCTGCTCGAAGACGCCGCGCAGGCCCACGGTGCCCACATCGACGGCGTCAAGGCCGGCGCCTGGGGTGATGCGGCCGCCTTCAGCTTCTACCCGGGCAAGAACCTCGGGGCGCTTGGCGACGCCGGAGCGCTCACGTGCAAGGATACCAAGCTGGCCGATATGGTCCGCGCTCTGCGTAACTATGGCTCGCACGAGAAATATAAGAACCTCGTCCAAGGCCCGAACGACCGCCTCGACGAAATGCAGGCGGCCATCCTCCGGGTAAAGCTGCCGCACCTCGATGCCGATAACGCGCATCGCCGTGCAATCGCCCAGCGTTATCGTAACGAGATCAAGAACCCTGCCGTGCGTCTCCCGTCCGTCCACGTCGGCGAGGATTCCCATGTCTGGCATCTTTTCGTGGTCCGCGTAGCCGATCGCACGGCCTTCCAGCAGCGCCTGCTCGACCAAGGCGTACATACCGCGATCCATTACCCGATCGCGCCGCACCATCAGCAGGCCTATGCGAAGCAGCTTCGCGGCTTCTCCCTTCCGCTGACCGAGGCCATCCATCGTGAAGTGGTCTCGCTGCCGATGAGCCCGGTGATGACCGAAACCCAGGTCGCCCATGTAATTTCGGTCGTTAATCAGGCCTGACCATAAGGTAGAGACGTGACCACCATTGTATCCGTTAGCTGAGCGATTCGGGGCGTTCAATCGACTTAGCCAAGACCCGTCGACTCGCCGCTACAGTTCCAAACAAGCGGCCAAAGCTCTCGGGGCTCATTACGAGCCTCTTATCCTAGCCTTAATTTCATCTTCATGTGGTACATAAGCCAAATCGGGCGGCGGGAGCATTATGCCCTACCGGCACACCTACATCGCATGGGTCAACTCGGGCTATTCGCGACGGATATCTGGGCGCCCTGGGCCGCGAGCCCTAGATCGTTCCTGCGCTCCGAGAAACTTGCCCAGCGGTTCGAGGTCACGATGGCTGACGCTCCGGTTATCCATCGATCATTTATTGCCAATCTCTTCGAACGGCTGAGAGGCGGAGATATCTACCAACGCTGGACGCGCGAAGGTACTCACTTTGGAAATTTTGCAGCCCGCAAGTTTGGCCAGGCGGGGCTCGGGCCTGAGGATTCCGTCATCGGTTATACGGCGGCGAATTTAGAACAACTAACCCTAGCTAAAAAAAGAGGCGCAAAGGCGCTGCACATTCAAGTCGACCCAGGGATATCTTGGTATGAGATGCGCCGTCAGGAGCAGCTGGCTCATCCTGAGGCGGAGGATCTGTCGCCGATGCCCGGCGCCGAATTCCTCGAACGCATGGGGCAAGAGTGGGTACAGGCAGACAAGGTCATTGTACATTCGGAACACAGCCGCGTAGCCTTACTCGCTCAAGGTGTTGATGCCGGCCGCTGTGTAGTAGTCCCCCCCGCATTCAAGTCCGCAACTACGCAAACCGCTCGCCAGCTCGACTCTTCCAGACCTTTCCGTGTCTTATTCGTTGGCAATCATTGCCTCGCAAAAGGATACCATGTCTTCGTCGATGCCGCTCGGCAGGCTGGTGCGGGCTTCGAATTCCTTTCGGTCGGCAGTCAGACGATGAAGTCGAGCTATATTGAAGAGGCATCAAAGCACGTCACGATTCTCGGCGCGAAGAGCCAGGCGGGTGTACGAGAACAAATGAAGCGAGCCGATGTCCTGGTTTTCCCGACCCTTTCCGATGGGTTTGGCTTGGTCCAACTCGAAGCCATGACCGCCGGGCTTCCCGTCATCGCTACGCCGTGCTGCGGAGAGGTGGTCAAGAATCGCGTTAATGGTCTGATCGTGCCGCCGCGCGACGCGCAGGCTATCGTCTCAGCCCTCCATGCATTGAAAGCCGATGCGGAAAGGTACGAGCAGCTCTCACTCGCCGCCTCGCTGCGGTCGCTTGATTATAGCCCGGCGTTTCATTTCGAAGCCTTGCTCGGACTTTGATGGAGTGGCGTACAAGTCCGCCAAACGCTAACCGAGAACACATTCCTTAATATGTCCTTTGCACGTATACTGCGCTCCAGTGCTATCATGGGCGGAGCTCAGGTCGTTACTTTAGCTACGGCATTCATTCGCACGAAGGTAGTTGCTCAACTGATGGGGCCAGCAGGAGTAGGGCTCGCGGGCATACTCACAGCCTTCAACGGCAATGTCTCTACGCTGGCCGCATGGGGCTTGGGTACCTCGGGCGTCAGGCTCATTGCCTCTGCGCCCCCTGGGCAGACTGCCTGCACGCAGGCCGCAGTCCGGAAATTCGGCACGACCTTAACTTGGCTGGGCTTCTGGGCAACCGTGCTTCTTTTCCTTCCAGTCTCCTATCTTACTTTCGGTACAGGACAGTATGCCTTGGAGTTATTAATCGGGGGAATGGCTGTGCCATGTATCATCGCTAATAGCATCTGGGGATCAATCCTCCAGGCCGCCGGACACGTCAAGTCGCTGGCGAAAGGGCAGACACTCTCTGCATTAATTGGCCTCTTCCTCGGGCTTCCTTCCATTTACTTTTTTGGTAGCGTTGGAATCGCGATTAGCCTCCTCCTTGCTGCGGCTACCCCGATGGCATTCAGCTGGTACGTCGCGAGTAAAGATTGCCCGTCGACCGGCGCCGATGCTTTGTCGTCCGACCTGCGCGCCTTATTCAATATGGGAGGCGGCCTGATGATTGTTGGATTAGCAGCCCAGATCTCCGCCTATTTCGTGCGCTTCATAATCATTAAAAATCATGGTACGGACTTAGCTGCCGGCTTGGCGGACGCTGGCTACTACCAGGCGGCGATAGCAATCGCCGGGAGTCTCCCCGCGCTGGTTTTCAGCGCGATGGGAACGGATTTCTTCCCCCGGGTCGCCGCTGCCAAAGATGAGGCGGAGGCCAAGACGTTATCCGAGAAACAGATTGAAGCAGGCCTCTTGCTCGCGCTGCCGATCTTCACCGGATTGCTCACCATGAATCGTCTAGGCATCCGCATATTGTACGCAGACAAGTTCGATGCCGCCTTGCCGTTGCTGGACTGGATGATCTGGGGTGTGTTTCTCCGCCTCTTGGCATGGCCGCTTGGCTACTGGATGTTGGCCAGAGGTGGGCCGAGGACAGTGGTTATCGTCGAATTGGGGAGTAACTTGATGATGGCAATACTCCCGTTTATTTTGATTCCCTCCTATGGGTTGGTCGGCGCCGCGATGGCTTTCTTCATCGGGAATCTCGTGTACGCCGCGATCATGATCGTAGTCGCGCAGAAACGTTCACGTCGCTGGCTGTCGCTTCGCACCCTTGGCTTCTTCATATCGGCTGGAATCGTTCTGGCGCTAACGCAGGCCCTCTCGCGGCTTGCACCGGGTATGTATTGGGGGGCGATTCCAACGGCCTTGGTCACGGCCGGCTGCGCTTGGATCTACCTTAAGGCCCTTGATGGGCAAAACGACTAATGAGTACTCCCATCCCTAAGGAATATATCGGCCCAAAGCCAGCCTGGTCCAACCGTATCTGTTTCATCGTCCTATCCAGTGGTCTCGGCGGGACGGAGACACTAGCCATCAGGCAGAGCCGATGGCTACGCCGCAATAATATCCGCACCGCCATCATCACCAGGGCCGGGGTCATGGAGGCGGAATACCAAGACGCGTTCGACCAGGTGCTTCATCTGGATGACGACGAAGTAGATCCGGGGAGCCTACTGATGGACGAATGGTATCGGCTCCTTGATCGTCTCGCCGACGGGCTTCGTCCGCATGGCGGATGGCACTTCATGGTTTTCGGACAGGATGGGGTATTTATCTCCAGCGAACTTTCGGCGCGCCTTTCCGGGTCATCGTCCTCGATCTATCTCGTCGATGACCTTCGATATGGACCGACTAAGCTCGAGTATATCGAAGAGATGTCTCGCCACGGCCTCTTTTTTTCCATGAACAAGGCGTGCTTGGAATCGCACCGTAGGAATTATGGGTACGTACTCGAGAACGCCACCGTGATTCCTTTGCCGATGTCGGTTATGTCCGAGGCGAAACCCGTTAAAAAAGGCGCGCGCCTCCGTGTGGTGACGGTTGCCCGTCTCGTGCCGATGAAGGGCTATATCGAAGGCCTCATCCTTGCGGTTTCCCAGGCAATACGCGAAGACGGTTCGGATGTCGAATTGCTGATTGTTGGAGAGGGCCCGCTTTTGGCGCGCCTCAAGTGGGTGGCACTCAGGGCGGGTATCGCCCGTCGGGTCATTTTCAACGGTTCGGTCGCCTATGCCGAACTGACACGGTTCTACCGCGAAGCTGATATTTTCGTGGGTATGGGGACGACCGTCTTGGAGGCGGCCTCTCATGGCACCCCGGTCTTGATTGCCGAATCTTACACTGCCGAATTCAGGACGCCTGGGGCTTTCTCCGTGGTGTCAGGATTTGAGCTTGGCGAGCCGATTGTGAGCGAGACTACGCCGTCAGGCGCCGGCTTGCTGAGGCGCATGCTGAAAGACGAAGAACTGAGAGCGGCCGAGGGCGTGGCTGGTCGGACCAAGATGCGGAGCCAATTTTCGGAAGATGTTGTGATGGTCAGGATGCTCGAAAACCTCCGTACGAATGCCCGGCAAGTCATCAACATCCCTTCGCCGGGCCAGGATAAATTATGCGGGGAGAGCAAGCGCTACGTGAAGCGGTTGTTTCGTGGCTCGCAGAAGATCGCCTCGCTACGGCGGGGGCTCCGAGCGTTTTGGGATGCGACACGAGCCTTGATCTCGCGATGAGCCACACGATTTTCCATTGGATTCCGTCGTCTCAGCTCGGAGGCATCGAGATGGCAGCGCTTACTCTAATTCAGGAGTCGCCGCAGCAAGTGCATGTGGTAGCTGCAGGAGACGTGTCTGGACCGGCCGCTGACATGTGGAGAGAGGCAGGAGCCGAAGTCGTCCAAATTCAAGATTGGGGTGGAGTGCTCGGCATAACTTGGGCCCGACACTGGAAAGCTTTTGCGCGTGAGCGAGACGTTCGGCACCTCATCGCATGGAGCCCAACTCGATTACCCCAGCTATTGTCGCCTCTTAGCAGCACCGCTAACTGCGTTGTCCATCTCGGTAATGTTGGCAGTTTCGGTCGGCGGGCACGATTGCAAACTAAGGTCATGGGACTGATCTACCGTCCCGCTTGCCGCCCTAGGCTGCTCGCCTGTTCCCAGGCTGTCGCGAACTCCGTGGCGACAGAGCCGCTGTTCCGCGGGCTGCCTCTATCCGTCACCCTTAATTCCGTCCGCCCTGCATTCTTTGAACTCGGGGTAAAGCGTTTACCTTCGAACATCGCGCCCAAAACTTGGGGAATGCTAGCCCGGCTCGATCGGCTTAAGGATCACCGCAGCCTCATCGAAGCCATCCGACTATTGCCGGTGGATTTGGAGTTTCGCCTCGAGCTGGCAGGCGAGGGAGCTTTAGCGGACGAACTCCGTCGCCAGGTAGCCGCCGCAGGCCTTGAACATCGTGTTAGATTCCTGGGTGCATTGCCTCGGCCGCAAGAGGCCATGCGAAACTGGGAAGCATTCATTTTCGCGACTTCGGCAGGGGAGGGTTTCGGCATAGCCGTGGCCGAAGCCATGGCTGCTGGATTGCCCTGCGTCCTGTCGGATGTCGCGGCCATGCGGGAGGTCGCGGGCGACTCTGCTTATTACGCTGAACAGGGCTCGCCTGCCGCCCTCTGTGCCCAGATCTTAGAAGTCATCAACCAGCCGATAGAGGCTCATGAGCGCGCAGGGAAAGGCCGGCAGCGTGCGCAGGAACTATACTCCGCCGAGGTATTCGCCCGGCGTTATTTATCGGCACTGGGGATTGTTTAATGAGATGAAGGTTTCCGTTGTCATCGCCACCTATCGGCGTGCGTCCTCACTTGGCCGCACCTTAAGCACGATTGCGGCTCAGCAACGAAGGCCAGATGAAATCATCGTCATTGACCAGTCTCCATCCGAAGAGCGGCCTAGCGTCTCTGCCGCTATTGAAACCGTATCACATGCCGGCCTTAACGTTCGGATAATCTGGTCCGACGTGCCTTCATCAACACACGCGCGCAATCTCGGGCTCAAGGCCGCAACCGGTGACTGGGTGATTTTCTCCGACGACGACGTTGACTGGCCTGCTTCAGTGACGGGAGACTTCGTTACCAAGATCAAAAAATCGCCAGCAATGGTGATGCTGGCCGCCCGCGACACTCTCGCCTTGGCTCAGCCGCGCCCCTTCTGGCGCCGGGCCGCCGCGACCTTTTTCCTGACCAATACATTCAGGCCGCTAACATATGGCAAAGTGATGGCCTGCATGCAGGCGCGTTATCCTCAGCCGATCGTCGGCGACATGGAGACCGAATGGGCTACTGGCTATTGGTTCGCCGTTGAACGGGCGTTCGTGGCGTCGCACCATCTCCAATTTGACGAAAAAATGTCCCGTTACGCCCAAGCGGAGGATATGCTCTTCAGCCATCAGGTGTACATTGCGGCTAGCCGGTCTGGCAGGAGATGCATCGTTTCCGAGGATATCGCAGTGACCCATCTCGTTTCCCAAGAGTGGCGAGAGCCTGATTCGTTTGCGGACCTATGCGGTGCGTGGAATCGTATCTACATCGCATCCAGGCTTCGCACCGGGATTGGATTCTGGCTTTCGTTGGGGGCCATTTATTGGGCAGCAATTCACCAGACCTTAGTCCGGGTGGCTCGTGGACGAGGATGGCTCGGTCATCTCCGGGCCTATGGAATCGCCCTTAGGCATCTTGGGGAAATCCGTGACGGTCGGTTCAGCAGTCTTTACGCTCGTTATGAAAAGCACTCCGGGCTCCTCACATGAATAAAATTCTCAAAGCAGTCCTACCGTTTGCAGTGATTAAGAGGCTGTCCATGGCCTACTCGGTCTTCCGGACTTTATTGGAATCACCTTCCGCGGCTAAGGCGATGCTCTGGGGTGAGGGAGAAAGGCGCCATCGCTTCCGTCGACTCCTTCATCCTTTTACGTACAGGCTGACGGAATCTGACCGCAATGTCGTTATGCAGAATATCGTCCGTGCCGAGTGCGTAGGCGGCCCCCTCCCGCGGTCGGCACAGTTCATCGTGGACGGAGGCGGTTATATTGGGGACAGCGCAGCTGTGTTCCTCAGTCTTTATCCCGAGTCGACCTGCTTAGTCTTCGAGCCAAGCGGTAACGCTGAGCTGGCGGAGCAGAATCTCTCTCATTATGGGCATAGGGCTATTCTGAGGCGCGCTATGATGGCGCGCGAGCAAGGAGCTTTTAGTATCCTCGAGGCTGGTACAGGCTCCAGGACGATTCCCGTTGGCGACAGCGACAAGACTTTAGAGGTCTGGACGATGGATGACATTCTCCGTCAATCTCCTTCGGGCGTCATTGATATTCTCAAGCTCGATATCGAGGGAGCTGAGTATGAGATCCTTCGTCCGCCAACGCCTTGGCTGGCTTCGGTTAAATGTGTAGTCATTGAACTTCACGGCGAAGCGGCACACCGGGATATACCTTGTTGGCTTCATAAAGCGGGCTTTAGTATCGAGCGGCATCGTTCTTTGCTCTTTTGCAATCGTCCGTCCTCCTAGACAGATGCTCGTCATTCTCACCAATATCCCGACTCCTTACCGCACGGCGTTCTTCGACGCCTTGGCGGAGGAGGCGGCGCGGGCGGGCAGGCGCTTCCATGTGCTCTACTGCGCGAAGACGGAGCCAGGACGCCATTGGCCTTACGATGCTTCGAAGATGCGCCACGCGCACACGGTGCTGCGCGGCTTTCATCCCTCGCTGGCGGGTATTCACGCACACCTCAACCCGGGCGTTCTGGCTGAGTTGAACTTATTGAAGCCGGACACGCTCATCATCGCGGGAGCTTGGAATACCCCGACGATGCTCGTCGCCGGCTTGAATATCTATTCGCCGCACCCGCGCCGCTTTTTCTGGAGCGAAGGGCATGCCGACGCCGCCCTTCATAAAGGCGGCCTCATTGCCTGGCTGCGTCGTCGGATGTATCGCACCTTCGATGGGTTCGCTGTCCCCAACGCCAAGAGCGCCGAATGGGCGCTGGCGCAGGCAGGTGGACCTCGCCCGATCGTTACGCTGCCGAACGCCATCGACGCCAAATTCTTCGCCCGTCCTTCCGCGGGAGTGCATGCTGACTCTCGACGGGCGCTCGGACTCGAAGGAGAGGGCAGGGTGCTGGTCCAGGTGTCGGCCCTGACCCAACGCAAAGGCGTCGTGGAGTTGGCCGAGAAATTCCTCGCCCTATCTGAGGCGGAACGTCGCGGCGCGAGGCTCCTATTTGTTGGCGATGGTGATCGCCGTGCCGCGCTTGAGTCCTTGGCTGCGAAGTCTGGCGACGCCATTCGCGTCCTCGGCCAGTTGCCGCCCGAGGAAGTCCGCCGGGTCCTTTGGGCTGCGGATGCGTTTGTGCTGAACACCCGACTGGACCCCAATCCTCTTTCGGCCATCGAAGCCGCCGCCGCCGGACTGCCCATCGTTATGTCAGCCGCCGCTGGTAATATCCGCGAAGTCGTCGAAGCTCCGAACGCCGGTTTCGTTATTCGCGATCCGGCGGAGCCATCTGAGGCGCTGCGCTCCGTACTGTCCGCATCGGATACGGAGCTCGCTGCCATGGGCGTGCGCGCCGCCCAAATCGCTCGCACGCAGTTCGATGCCGTCGCGGTGGCGAGGTCGCTGGTGAAGCAGTTATATCCTTCCTGACCATGTTATCTTCGATCAAGCGATTTCTGAATTTTTTTAGGCCAGCCAAGCAGAGGCTTTCTCACCGAAAGCGGCTCGGCTATTTGCAGGCGTCTGGCGTCGAGGTAAGACGTGCCCTCGATCTCGGGGCCTTTGAAGGCAAGTGGACCAAGCTCTTGCGCGAGATCTACCCCTCGGCCCAGGTCGTTATGGTCGACGCCAATACGGATAAGGAGCGACTGCTCCGCCCTTTGGGCGACTGCCGGATTGCGGTACTCGGAGACTCAGACGGCCGAGAGGTCGATTACTACAAGTGCTGCGACGGCGATGCTGGCTCCGGGAACGGCATTTATCGGGAGAACACGGAGTTCAGTTTTGCCTCCGAGAAGCGCAAGTGTGTCACGCTGACTACGCTGTTGGGAACCGCCGAAGGCTTTGACCTCATCAAGATGGACGTCCAAGGCGCCGAACTGGACGTCATCCGCGGCGGACTTCCGGTCGTGCGAAACTCACGTTACCTCCTGCTGGAGCTGCAGACGCATAACTACAACCTAGGTGCGCCTCACTTCGAAGATGTTGTCGCCTTCCTTCTGGGCGAAGGCTTCGCGGTCGTCGATATCGTCGACCTCATGTATTCCGGAGATAAGCTGATTCAGGTGGATGTGCTCTTCCGGAATAAGAACCTCCCCTGACTAGCCATAAATATCACCACATAAGCCGCGCCCCATGCGCGGCTTTTTTGTGCCCGGATCACGAGGTAGGGACGTGATCACCCCCGCATCCCTACCTCCGAAGGGCGCGGCGTAGCCACGCCCCTACCCGTGACAGGTGATAGCGGTTGGCGGTGGGGAGATGCAACGCTCAGCAATCGCAGTTTAAACCTCTTTAAATCTATCGTAGCCATTCTTTCGGGCAATGAAGCTTTTTGCCGCTCGGAAGGATGATTTCATCAGGCAGGCGACTTGCCCTATAATGAGCCTGAGTGAGAATAAGAGAACCAGGCGCCAAGTTCAGTAGTTCGTTGCTAACTCGAAGCAATGGGAAGGCGAAAATCAGCCTGCGGCCTAAGTGCATTCGGGCGAAACCTTTTGCGAGCGGACCATAATCGGCATCGCCCGAGACGATGATGAATTCGTCATATGCACCCGTCATGGCCAGCTCGAATAGTTTCACCGCCAGGGCTATGTCGGTTCCCTTTTCCCTCCAGATGCGTCCCCGTGTCTTTGATCTACCCTGCGAAATCTCGATCGATTGAGCTCTGATGCGTCCATGATGAATTTCAATACGAGGATTACGCTGCGCGCTTAAGGCCCGAAGATAAATTCGATGTCGGGCTAGGCGCCCTGGGTCAGTCAGACTCAAGTGCAGAGGAAGGGCGGTAAAGTAGTGGATCGCCACGACTTCAGCTGTATCCGCCTGCTGGATCAGGGCGTCTTTGATCAACTTGCATGGATCTAGCCATTTGCTCGCCTTATCCGCCTGCAGGCTATGGTAGAGATTGAATCCGTCTATCAGGACGGCCGCTCTTGCCGGCATGTCTATCTAAACTCTGGAAATAAAAACCCCACGGGCCGTAACCCGTGGGGCTCTGTGGGGGCGTGGCTCGAAGTCCAGCATACCCACAGGGATGAGGAAATGAAGTAAGAGGCAACGCGGAGACGCCGCAAGTATTTTATGGGTACAGATAATGGCACGCCACTTTGTTAGCGCTTCGCTCTGCATCGGCAAAAATCAACCTATGAAGTCGATCTCCTATGGCCTCCCTAGGGTGAGGGCCGCAATGCATGCCGACCATGAGAGGCGTTGGAGATTGGCCCCGACCCGAGGCAGGGACGTGATCACCGCCACGTCCGGCCGGCCGCCGAAGGTAGGGGCGTGATTTATCGCGCCCTCCTCTCATCCCGACGGATGCGATGTCATCGCATCCCTACCTCCGAAGGGCGC
>Ga0102896_1000530_pt1 | contig 13167 bp, 10 predicted proteins | sample Colrivmet1554A02_FD_78457 | JGI IMG/M metagenome (GOLD analysis project Ga0102896, IMG submission 78457) | Estuarine microbial communities from the Columbia River estuary - metaG 1554A-02 | ecosystem: Environmental > Aquatic > Marine > Intertidal zone > Estuary | place: USA: Columbia River...
CAAAGTCTGTGCCTGCTCTTGCATGAACGCATAAGCGGCGGCTCCGCTCACAGCCTCGATGCGACGAACACCGGCTGCCACGGCCGATTCCGATAGGATCTTGAATGAACCCAATTGGCCGGTGAAACCCACATGCGTACCACCACACAACTCAACCGAATAGTTGGGATCCATGACCACCACGCGTACCACGTCGCCATACTTTTCTCCAAACAACGCCATGGCACCCAGCTTCAGGGCTTCTTCTTTGGGCAATGATTTTATCACGACCGGAATATTCTCGCGGATCTTTTCATTCACGATCTGCTCAATGCGTTCGATCTCTTCGTCAGTCACTTTAGCAAAATGCGAGAAGTCAAAGCGCAATTGCTCGGCATTCACCAACGACCCCTTCTGCGCCACATGGGTACCCAATACCTGACGAAGGGCACTGTGCAATAGATGCGTAGATGAGTGATGCACCGTCGTCAGCTGACGCTGGGTAGCATCGACGATCGCTTGCACGTTGGTGCTTGGGTCGGTCGGCAAGGCCAGCGTGAAATGTATGATCAGGTCATTGTCTTTCTTGGTATCGATCACCTCGATGCGTTCTGTTCCGGATTGCAACCAACCCCGATCGCCGACTTGTCCACCACTCTCGGCATAAAAAGGCGTTTGATCCAATACGATCTGATACGCCGTCTTCCCTTTGGCGGTGACTTTGCGGTATTTCAAGATCCGGGCATCCGACTCCAATCGATCGTATCCGATAAATGCATTGCTTCCTTCTTTCAGCACGATCCAATCTTCCGCATCGATGGCGCCGGCGGCACGGCTGCGATCTTTTTGTTGCTTCATCTCCTGCTCAAATCCGGATTCATCGACCTGCAGTTTGTTTTCCTGGGCGATGAGTCGGGTCAGGTCGATCGGAAATCCGTACGTATCGTATAATTCAAATGCATCTTTTCCGGCAATGTTTCCGGCCTTGGCTTGACCAATGATGTCATCCATTCGCTTCAAACCTTTCTCGAGTGTACGCAGGAAAGATTCCTCTTCTTCGCGAATTACCTTGCTCACAAATTCTACTTGCTGTTGCAATTCCGGGAAGACGTTCTCAAACTGCATGGCCAACACGGGGATCAATTGCGTGAGCAGTGGTTGATGATAATTCAAGTATGAATAATAATAACGAACGGCGCGACGCAGGATGCGACGGATCACATAACCCGCTCCGGTATTCGAGGGCAATTGCCCGTCGGCGATGGTAAATCCGATGGCCCGGATGTGATCGGCGATCACCCGAAAGGCAATCGCTTGCTTGGTATCGCTGCGGTCGTATTGAAGTCCGGTGATTTTTTCCGTCGCATCAATCGTGCCGGAGAATATATCAGTATCGTAGTTGGAAGATTTCCCTTGCAACACCCGCACCAATCGCTCCAAGCCCATACCCGTATCCACGTGGGTGGCCGGCAATGGTTCCAGGGTTCCGTCTTTTTTGCGATTGAACTGTATGAATACGTTGTTCCAGATCTCGATCACTTGCGGATGGTCTTTATTGACCAAGTCGCGACCCGGGATTTGCGTGCGTTCGGCATCCGGTCGACAGTCGACGTGGATCTCGCTGCAGGGACCACAGGGACCGGTATCACCCATCTCCCAGAAATTATCTTTCTTATTTCCGTAAACGATCTGCTCTTCGGGCAACAGTTCTTTCCATTTGGCTAATGCGATGCTCGACGCGGGCAATCCTTCTTTGGAATCTCCCTCAAATACAGAAGCGTAAAGGCGATCCTTGGGAATCTTGTATACCTCGGTCAATAGTTCCCAGCTCCAGGCGATGGCCTCGGACTTGAAATAATCGCCAAAGCTCCAATTGCCCAACATCTCGAACATGGTGTGGTGATAGGTGTCTACGCCCACTTCCTCGAGATCGTTGTGTTTGCCGCTGACCCGCAAACATTTCTGGGTATCGGCGATGCGGGTGTGATCGGGCTTGCGGTTACCCAGGAAATAATCCTTGAACTGATTCATCCCCGCATTGGTGAACAACAGGGTCGGGTCGTTCTTGACCACGATGGGGGCGGAGGGCACGATGGCGTGTCCTTTCGACTGAAAAAAGTCTAAAAATGCCTGTCGGATCTGTGCAGCGGTCATGGTCTTGGGGTACCGGTTTACCGGGTATCTTTGTCGTCGCAAAGGTAAGCGAATCAAGCCTTTTCCGAGGAGAGGGCCCAGCACTCCATGAAGCGCATCAAATACTTTTACAACACCCAGACGCTCCGGTACGAAAAACTGGAAACACCCCTGCGCGTCCGTCTACTGCGCATCTTCGGATTCGTGGCAGCGTCGTTGGTGACGGCCGGACTCATCGCCATGGCGGCTTTCCGTTTTCTGGGATCCCCCGAAGAGAAGATCCTGCAAGCACAGAACCGAACCTTGCGCGATAAGTATGAAGAACTGGCCGAGCAATTGGAAGAAGTCCAGGTAAAGCTAGCCGATCTGGAAAAACGCGACAACGACGTCTATCGAGCCATCTTTGAGGCCGACCCCATCCCCGATAGCGCCAGATCGAAATTGGAGGCCGAAGCGCTGGAGATCGCCAAAATCGAACGCATGGCTTCGGACCAACTCATTCTTTCCATCGACCATACGTTGGATGCATTGGTCAATCGCATCAAAGCTCAGGAGAATTCGTACAAAGTGGTAGAGTCGTTGGTCAAGGACAAGGAACGCTTGTTATCCCGCACCCCCGCCATTCAACCCGTCAGCAACCGTACCCTCAAACGCATCGCCTCCGGTTTCGGCTACCGCATCGACCCGGTTTACAAGACCACCAAATTCCATGCGGGATTGGATTTCACTGCCCCGCAAGGAACCCCCATCTATGCAACGGCCGACGGAACCGTCAGCATATCCGGCAATGTGGGGAATGGATATGGCAACCACGTCGTGATCAACCATGGCTATGGATATCAGACCCTGTACGGACACATGGTGCGCGTGAAAGCCAGTCGCGGACAAAACGTAAAACGAGGCGAAGTGATCGGATGGGTAGGCAGTACGGGGAAATCAACCGGACCACACTGCCATTATGAAGTGATCAAGTTCAACCAGAAGATCGATCCGATCTATTTCTTTTACAACGATCTGACTCCGGAACAATTCGATCGAATCCTCAAACAGGCGGCCGCCGGCAACCAAAGTTTGGATTAAGCCCGCTCATACATACTTTTCCACAGTCGCCATTCGTTACCACTTCGTAGCTACTTGCTCCGATACCTTTACGAAGTAAAGCAACGGACAATGGCCAAACCCCTCACCCAGATCACCTTCTCGTTCGGCGACGAGGATACCTTGATCGCACCGCCCCCGGCTCCCAAACTGAAAGCGGTCCGCAAAATCAAGCCTACTCCTGCTCCGATCGTGGTGGAAGCCCCCATTGAGATGACCAGTCCGCGCCTAGGTAAAATCAACACATCGAACACAACCGGCAAGCGGGGACGTCGTTCGCTGCAAGAAAACGCCGCCAACGTAGACCTGATCGAGGTACCCAACGACGAAGAACTGTTCAAGAAACAATACTATTCGATCGGTGAGGTGGCCCGCATGTTCCATGAAAAGCAATCGCTGATCCGCTATTGGGAGACGGAGTTTGAGATTCTACAACCCCGCAAGAACCGAAAAGGAGATCGTTTCTTCCGCCCAGTCGATATCAAAAACCTGGTCTTGATCTACGACCTGCTCCGTCGACGCAAATTCACCATCGATGGCGCCCGCGATTACCTGAAAAAAGGACGCAAAGTCGAAGAACGCCTCACCGCCATCCAGTCACTCAAACAGATCCGACAGTTTTTTCTGGAGCTGAAAGCAAGTCTATAGGATAGTTTGGATAGTTTGGACAGTTTGGGAGTTGGCGTTTTATTATTTTAGCATTTACTATGAAGGGTATTCTGAAATCTGTTTTGCTTTCTGTTGCACTGCTGATCTCGATCGGTGTATGGGCGCAGCCTTTCGAGACCTTTTCGGAGCGGCCCGGCGAAAAGACCATCAAAGGACATTTTCCGCGTACTTTATTAGAAGCCGACACCAGCTTCACCTGGTACCGATCCACGTACCAGAACTACAAGGCTCGACCCGATGCTTTGGAGAATCTGCGTAAACAAGCCGATTCCATAGAGGTCGTAGCCTTCATGGGTACCTGGTGCGAAGATTCACATTTTGTGATCCCCCAACTCATCGCCCTGCTCGATAGTGCCCATTTTCCCAAAGAACGTTTTTCACTGATCGGCGTAGATCGAGATAAGAAAACAGTTGGGCGACTCGCACAAGCCTTGAACGTGACACTGGTACCCACCATCTTGGTATTCAAGAATGGCAAAGAATTGGGCCGAGTCATTGAATTCGGAAAATACGGGCTGTTCGACAAAGAGCTGGCCGAGATCCTTCGTTGACCAGTTGAATCGATTCCAATCGTTAGGGAATAGAATAAAGGCGCAATCGATCGATGCTCGCCTCCCGGAACAAAGCGTAAAGACGTTTTCCACGAATCAATAAACGTTGTGCGGGTTTTAGTTCGTCCGGCAGCGTCCAGGCATCGTAATATGTGCTCTTGATCTCGTATCGATACAGAGTATCGGCCTGGCGACCATAGATATACCCACCGTCCACTTGCCACTCCTGCCAATCTTGAATGAGGATCCCATTTTTCAGATTTCCGAAATAGTCGAATACATATACTCCCTGACTAGGTTCGTAGAGATAAATGCTTTGGTTGTGATCCTCGATGCGGGTGGGCGAATAAGCTCGTCCGAGAATCAACCGAAGATCCGGTGTGCTCCATTGTGTTTGTCCGGCTAAGTCCACTTTCTTCAACGCATAGGCAATCGGATCGTAGATCCAGAGTTGATTGTCGTAACTGCGCGACCAGGTATTGAGTTGCAAAATATTGCGCGCCTGCAAATCGATGCGGGTAACCGGATTCAAAAATCGATCTAGCACTACAAAACGAACACCATCACCGTAAAAAAGAATCGGCTGAAGCGGATTGCTGACATCGATCCCGTTCAACACCCCAAACCGGCGTACATCGTTGTAAACCGCCATCGAATCACCAGTGGCACTCCGCTTTTTGACTTGATCTTTTTTATCGACCCAATACATGTTGCCCAACGGGTCGACGGAGAAGGATCGAATATCACCTTGGAAGCTGCGCTCAAATCGGAACAAGGAATCGACTTGAGCAATCGATTCGCTCTGGATCATCGTACAAATCAACAGATATAGGAAGAGGCGCTTCATCGGCGGACAATGAATGAATTCGAGCGTTCAAAGCTGTTCAGGGATAAATGCCCCGCTTCCAATACCGCATAGGTCTGGTAACGAATCCAATCGCCTAGATTGATGTAACGCGCGTCGGGCTCGATGGGATGATCAATGGGCAAATGTCGATGACCGAATACATAATAATCGACCGGATCTTGGGCTTGCTTAGCGGTGGCATATTGGATCAACCACTCCCGGTCGGCACCCAGAAATACTTCCTCGCTGGAACCGGTCTGTGCACGGCTGCGTCGACTTAAATAATTAGCCAGTCCAATACCCATGGCCGGCGGCAAAATGCCGAATAACCATTGAGCAAACGGATTGCGGAATAATTTCTTGAGTCGCTTGTAGCCATGATCACCCGGACCCAGTCCATCGCCATGGCCCACCAATAATTTTTTTCCCTGCAGATCGAAACGAATGGGTCGGTCGTACACGATCATATTCAATTCTCGTTGGAAATAATCCTTGACCCACATGTCGTGGTTGCCCATGAAAAAATGCAAGCGGATGCCGAGATCGGACAGTTCACCCAACTTGCCCAGCAAGCGTACATGTCCTTTGGGTACTACCCACCGATATTCATACCAGAAGTCGAACAAGTCGCCCACCAGAAAGATCTCGGACGCATCGTGTTTGATCCCGTCCAAGAATCGGACCAAGTTGCGTTCACGTTCCAGACTGGAAGTGGCGTTGGGAGCACCCAAATGAAAATCGGAAAGGAAGTAGATCCGTTTTTGCACGTGTGAAAGTTACTAAAGGATGATCACTATGCCTCCACGAGGAATAGATAGACCTGTTTAGGACCATGTACGCCTACCACCAAGGTCTTTTCAATGTCGGCCGTACGACTGGGCCCCGTGGCAAAACTCACCAAGGAGGGGAATCGATCGCCATGTTGTTGACGAAGCGCCTTAAATGCATCGCCCAGGTCATAGACGAGCTGGGATGTAAAGGCGATGCACACATGGATGGGGGCATAGACGGAAGCGGTCCGCCCCTCGGTCAAGACCGAGCTGAGCACGATGGAACCGGTTCGGGCCACCAGCGTGTCGCAACCAGTGATGGAAACGTCACACTGCGCCAGATCGGAAATATTCAATCGCTCCCCAACAATGGGCGCGATCATGTTTTGCAAGGCGCCTTCCACGCAATAGACCTTTTCCCAATTTTGTTTTCGGATCAAACTGCCGAGCTGAAAGGCCAACTCCTGTCTGTTGATGCAGTAAACGAACTTCCCGTCAAGTGCCGTAAAACGCTCGGCGAACTCCACCTCGATCTCCTGCCTCAATGGATGAACCACCGCTTCAGGAACTGCCCGCTGCGGGAAGGGCATGGGCGTTTCAATGGTGAGCGCCTGCCGGATTCGTTTCAGGATATTCTCTCGAGCGGGAGAAATATTCATATTAGGCCGATTCGTCGATCGATGAAGGTTTTTCAGATTCCGTCGGCGCATCCGCTACTTCTGGGATTTCGGAAACAACCGGTGTTTCATCTGCGATTGTTTTCTTCTCTTCGTAGGGACGCTTGCCGATCAGGGCCTCCACATCACTCTGGAACAACACTTCACGCTCCAACAACGCATTGGCCAATTTCTCTACCTGCTCTTTCTTGTCGTTCAGCAATTGCTTGGTGCGCTCGTAGGCATGGTCGACCAACAAACGCACTTCATTGTCGATCAACTTAGCGGTATCATCCGAATAGGGCTTGGTAAAGGCCGCATCTGAATTGGGATCATAGAAGCTGATATTCCCCACCTTATCATTCATGCCGTAAACAGTGACCATCGCGTAAGCCGTACGCGTGATCTGTTGCAGGTCGTTTTGTGCACCGGTCGAGATCTTCCCAAAGAAGATGTCCTCACTGGCACGACCACCCAAGGTCATGCAAATCTGATCGTTCAGCTGATCGGTATTGTACAGGTACTGTTCTTTCGGGGTGTATTGTGCATAGCCCAGCGCAGCGGTTCCGCGCGGAACGATCGTCACCTTCAACAACGGATACGCATGCTCGAGGTACCAGCCACAAATGGCGTGTCCGGCTTCGTGATAAGCAATGATCTTTTTCTCCTCGGGCGAGATGATCTTGTTCTTCTTTTCCAGTCCACCGATCACACGATCGACGGCATCCTGGAAGTCTTGCATATCCACCGCTTCTTTGTTCTTACGGGCAGCGATCAACGCAGCTTCGTTGCAAACGTTGGCAATGTCCGCACCAGCGAATCCGGGCGTTTGCTCAGCCAGTTTGTGAATGTCGAGCTTATCGGAGATCTTGATGGGCTTCAGATGCACTTTGAAAATATCTTCCCGTCCTTTCAGATCGGGCTTGTCGATGGTAATCTGGCGATCGAAACGACCCGGACGCAGCAACGCAGAGTCCAATACATCGGGCCGGTTGGTGGCCGCCAGTACAATGATGCCAACATCCGTTCCGAATCCATCCATCTCGACGAGCATCTGATTCAGGGTGCTTTCGCGCTCGTCGTTGCTCATCATCGCATTCTTTCCGCGCGCACGACCGATGGCATCAATCTCATCGATAAAAATGATACAAGGTGCTTTTTCTCTTGCTTGCTTGAACAGATCGCGTACGCGGCTGGCGCCAACACCCACGAACATCTCCACAAAATCCGATCCACTTAAACTAAAGAATGGAACCTGGGCTTCGCCGGCCACGGCTTTGGCCAATAACGTTTTACCGGTACCGGGCGGGCCGATGAGCAAAGCGCCTTTGGGGATCTTACCCCCGAGGTTGGTGTATTTCTTGGGGTTCTTGAGGAAGTCGACAATCTCCATGACCTCCACTTTGGCTTCGTCCAGTCCGGCTACATCCGCGAACGTGATGCTCACCTTGGTGCCTTTGTCGAACAGCGTGGCCTTGGATTTACCGATGCTGAAAATGCCGCCACCACCGCCTCCGCCGCCTCCGGCAGGTCCACCCATCTTCCGCATGAAGAGGACCCAGATCCCGATGAACAAAAGCACCGGCAACAGGAACTGCAAAATGCCGCCGAACCAATCGCGTTCATTGTCGACATCATAGATCACTTCCGGAACCGGGGGATTGGTCTTACCGTAAAAATCAGCCATCGATTTTTGAAAGGCCTCGCCACCTGTGATGCGAAAACTCATGTGCGGACCTTGGGCAACGACTTTGCCACTTACTTCTTTCAAGCGGGCTGTTTGCGCCTTCACGCCCGCCTCGTTGAGGTAGACGCGTACCGTGTTGCGGTTATCGATGATCAGGTATTTCTCAACCTGGCCTTTGGCCACCAATTCCTTGAATTCCTTTTCGTTCGACTTGACCATATTCGGCGCCAAGGGGCCGAACAATTGCATGCCGATCAATACAGCAAATACCACGGCATAGATCCAGTAAAAGCTGAACCGGGGAGTGCGCTTGGGCGATTTTCCGGATCCGCCGGGACGATTTTCATTCATACTCATATCAAAATTCGATTGCTTCTTTTTCAATGGCTGCAAGGACCGAGCCAATCAAACTGGCTTGGCGAAACTTTAACAGCTTAGTCGTGTTTCACCGTAACCGCGTCGCTCCACATCTCTTCCAGCTGATAAAACGTCCGGTTTTCCGGCAGCATGACATGGACTACGACATCCACATAATCAATCAACACCCAATGTAGCTTTTGGTTGCCTTCGCTTCGATAAGGAAGCTCCCCACATTTTTCCTTCACCCGAACTTCAATGTGGTCGGCAATCGCCCGAACCTGAGGTTGACTGCGTGCATCGCAGATAAAAAAGAAATCAGCCACCGCTTCCGGGATCTTACGCAGATCCAATGAGACAATTTCTTCCCCTTTTTTCTCCTGAATGGCAGAAAGAATGGTTTTGAAAAGCTTGGAGTTACGGTTGATGCGCTTGGATGTGGCAGAACGATCAGCAGGAGCTACAGAGCGACGAGTTGTGGACAGGGCCAAAGGATTACGCGGGACGTTTTGTTTTTGATTACGTTTACGCCCTAAAAATAGCGATTAATTGGCATTGACTCCCCCGTCAAACCCTATTGGTGGTCAGTATACCGAACTAAAGCGGATCGACAGCACCAACGACTTCGCCCGCACCTGGTCCGAACAAGGGGAAGGTATGCACGGCGCTGTGTTCTTTGCCTGGGAACAGACCGCCGGAAGAGGCCAATTCGGGAAATCCTGGCATGGCGAATCGGGACAAAACCTGGCCATGAGCATCTTGCTGAAAAATCAACTCCTCCCCGACCCAACCCCCTTTCACCTCAGCGCCTGCATCGCCCTGAGCGTCAACGAGGTCATGTCCTCGATCACCCGGGGCGACACATGCATCAAATGGCCCAACGATCTGTATTGGAAAAGCCGAAAACTCGGAGGGCTGCTCATCGAATCGGGACACACCTGGACCATCGTTGGAATCGGCCTCAACATCAACCAGACCCAATTCCCCGACTCCCTGCCCAACCCCGTCTCCCTAAAACAAATAACCGGAAAAGAACTAGACCCCAAAACCCTTTCTCTAGATATCATTCGATCCCTGAATCAAGGATTTTCCAATTGGGAACGAACCGGCTTTGAACCCTTATTTGACACATACCAATCGCAGCTATTCGGAAAAGATGAATCCTTCCAAGTGCGTGAACAAGGGATTGAAAAATGGATCCGGATCAAGGATGTTACACCCGATGGCGGACTACGCATCGAAGAAGATGGAAATACCCGAATCGTGGTCAGTGGCCTCGAGTGGATCATTCATCCTTAATCCATATCCGCCGCCAGCTTCAGGATCTCTTGCGCATGCTTGGCCGATTGGGGCTTCCGAATGATGTGGCGGATGACCCCCTTGGAGTCGATCAGAAAGGTGGTTCGAATCACCCCCATGTACTTCCGTCCATACATGGATTTCTCGCCCCAAACCCCGTATTGATTCAGAATCTTTTGCTCCGGATCTGCCAGTAATGTAAAGGGCAGCTCATGCTTGTCCACAAATTTCTGATGACTGATTACATCATCGGGGCTCACCCCTACCACGGCCCAGCCTTGCTTGATCAACACTTTATGGTTATCGCGGAGGTTGCAGGCCTGCACCGTGCAGGTCGAGGTCATGTCTTTGGGATAGAAATAAAGGACCAGATTTTTGCCCTTGAAGGCGCTCAAACGAACGGTCTTTCCGGTTTGGTCAGCGGCGGCAAACGCCGGGGCTTTTTGGCCTTCTGTCAATGTAGACATGGTGGGTAATTTTGTACTGATTCCATAAAACCAAGCTGGAAGCAAATAGTTGGGTAGGTGACAAAAAATGTTGACAGCCTCCCCTCGGAAAATCACGCTTTGCCCGTAGCTTTGCGCAATTTGTTTTTTTGCGAAGCACGTCCTAAAACCCACCCATGCCCAAAGACACCTCGATTCGCTCCGTCCTCATCATCGGTTCCGGTCCCATCATCATCGGACAAGCCTGTGAATTTGACTACTCCGGCACCCAGGCCGCCCGGAGCTTACGAGAAGAAGGCATCAAAGTCATACTCATTAACAGCAACCCGGCTACCATCATGACCGACCCGATGATGGCCGATCGCGTCTACCTGCTTCCCCTCACCGTAGAAAGCATTGAACAGATTCTGCAAGAAAACCAGATCGATGCGGTGCTGCCGACAATGGGTGGACAAACCGCCCTCAATCTGGCAAAAGAAGCCGAAGAACTCGGAATCTGGAAACAATACAACGTGCGCTTGATCGGGGTTGACATCAAAGCCATCGACAAGGCCGAGGACCGCGAAAAATTTCGCCAATGGATGATCCAGCTGGGCGTACCCGTAGCCCAAGCAAAAACCGCCAATTCTTTTCTCGAAGGAAAAGAGTTTGCGCAAGAGATTGGATTTCCATTGGTAATCCGCCCCTCCTTCACCCTGGGTGGAACCGGCGGCGGATTCGTACACGACAAAGAGGATCTCGACGAGGCCCTGAATCGAGGATTGCAAGCCTCCCCCATTCACGAGGTACTGGTAGAGAAAGCCATCTTGGGATGGAAAGAATTTGAGTTGGAACTGCTGCGCGATTCCGCCGACAACGTTTGCATCATTTGTACCGTGGAGAATTTCGATCCGATGGGCGTACACACCGGCGATTCCATCACGGTAGCACCGGCCATGACACTCAGCGACACCGGCATGCAACTCATGCGCAACACCGCCATTCGCATGATGCGCGACCTCGGCAATTTCGCTGGTGGTTGCAACGTACAATTCGCACTAAACCCAGATAACGAAGAGATCATCGCCATCGAGATCAATCCGCGCGTAAGTCGCTCCTCCGCCCTAGCCAGTAAAGCCACCGGATATCCCATTGCCAAGATCGCGGCCAAACTCGCCATCGGCTATCAACTGGATGAACTGGAAAATCAGATCACCAAAACCACGTCGGCTTATTTCGAACCGGCACTCGACTACGTGATCGTCAAGATCCCCCGTTGGAACTTCGATAAATTCAAAGGAGCCAACGATACGCTGGGCCTGCAAATGAAAAGCGTGGGCGAAGTGATGGCAATCGGGCGCAGCTTTACCGAAGCGATCCAAAAAGCGTGTAAAAGGCTGGAAAACAATGCCGTCGGACTCGGCTACTACGGCAAGAGCATGATGCATGCCGAAGAACTGCTGGAATACATCAAGACCCCAAAATGGGATCGATTGTTCCGCATCAAAGACGCCTTGATGGCCGGCATATCCGTCAGCACCATCTCCAAAGCCACCCATGGCATCGACCGCTGGTTCCTCTTCGAGATCCAAAAGATCGTGAACCTGGAAAAAGAGATCGCCAACTATACCGATGAGACACTTCCCCTGGAATTATTGCGTAAAGCAAAAGTGCACGGATTCAGCGATGAGCAGATCGCACGCATCCTGAAAAGCGGAAGCGAAGAAACCATTTACGAAAAGCGCAAAGCCGCCGGCATCACCCGCGTGTATAAAATGGTCGATACCTGCAGCGCGGAATTTGAAGCCAAGACTCCGTATTTCTATTCCACCTTCGAAGAAGGCCATCAAAACGAAAGCAAGGTCACCGACAAAAAGAAAATCATCGTCCTGGGTTCGGGTCCAAACCGCATCGGACAAGGCATCGAGTTCGATTATTGTTGCGTGCACGGATTACTCGCCATCAAGGAGTGCGGCTACGAAGCCATCATGGTGAATTGCAATCCCGAAACGGTCTCGACCGATTTCGACATGGCCGATAAACTTTATTTCGAACCCGTGTATTGGGAGCATTTGTGGGAGATCGTCGAACACGAGAAACCGGAAGGCGTGATCGTACAGCTCGGCGGACAGACCGCACTCAAACTCGCCGAACGCCTGACCGAAAAAGGCATCAAGATCATCGGCACCTCTTTCGATAGTTTGGACATCGCCGAAGACCGCGGCCGATTCAGCGACATGCTGAAATCCCTCGATATTCCTTACCCTGAATACGGTACGGCCTGGTCGGTCGATGACGCCATCGAAGTAGCGAATAAAGTGGGGTACCCAGTACTGGTTCGTCCGAGTTATGTGCTCGGTGGACAACGCATGCGCATTGTGATCAACGATGAAGAAGTAGAAAAAGCCGTGATTAGTTTGCTCAAACACATTCCCGGCAATAAGATTCTGATCGATCACTTCCTCGATCGCTGCCAGGAAGCCGAGATCGATGCCATCTTCGACGGAGAGAATTTCCACGTGATGGGCGTAATGGAACACATCGAGCCAGCCGGTATTCACTCGGGAGACAGCAACGCCGTACTCCCCGCCTTCAACCTGTCTCCGCTAGAGGTACACACCATGGAAGAGTATGCAGAGAAAATTGCGCGCGCGCTGAAAATCCAGGGATTGATCAACATCCAATTTGCGGTCAAG
>Ga0102896_1000578_pt1 | contig 12666 bp, 5 predicted proteins | sample Colrivmet1554A02_FD_78457 | JGI IMG/M metagenome (GOLD analysis project Ga0102896, IMG submission 78457) | Estuarine microbial communities from the Columbia River estuary - metaG 1554A-02 | ecosystem: Environmental > Aquatic > Marine > Intertidal zone > Estuary | place: USA: Columbia River...
ACCCACTCCACCTGAGGCAGTAACACTCGCCGCACCATTTGAACCACCATTGCAGCTCACCCCATATCCATTGAAGCTACTCGTCACACTGGCCGTGCTCGTTAAAGCCGTGGGTAACGGGATGTAAAGTGAATCGACTATAATGCATCCGTAAGCATTTGTTGTCGTAAAACTGACATAACCAGAATTCAATATGGTAGATACAACTGTATCACCAAGTTGGCCTGTTGACCATGTGGTATTGAGTGTTTGGTCCCCATTCATCCAAACTTCAAAAGTTTCACACCCTACTTGATTGTACCCCTTTGTTAAACGAGCTGTACTCAATTCACACCAAGAAGCATTGGACTCTATGTAACCAAGATCTACGAGTCCCTGTTGGTCCGGGCGTTGAGTACCGAATATATCTGGGTAAAATGTGCCGTTTGTATCCCCTACGTTGTGGTGATAATCAAGAAGAGACAAAGAGTAATCCCCTGAAGATGAATTCGTAAATACTACAGGTTCATCATCGCAAGTGTTTACTATTAATGTTCCACCTGTAGAATGGCTATAATTAGATGTAATACTTGGCAATCGTGAATTTGAGAACTCAATGGTTCCCAGCCATCCATTCCATAAATTACTCAGGTCAGGTAAGATTCGCGGGCTCTCTCCTGCTTTTTCAACTAGAAGAGAATTTTTAAAAACGAACTGATCACTCGAATACCACGGTTGAACAAACCAATCTGTTTGGATATTAACGAATGTGCTATTAAAGATTCTATGAGTATAACCTGAGCTAAAAATATGCGGATGATTGTAGCCATCGACAAAGCAATTATAAAACTGGGCTGAGTTCCCATTGTCTACCAAAAACATTGAACCATCATTTAATGGCACTTTCAATGTAGACTGGTTTCTTTTGAATTGGCAATTAATAAAGGTTGGATGGCTCCCCCCAGCGTAATAATCACCCCCTAGGGATGCATAACCATTTTCAAAAACACAGTTCTTCACCCATATTGAATCAAACTCGCTGTATATCAAGCCACCTCTGAACGCCACTATCGAATTGGTAGCGTAGCCATCGGTAAGCTTGAAATTCTCAAGTGTAACCTTACCATTTATAATAGTAACTACCCTTGAAACATTATTTCCAGAGACTACGGATATACCCCCAGTACCAATGATACTGAGATTTTTATTCGAAACTAAAAATGATGAATAAGTTCCAGTCTCGACAAAAACCGTATCACCGCTTGATGAAATATCAACAGCCTTTTGAATTGTCAAAACCGGACTACTTAAGTTGCCCGAATTCAAATCATTACCATTCGTAGACACATACCATTTCGTCGCTTGAATCTCGTGAACTAAGAAGAGGAAGCCTAGGAATAGCAGAATCCTTGGATTGAAAAAATTCAACATAGTCGCTCTAATAAATCTTAATACCTCAGGATATACTCATCACTTCTGAATCGTCACAGGCAAGTACAAGTAGCCTTGCTCACCCATCAACTCCAATCGATACATACCACTTGGTGCTAATCCAAGGTCCACTTCCACGCGGTTGTCTGGCGCCTCACACTCGAGGAGAACGCGGCCAAGGCCGTCGATCATTCGGACCGTTTTAATGTTCAGCTCCTCCGGATATGTTACCGAAAACTGACCACTGTTCGGATTCGGGAAGAGTTTAACTTGAGCCTTCAGCCATTCATCCGTGCCAATGTTCACGTAATTGAACTGAGCTGATTCGGACGAACATCCTGCCGCATTAGTCACAATGATGGAGTACAAGCCATTTTGGGTAGGATACCATGTCGTAGAATCCGCCCCCGGAATTGCCACCCCATTCAAGTACCACTGGTTGCCCGCTGGCGCAGAGCTAATCAGCAAGTTGGCATTGTTGGAGTAGTAAATGGTCGGCGTCACGGGTACGGGGCTCAACGTCACCGAAATGGCATTGCTGCTGCCCGTACAACCGGTGCTATTGTCAGCCTGCACCGAGTAGGATCCAGCGGCCTTTACCCAAATGGATGGGCCCGTTTCACCCGTATTCCAAACGTAGTTGCTCAAGCCAGGATTGGCTATCAATTGCACGGAATCTGCCGGGCAGAAAGTCGTTGAACCTTGTGCCGTGGCTACCACCGAAGGCAATGGATCAACGCCTATAGCGACCCCAGTTGAAGTGGCGCTACATCCGGTTGCATTCGTCACCGTCACGGAATAGGTTCCGGCTGTATTCACCGTAATCGTAGAGCCCGTGGCGCCATTGCTCCAGAGATACGATCCAAGACCGGAAGGCACTGAGAGCGACACACTACCTCCTTGGCAGAACGTCGTTGCGCCATTTGCCACTACCGTTGGTGCGCTGATGGTTGATATCGTCACCGTAGTTGCTGCACTCGTCGAGCTACAACCAGCTGTATTCGTTAACGTAACCGAATAGCTTCCAGCGCTCGTTACTGTTATGCTCTGCGTCGTAGCTCCCGTACTCCAGAGGTAACTATACCCCGCTGGCGCACTGAGCACCACCGAGTCACCCATACAGAACGTCGTAGAACCACTCGCACTTACACTCGCCACCGGCAAAGCACTCACCACCACAGACGTCGCCGAACTGCTCGACGTACAGCCCGCAGCATTGGTCACCGTCACCGAGTAACTGCCCGATGCACTTACCGTAATGCTCTGGCTCGATTGACCCGTGCTCCACAGGTAACTCGAGTAGCCACTTGGCGCACTCAAAGTCACCGTGCCCCCTTGACAGAAGCTCGTAGAACCATTGGCACTCACACTCGGAACAGCGATCGTATTGACCGTCACAGAGGTCGCAGCACTCGTCGCACTACAGCCATTGGCATTAGTCAGCGTTACCGTGTAACTGCCCGCCGTCTTCGCCGAGATGCTCTGCGTCGTGGCTCCATTGCTCCAGAGGTAACTGTAACCGGCTGGCGCACTGAGCACTACCGAGTCGCCCTGGCAGAACGTCGTAGAACCGCTCGCACTCATCGTAGCCGTGGGCAAGGCGTTCACCACAATGGCCGTCGCCGTTGAGAGCTGGCTACAGCCACTAGCGTTGCCTACCAACACACGGTAGCTGCCGCTTGTGCTCGCCGATAGGCTGCTCCCCGTGGCTCCAACAATGGCCGTACCATCCTTATACCACTGATAGCTCGTCATACCCGTAGGCGCATTCAAGACCGCACTACTTCCACTACAGAACGTCGTGGGATCCGTCGTGCTAATCGTAGATACCGGCAAAGCATTCACCACCACCGTCATCGTATCCGATACCACAGAACAGCCATTGGCCGTCTGCGCCGTGACATAGTACGTGCCGCTTTGCGTCACCGTAATAGACGTGCCCGTCGTGCCCGTGCTCCACATCCTATTGCTGTAGCCACTTGGGATAGACAACACCACGCTGCCGCCCTGGCAGAACGTCGTAGCTCCATTGGCCGCAACACTCGGACGCGTGGGGGTATTTACCACAACCGTCGTAAGCGCACTGCTAGATGAACAACCACTGCCGTCCACCACCGTGACACCATAGCTGCCCGCATCTTTTGCCACAATGCTCTGCGTCGTAGCTCCCGTACTCCAGAGGTAACTATACCCCGCTGGCGCACTGAGCACCACCGAGTCACCCATGCAGAACGTCGTAGAACCACTCGCACTTACACTCGCCACCGGCAAAGCACTCACCACCACAGACGTCGCCGAACTGCTCGACGTACAGCCCGCAGCGGTATAGCCGGTTACCGTGTAGGAGCCTGCAGCATTCACAATAATGCTCTGCGTAGTGGCTCCATTGCTCCAGAGGTAGGAAGCAAATCCACCAGCTGCCGTCAACGTGACAGAGCCACCCGAACAGAAGGACGTACTTCCCGTGGTCGTAACCGCCATAGTTGGGATGTAGTTAACCGTCACTGTCGCAGGCAAAGACGCTACCGAACAGCCTGAAGCATTCGTGACCACTACACTATACGTACCGGCAGTCTTAGCCGTAATGCTAGACGTAGTTGCACCGTTGCTCCAGAGGTAACTGTAGCCGGCTGGGGCACTCAACACCACCGAGTCGCCTTGGCAGAACGTCGTTGCAGAACCTGCCGAAATCACCGCAGAAGGCAGAGCGTCCACCGTCACGGCGAAGGCGGCACTCAAAGAAGAACAGCCTGAAGCATTCGTAGCCAACACCGTGTAGCTACCAGCAGAAGTTGCCGAATAGCTGGCGGAAGTCGCACCAGAAATGGCCGTGCCATTCAAGCTCCATTGGTAGGCCGTCATTCCAGCAGGTGCCGCCAAGGTCAAACTCGAACCTTGACAGAACGAAGTCGCGGCGTTTGCAGCCGTAATCGCGGGGGTAGACAAATTGTTTACTACAACATTTACGGCTGAACTGGAGACAAAACAGCCATATGCATTCACATATGAAGCGGTGTAAGATCCTGTAGATGTGACAATTATACTATTCGTTGTGTCACCAGTATTCCAGGTGTACTGAGACTGACCTTGAGGTAAGGTAATCGTCACTGCACCACCTACACAGAATGTCGTTGGGCCCGATAATGTTGGGATAACCGAAATATTCTGTGGCAGTATCTCAACACTCTTCGTGGTAACTGTTTCTACACTGAAGGAACCGGTCAACGTGACAGTGATCGTTTTTAATCCATGTGAAGTGTACTTGTGCTTGAGCTGGCTTCCTTGCTTCACAGTCCCGTCACCAAAATCAACCGAAACGATTAGCGTCGTGTCTGGAGTCAAAGCTTGAACATTCAAGGTCAGACTATCCGAAAAGCATAAAACAGAATCTGACAATAAGGATACAACTGGTGTCGAACGGGTTAAAAGAGAATCTATTTTGCCTGTTCTCAATCCAAGATTGTTTTTTGCCTGAACCCTGTAGTAGTAGACCTCACCAGCCAAGAGACTCTGTACAGACTTGGAATACGGTACTTCATAATACGTACTACCCACATTCTCCCAAGATGTGCTATTTGTTAAGCTCGTTTTAGACGAGCCAAATTGGAATCTGGCCTCTGTTGCAATGAAATTGGGATCAACACCTGAGTTGAATTGAACTGAACCTTGCGAGCCTGTCGATTCAATTGCTTTATCCGTTCGAACCCTTGGTTTTGATGCATAAGGAGAAGCCCAAACACCTATACTCCTCTGACTTTCTGTAAGATTACTTCTCAGTGATGAGTAGAAATAGAGATAATAATTACCACCAATCACGTTATTATCCCGGTAATTGGTATCTAAGAGCAAGGAAGAATTTATCAAGACTGTGTCGCCAAATATTCCATCCCCATTCACATCCACAGTTGTATCTGATCTGTAAAGGTTGTATCCCAACAAATCGGGAATTGAGTCAGGACGTGTCCAATCAAGCTTAATAGAACTTGAATCTCCAAAAGCCGAGAACCCAGTACTTAAAACACCAGCAACATTAAGCTGAAATTCAAATCGGTAATCTTCAATAGGTATATCGAATCCTTCATTGTCGACTGCATTCCGAACTGATACCTTGTTATAACCGTCTGAACTTGTAAGTTGGGTCACATTGAAATAACCCGTCCAAACAATACTATCTGCCGACCAATATGAAGAATCTGCGATAATATTTTGAGTATATGGCTGACGAACGCCAAAAGTTACAAATGGTGTCACGGAAGTCCTCATAGCCCTATTAAACTCGACTTCAATCTTATGGTTGCCCAGTCCTATGAGCTTATGATATGGGTCATTGTAAATATTGATATCAGAAGAATCAAGTCGTATGGTAAAGACATGGCCGTGAGTTTCCTTTTTAGGCCTAGATAGTTTTTTGGTTGAGCCATTTAGAACCGGGAAAGACGGATTCTCTTGAAAATCAAAAATATTGGACTCAATACTCACATTATCCGTAAGACCATAGTAATTGCTGTCGATGACATTATTGATGTAATTAGAAAATGTTGCTCCACCACCATTTCCATCACGAACTCCGATAACATACCCAGTTCTTCTCAAATTGAAAGCATTCCCAGGCGCTTGATATCCATGCTTTAACAACGTGTTATTTCGAACCCTCTCAATATCATTAACTGAACCACATGCGATAGCTGGTTGCTCCCCGTAGTATTGTTCGTAAATGCTTCCAGAAACGAGATTATTTGCAAATTCACCCTGCCAATTATACGAGTCTAAACCCACAATGGGTAGATTAGAAATACAATATTGAATATTGGTTGCTTTCACATAGGCATTCCCTGAAGGCTTGATTATGTTCCAGCCATATCCATACCACGAATTACAATATTGTATAATGCAATCTTCGAAAGAAACTTTGCTACCTGGGCCAATTATTTCCGAGCCCCACTGCGAAGATCTACCTCCATATTCGAACAGACAGTATTTGAAAACTGCCATGTCGGTCCCAACATTTTTTATTTCTTCCCATCGTTGCCACCCGTTAATATTCTTGGTGAAAACGATTAGTGAATCAGGCTTACCAATTGCCGTGATATTATTGTATGCAATACCACGCCCCCCGTCTATTTGAATTTTTGTTCCTGGAGCAATTACCAGGGTATCAAATGCACTATTTCCAGTAATAATTACCTGGCAATCAGGAGTCCAATAGGTTGTCCCTGGATAGATACCATTGTACTCGCATCCCGCTTGTACCTCAAATACAATGTCTTGGCTTGTTGTGTCACCACCGGGGGTCCAAGAGTAAACATTAAACGAAATATTTCTTCCATTCACTACTCCACTATCAACTTGAAATTTGAATTGTGATGTAACGTTTGACATCGAAGCATAGCTACTTATGGAACCCAAGAAACTTACAGAATCCATGAAATGGATAACAGATTTGTCTTCAAAACGTGAAAGACGCACACCAACATAAATACTGTCAGAATAAGTGCCCAGGTTTTTGACATCCACTCTACCATTTACAATTTCTCCAGCATCAAGGTGAAAATCACCATCACCCAAAGCCGTATCAAGCATTGTGAATGACTTCATCCAAATCAAAGGCTTCTCTTCTGGCCAAATGGCCTTAACAATATCTATTGAAGGAAAACTTGCAGGGCTAGCCCAACCTTGGTTTTTTGTAAAGGTCCCATCAATGTCATACCATGACATGATGTAATCGATAAACAACTTTTCCTTGGTATTATTGGGGCGGAATGCCTTGTACATGGCAACGGACCCAGCAACTGCAGGACAAGCCATTGAAGTCCCACTATAGTTCGCGTAGGCCCCTCCTGGGATAGTTGAAATGATCCCTGCACCGGGCGCATAAACTTCATAATTGAATTCATCCGGGTAATCCGTGAAAGTCGGTCCATCAAAATCATAATTTGAGAACCACACACGATACCCATTCCAACCAGGATTTTGTTGAGTTGCCTGAGCCGCAAGAACATAAGTAAGAGCTCCTGGATACATGGGCGCTGGATACCTCCCGTCTGGACATAGAAATCCATCATTACGAATACAAAGTGCATCATTCCCAGCAGCTCCAACCGGAAGTGAAAATGCATATGCATATGCCAAAGCATTCTCTTGAGCTAGAGACCGTCCATATCCACCAAAACTCATGCTCAAAATATCGGCTCCATTGTTGGCAGCATAAACAACGCCTTGTGCAAGTGTTGCCGAATTGGACCCCCCTGAACTTTCCAAGCCCTTAATGGGCATGTATTTAGCCCCTTTTGAAATCCCAGCTATCCCCTTCGAGTTATGTTTGCCTACTGCAATACCAGCGCAGTGGGTTCCATGTGAGTTATCATCGGCAGCATGATTGTCAAGGTTAACAAAATCCCAACCACTTACGTCATCGATAAAACCATTCCCATCGTCGTCGACGCCGGGCAACCCATTTGCTTCTATATAATTGGTGAATCGCTTCCCTTGCAAGTCAACATGATTTGTATCAACTCCGGTATCAATGATTGCGATAACTATCCCATCGTCTGTTATCGAGCTATCTTGCATCACATGCCACACACTATCTACGTTCATTTGTGATGCGTTGTACTGGAATGCATAGAGACTGTCATTTGGAGTAAGTGCATCCGTTTTCATCAAATAATTCGGTTCGGCATATTTAATGATGCCAACCAAATTCTGCAGTTCATCCATTAATTCAAAGACCTGCATTGCATCTCCATTTGAATCAAATCTCACTCGATAAATATTGGTGAGCTTGGGGTATTCTACATATTTTCCCGAGTAGGTATGAAATCCCTTTTCACCACTTGGAATTGGCTTTTGAAATGGAAAAAGTTGTTCAGCCTCTTGAATTGAGTACCTCTTAAGAACTCTGTCAACTACTGCAATTTCCGTTTCGTTGTTTTGATTAAACGTGACATTTAAATCATCGTTAAATCTTATGATTATTTCATCATCCACCCAGTGAACTAAGTCATCAATTAACAACTGCGGATGTGGCCGTTCCGCTTGACTGAATAGATTATACGAGGCTACAAAAGTTAGGATGAAAAGAAATTTTCTCACTGTGAACAGTCTTTAATGAAGGTTCAATATGGCATGTGATAATTTCAAACCGGGTACACAACGGGTACATATTCCCAGACCTACCCCTTTAGGTCTCATTTTGAACGAAAACGGGGATTTTCTCCAGCGGGGCCAGATGTTTCGTTCCACGGCTACCTTTGCCCCATGATGCCTCACCCCTTCCAGGATTTAAAAAGCCAAACGCGCCTCGTTACCCCGCGCCGGATCGGCACAACCGCCTTGCGCATCGCCATTGCGGGAGTGATTGCCTACGTATTGAGCTCGCAATCGCCTTGGGTCATGACCCTGTGGTATATCTATGCGGGCTTTAACGTACTGGTCTTGGTGGGATTTTGGGCCTTCAGCCGATTCCTGCGCAAAAAGCTCGGTGCATTGGGCCAGCAGTTTGGACAGGTCCAACAGGAGGAAGACCTCGGCGAGGCCGAAGTCATCGAAGACGCCCAAATCGAAGACTAGAGTTACTTGCTCGCTCGGCGGTGTACCGTCACCGCCCATTGAGCCAACGAGCTATCCATTAAAAAGCACTTTCTCAAAGCAAAGGATTTGCTTCATCGCTCTAGGTCATGCTGAAGTTCTTCCAGGGATTTGCCTTTGGTTTCGGGCATGATCCAATGGGTGAAACCAAGCTGCAAAATCATGCAGCCCGCAAAGAAGACAAAAATCGGCCAACCTTCCGGAAAGGCCTCCTGAACCACTGGGCCAAGGAGGGTGATCATCGCAGCAAAAACCCAATGCGTGCCGGTACCCCAAGATTGTCCCGCGCCGCGGACAGAGTTCGGGAAAATTTCGGAAATGAACACCCAGATAACCGCCCCTTGGCCCATCGCGTGGGACGCAATAAACATCAGGATAAACGCAAGCGTGAACATGGGGGCCGCCTCGCTGTAAAAGGCAAATGCGACCATGCACAAGGAGAAGATGTAGCCCAGGGAGCCAATGTACATCAGCTGCTTGCGACCCAATCGATCGATGAAGTAGAGGCCCACAAACGTGAACAGGAGGTTGATTCCGCCCAAAGACACGCTAGAAAGCAAGGATTCACTGCTCGCAAAACCCGCATTTTCCAGGATGGACGGGGCGTAGTACAGGATGAAGTTGATGCCCGAAAGTTGGTTGAACATCGCAAGTAGAAAGGCCAGCAGAAGGGGAAATCGGAACTTTCTTGAGAAGAGGGGCACGGCCGGCTTGGAAGAAGTAGCCATCGCATCGGCTTGGATCGCCTGCAGCGTTTCCTCCGCTTCCTGAGAGGTTTCAAAAAGCTGCGTGAGGACGGCCTTGGCGGCCACCGGATCGCCCTTTTTCACGGCGAGCCAACGTGGACTTTCAGGGACGGTCAGAACCATGACGGTGTAGAGGATGGCCGGAATGGCTTCCACCCCCAACATGAGACGCCAGTCCCAAGCTCCCCCAACTCCCGCCAAGAAGTAGTTGGACAGAAAGGCGATTAAGATTCCAAAAACAATGTTGAACTGGTACAAAGCCACCAGTCTACCGCGGGATGAAGCGCTGGAAATTTCCGAAATGTAGGCGGGGGCGGCCACGGAGGAAGCACCGACCCCGACGCCACCAATAAAGCGAAAGAAGGAGAACGAATAGGGGTCCCACGCCAATCCAGAACCGATGGCCGAAACCGTAAACAAGGCCCCGATCCATATGAGCGTGGGCTTTCGACCCCAGGTATCGAGGGGCTTGCCTCCGAACAAAGAACCCAACACAGTCCCCCACAACGCCATGGACATAATGAATGTGCCATGGAACAAAGCCGAGGTATCCCAGAGTTCACGGATGGGCTCGTTGGCCCCCGAAATCACGACCGTGTCAAATCCGAAGAGAAATCCGGCCACGGCGACAACCCAGGACCATTTTTGTACGTTGCGCATAGGGTAAGCGTTTAAGAATGGGAAATCTACAAAGAGCGCATTGACAATTTTACTACCTTCCATGAAGTAATTCCCCGAGGTTATGAACACAAATACGATTGAACGAGTCCTGTTAGGGTTTGGCAGCGTGGTATTAATTGCCTTTGCTGCATCTTACATTGTCCCTCCCTTAAAAGAATTCAATAGCAGCCTGCGCATCGCCGCTATTGTTGGAGTCGCACTCTACGCCGTTTATAGTTTTTTAGTGCAAAGCAAGGATCAAAAGGAGATTTATTCGGCCGAAAAAGAAGCCGAAAAGTTTGAGAACCAAGCGCGCAAGGAGCGTCGCCGAGGAGATGAACTCCAAGAAGCCAACTTGACTTTGCAAGCCGACTTGGCCGCCGCGAAAAAAGAGGCCGAAGCATTGAACGCTCGTGTCGCAGAGCTGGAGGCTACACTGGCAGAGAAAGGCTAGTCTGCTAGGGGGTGCTTACCCCCTCCCACATCCAATTTCGCCCGAAACCCCCACCCCTATCGGAGGTACAACGGATATAAGCGGTTGTACACATAGCGCTTCAGGGACTCCCCCTTGGTGGGCTTCCATTTCCCTTTCATCCAAGGCAATTTTTCATAGCCATATTGATCCAAAACATGACCAAAATGCTGGGTCACCAAATTGGCCTCCAGTGCTGTGATCTCCTCTTTCCAGCGATCCAGATGTACAGCTGAAATGGCTTTGAATTGGCCATATGCACTGTTGCCCCCCCAAGGATCTCCAAGCAGCGTCGGCTCAAGCAAGCTTTCATCAAAGGAAATTTGGAGGAATTCGGCGAGGGCCTTCATCTCCACAGCGGGATTTTGGGCCAAATCCTCATAGCGTATCACCTTATAGTGCGGGATCAGCTTTTGATTCATTTGGAGCCAATAATATCCCGACTCCAAGGATTTATATACTTTGTTGATCAAGGGATAGCCTTGGTCTTTGGCTTTGAATTTGCGCAAGGCCACCATATTGGCATAGGGATTCCGAACGATGTGGATGAATTGCGCTTTGGGGAAGGTTTGGGCCAATTCCAGGGCTACTTCCAGGTGTTCCACGGATTTTTCCACCGCCCGTTTCCCCTGGGCCGAATCCAATCCCTCCACCACTTGGGGCAGCAATTGCTTTAAAACGGTCAGGGCCTGGATGGGGTCGTCGGCTTCATCCATTACCCCCACAAAGGCGCGCACCGCATCCATATCGAGACGGTCGCCCAAGACCACATCCGCCTGACGGTCCACCGATTGGGCATAGGATTCCAAGATTTCGACCAAGCCTTCCAGAAAATTGGCATCGTCTACGGGCGCTTGCTTTCGGTAGCTGTAGGTGATCCAGCGGCCCAGGAGGGCCATAAAATGCGTTTCAAAGGGGATCACGAAGAGATCTGGATGCCCATCCAAGAGGGAGCGCAAGAGGCTGGTACCAGACTTGTGGCTGCCAAGAATAAAGATGGGGGCGTGGGGCATAAGGCGAAATTAGTGTCAGGCCCCAAGGGACATTTCGTGAATGAGTAAGCGGTCGTAGAGGGCGAGGGCACGGCGCAAGACTTCGTCGGAAGCCCCGTCAGGCGCGGGGCGCTCGTTCTGATGGGATTCCGCCTCCACGGACATTCCTTTCGCACCGACTTCCTGCATCAGGGTGGCCACCACGCCGGTGGGCATGGCACAATATCGGTCGTAAGAAAGCAGGAACATTTGGTCGTTCCGGAGTGCCAGTACACGCTCGTAATAGGCGATCCACCGCTCGAGCCAATCGTCCAGCGTGACCGGCGAATGGACCGGCATTCCGCTTCCATCTGACCAGGTAAAGGCTTTGACATTTTGGCCGAATTCATAATGCCCCAGCCAGTTCATGTAGGTCAAGAAGAAGGGGTCCTTTTCCTGCTCCACCGAAAAGTGCAGGTGCATGTCCATCAAGCTAGACGCGTGGAAAATGGGCTGCCGAAAGAGCACCACGGTCCGCATGGCCGGGAAATACTGTGAAAGCGAGGCGTATCGTAGGAGTGTATTGTTGTTTTTGGCCAAATAGCGCCCTCCGCCCTGCTCGGCGCATACGAGGGCGCGGTAGGTCGCGTAGTCGGTAGCACGCGCATCCGAAAGGGCGTATTCTTTCAACTGAGCCTCCTTCACATAGCCATCGTATGCACTGAAAAAGTACTCTTCGAGGGCTTCATTGGACTCCAGGCTCACCGCAATGCCGTCGCCATGGCTCCGCTCTTGTGTTGGGACGGATGCCGGTTTGTGC
>Ga0102896_1000593_pt1 | contig 12557 bp, 13 predicted proteins | sample Colrivmet1554A02_FD_78457 | JGI IMG/M metagenome (GOLD analysis project Ga0102896, IMG submission 78457) | Estuarine microbial communities from the Columbia River estuary - metaG 1554A-02 | ecosystem: Environmental > Aquatic > Marine > Intertidal zone > Estuary | place: USA: Columbia River...
ATTCTTCAAACAATACATGGGTACTTCAAGGAAATTTAAAGGGCCCAGTAGGAACAGCAGGAACACAAGGCGTAGTTGGTCCAACAGGAGCAACGGGCCCAGCAGGAGAAACAGCAGTAAATAATGTTATAGCAGAATTAAATAGTTGGAAGGCAGACCAGATACTTAATCTTGGTGTATACTATCCAAAGTATGAATTCTTAACAAATACGTCACAAAACAATGCAACAATTTTAGCAACAAGCATGATATTCTAGGAGACAAAAACTATGGCAAGAAAAATTCTAAACGCAACAGACATTGAGTTTGAACCACTAACAGGAACTTTAAAGATTCCTCAACTCATTCATAGAAGCAAGTTGTTGCTAATTACTAACGTAACAGTAAACAAAATTGTTTATAATTTTGCAGATCCTGCCCTAGGTTTATATGACCACATTCTAGATAATACAACAAATCCAGCACGTGGTTCTACAACTCTTGTCTTACAGTACAATACAGCAAACATGCTTTCAACAGATAAGTTCCAAATTGTATATGATGAGAATAATGAAAGATTTGAGCCAGCAGACTATATGGTTGATGCTGTAGGTAAGCTTCGTACATCTAACCCTAAGTCTCTTATTGATACTGACTTTGAATACGGTATCCAGAACTCTAAGTGGGAAACACTTACAATGATTCAAAATTACCCAGGTTTCTACGGAAGATCCTCTGGAGGAAATGCTCTTGATCTTCAGATTGTAGTTGGAGATGGAACAGCAACATCATCAAGATTTTCAAAGATTACAGTAACATGTAATTCACCACACGGACTTTCTGCAGGAGATGTTATTTCTGTTCAAGAAACAACAACAGATAATGCAGACGGAACATTTTTATGTACTCCAACAGGAGCAAATACATTTGAATACACAGCAAAAGGTATTGTTACTGGAAATATTCTTGATGGAACTTTGACATCTATTTATGGTGGAGGCATTTTTGATAATGCTCACATTATGGGTGGAGTTGTTGGAAACCTAGGAGCTTTTTCTGCAGTATCAGATCAAGCAACTCCTTCAAGAATTACAGTAGTTTCACCAAAGCCTCATGGACTTCTTCCAGGCACACCAATTCTTATTACACAAAAAGAAGGAAGCAATTTTTACGGAAGCTTCTTTATTGATACAGTAGACACACCAAACTCAATGTCATTTATGGCAGCAGGACAAATTAATAATCCAATTAATACAACTGCACAAGGTTTGTATGCAAAGCCAGAAGGCTATGTAAATCACAGACCACATGATGGTGGAGTTATTCTTTCAACAGGAAATAACGTTTGCGGAACACAGACAATGCGCCAAACACGTAGATTCTTTAGATACCAGTCGGGTAAGTCAATTCAGTTCTCAACAGGAACAAAGTTCACACCAACATTCCAGGCTGAATATATTGCATCAACAGGACTTGTTCCAGGATCACAAAACATTACAGTTACAACAAATGCTTCTCACAATTTACAGCCAGGAGCTTTTGTAAAAATTGAAGGTGTTGAAGTTTCAGGAACATATAACCCATTCAATGGTATCCACCTAGTAACAGCAATTATTGACGCAACAACATTTAGATATACAGTAGTATTTACAAGTACATTATCAGCAATTGATCAAATCCCAGGTGGAGTTAACGTATTCGTTACAGCCTACCGCTGGAAGGGTGCATCAACTAGAGCAGGCCTATATTCAGAGCAGGATGGTTTCTTCTTTGAGTATGACGGATCTGGAATTTTTGCTTGCCGTCAATGGTCAACATCAACACTTAGAGGTAATATTGCGGTAACAAGATATAACTCTACAGTCACGGGAACAGATACAATATTTAGAAAGCAGTTAGTCTCAGGAGATAAAATTGTTATCCGTGGACAAACATATAGAATTCTACAAATTGCATCAGATACATCTATGACAATTGCACCAGCTTACCGTGGAGCATCGCAGCCGAATGTTAAGGTTAGAAAGGTTCAAATTATTAAGGTTCCTCAATCACAGTGGAATTTGGATAAGTTTGATGGCACTGGACCTTCAGGACACTTATTTGATCCTTCAAAGATGCAGATGACATACATTGATTACTCATGGTATGGAGCTGGAACCATTAGATATGGATTTAGAGGACAAAGTGGAAAGATTACCTGGTGCCATGAAATTTCAAATAACAATACTAACTTAGCAGCATATCAAAGATCAGGTAACCTACCTGCTAGATATGAAGCAATTAATGAGCCAACAAAGTTCTCAAAGCTAGTAGCTGGAGGAACTGCGGTAAGAGGGTCAAATCTTCTTCCACAAGATACAGTTATGTATGTTGATAATGTTGATTACTGGCCAGCAAATGGATACATTAGAATTCAAGATGAAAACTATGTAGAAATTGCACGTTATACATCAATTGGTGCTTATAATAATACAGCAAAGGGCTTCGCTATGAATCTTATTCGTAGACAGCCTTATGTTACATATTATTCTGGAGCAGCATATAGTCTTAATGGAACATATGTAGCAGCAACATTTAGACCAGATGCAACAATTCCTGGTGGTTCAGGTTCTGCTCAGGTTTCAGTACAGGTTATCTCTCAGGAATGTGCTCCAGTTATGAGCCACTGGGGATCTTCAGTAATTATGGATGGAGGCTTCGATGATGATGCTTCGTTCATCTTTACAGCTGGTATGCAGCGTTACTTACAGGTCGGTGGTTCTGGATCTGTTTCAGCAACAATCGTATCTAGAGTAAGAACATCAGGAGTTGCAACAGTAACAACATCTGCACCACACTCATTGCTTGCAGGATACAATGCAACAATTTCAGGTATTGATGATATATCTGTAATTACATATAAGCAGCTAACTTCAAATACAGCAAGCTTGACAACATCTGTTGCTCACAAGCATAGAGTTGGACAAACAGTTGTTGTATCTGGTGTAGACTCAGTATTTAACGGAACATGGACAATTACTGGTGTTACATCTACAACAATTTTGTATGCTAGAACTGCAACAAATATACCATTCCAAGCAGCAACTGGATCAGCAATTACATCAAGTTATTACAATGGAACATTCCTTATCAATAACGTAACTACAAATACAATTTCATATGCAGTTGCACAAGCTGATGAAGCTTCACAATCTGTTAATCCAAATGGTGCTGTTGTTCAAACATTCGGTGCTACACAGCAAGCACGTCCTCTAATTTCTCTTAGAGTGGCACCTTCTGTAGATAATGGTACTGGACGTAACTTTGGTCTTCGTGAATTATCAAATAATATGCAGCTAAAACTCTTTAACATTAACATTCTTTCACAGGGTCAGTTCCTTATAGAAGGAATTCTTAATGCACAGTCACTTAACGGTGTAGTAGTTCCAGATGCATGGGCAAGTAATAGAGTGGGTTCAGGATCACTTGCTCAAATTATTTATCACGATGGAACAGGAACAACTGGTTCACCAGTTCTTTCTCCTACAAATACCGTTTCTGGAGGTGACCGTGTGTTTGCATTCTACACAGATAACGCTGGTGGTACTAACTACTCAGTTACTCGTGTAGATCTTACAAAGGCTCGTGACCTAGGAAACTCAATTCTTAATGGAGACGGCAGCACGGCTTGCCCAGGCTTCCCGAATGCTCCAGATATCTTGACAATTCTTGCAACCAACCTTGGTTCATCAGCGGCTAATATTTCAGCTACGCTGTCATGGACAGAAGCGCAGGCGTAAAAAATGCCAGATTACTCATCATTAAGTACTCAGATAGATAAGTTTAAAACAGCAGCAACTGCTTTAATGAATAGCGGAACTTTATCTGCAAATGATCTCCAACTTGTTGGAGCGGCATTGAATCAAATGGGTAATACTTTGGGTGTTGCTGATATAAATAACTCTGTTGTAGATGGAATTGCAACAATAAACTTTTATAAAGATTCAGCAATAACAGCCTTTAATTCAGGTACAAATGGTACAAGATTAACAACAGCAGAATCAAACATTACTAATTTGCAGGGCAGAGTTACAAATGCTGAAGGATTTATTTCTACAAATGGTGCTCAATACACAACACTTCAGTCCACAGTTTCTGCTCTTCAAACATCTTTATCCACAGTTCCTTCCTCATGGAAGATTATTACAGCTAACTATACTGCCTTAAATAACGAAAGAATATTTGTTAACCAGGGCGGAATTACAATAACTCTTCCACTAAATCCAACACTAGGATGGCAGGTTCAGCTCGTAGATATGACTGGAGCAGCAGGAACAACAAACTGGACTGTTGCAAGAAATTCACAAAGAATACAAGGAACTCAAGAAAACCTTGTAGTTAATATTAGCGGAGCTAGAATGACGCTAGTCTACACAGATGCCGTGAGAGGATGGACACTAACCTAATGCCAAATTTTTCAGATGTATATATTCCAACAACGGGGGTAACCCAGACATCCCTAGGTATTACAGCGCAAACGCTTGGAATTCAAAGTGGTCTTAATTCAGTATATCCAGAAGTAACGGACGGATCAAGAAGACCATATCAAATACCATCTATATACTCAGTTAACATGCGTGGAAATGCAATGTTTAACAACTACTCATGGGATAACTCAGATGACTGGACAAACTTCTATACTTATTTAACAGGCACACAGCCATGGGATGCCGAGAGAGCATTCTGGTATGCACTTGGTGGATATAGAAATATGAATGAAAATCGAAAGTCATTCTGGTCAGCAGCATATAAGCGTATGGATTTTGCTACAAATAATATGTGTGGAATCTCAAATTCACGCTTGCATACTTGGCCTAGAACTACATGCTACGGTCCATTTGGTTCTCGTGTAATGTTTATCAGAAACTTTGGCTCTACAGCACAAACTGTATCAGTTTGGGGATTAGTCGGAACATACTGGTGCAGCGGATACGATGGGGCGGGACTTCAAGTTGGAAGACCAACATATTCAACAGGAACTAAATATTCGGCAGCAAATGGAATGTCTTGGACAAACCTTGCAACTTTAACAGGATCAAGCTCATCTAACGCTGGAATTTCAGGTTCATTTACATTAAACGCAGGAGAATCTTGCGTAGTCCTACTATGTAATACATTTACATTTTGGACAGACACATCAAACAACTATCACTGGAATGAGAATAATGCATTCTATAACTTACAGGGTACATTTACTGGATCAAACAACTTTATCCAACCAGATATGAGATTAACTCAAGCAGCACAAATATTTAATGAAGTAAATAATGCTAACTATACATCAACAATCGATTCCCATAAAATTTGGAATTTTGCAGCTACAGTATATGGAGACAGATAATGACTGAATTTAAAAAATATGCTAGATTTAGCTCAAGCCACGACATTCAAGTTGAAACAAGAACATGGCATGAGTTACCAACTGACAACACAGAAGATGGGTCAGAGTGGTTTGAAGTTGATGAGTCGTTTACTGGTGAAAGACATATGGTTTATAACAATGGTTCACCAAGATTGATGACAGATGAAGAACACGAAGACTGGCAGGCTGGAATTAATTTAAGCGGTGCCCTAAATGTTGGAAGAACAAAAAGAAACCAACTATTAAAATTATCAGACTGGGTTGAAACATCCTCAATGTCTGATGAGAAGAAGGAAGAGTGGAGAGTCTATCGACAAGCCCTCAGAGATCTTCCAGAAACCATAACAGATTATAATATTGTGTATCCTACGGAGCCTACATTATAATGCTATTATGCTATACTATACAAAGAGGTGATCAATAATGCCAGATTATGCAAGCTTAACCGCTCAAGTAGATCTATTTAAGACTAAGGTAGCAGCCCTTAGCGGATCTTCCCTGGGCGCACAAGAATTGGTTTATTTAGCAAAAGCTATTGAGTCAATGGGAAATCTTTTGGGAGTCAACGATGTTTTGGCAGCTACAAACACAAAGCTCAATGATATCTCAACTGCAGTAACTGGCGCTGTAACAACAGTTGCGTCTGCAGGAAGTACACAAGTAGCAGCGGTAGCTGCAGCAGGAGCAACACAGGTAGCAGCTGTTGCAAATGAATTAAATAACTTTACAATTTATCAGAATATGGGAGTAATATAATATGCCAACAACAGTTAGTTTACCAGCACGTTTCTATGCAGGAACACTTACAAACGCAGAAGTAGGAGTTTGGACAGTACCAGCAGCAGAGACAGATGTAATTACATCAATTACAGTACAAAACATCACACTTGCTGCACAGACATTTGATGTTAAGATGGCAGGAACATTCTTAGCTTACCAGCTAAGTCTTCCACCACAAACATTTATGACATTAGATATTAAGCAAGTTCTTAACACAGCTGAGAGTATTTTAGTAAAGGCTTCAAATAACAATGCCGTTACAATGTTTATCTCAGGCGTAAAAATAACATCATCTTGATTTAAGGAGTAATAAGAATGCCATCATCATCAACCTCGCAGTCCGTTTATTTACCAGGACTTACGACAACAATTAATACAGCTATCACTGCAGGGCTTAATGCTGGTATTACCGCAGAAGCAATTGCAGCAGGTGGAGTAAGCTCTATGTACTTGCCACTAGAAAGCAGAATTTATAACTCTGGTAACTGGACACGTCCAGCCAACTCAGGACCAGTTGTAAAGCTTATCCTCATTGGTGGAGGCGGAGCAGGTGGATGTGGTGTTTCATGGTCACATAATGGCTCAGGTGGCGGAGGAGCTGGACAGCTTGTTGAAAGATGGTTAGATATTTCTTCAGTAGCAATTGGAGGAACAATTCCAGTTACAATTGGTGCAGGCGGACCAGCAGTTGGTGGAAACTCTAATGGTAACAATGGAGGTAACTCTTCATTCGGTGTTAACGGAAACTCATTTTATGTAATTGCATACGGTGGCGGTGGCGGTGGCTATCCTTACGGTTCTGGCAATAACGGAAACTCTGGCTCAATGGGTCAGGGTATGTCAAATCAAAACGGTGGAGGCTCAGGCGGAGGCGGAGGAGCTGGCGGAGATTGGCAGTACGGAGCAGCAGGCGGAGGCGGAGGCGCTGGCGGAGCAGGTGGCGCTGGAAGAAATACAACATCTAGCAACGGAACTGGATCACCAGGCTATGCTGGTGGATTTGGTTGGGGACCAGGAGCATCTGGTGGTGCTGCAGGATCAAATCACAGCTGGACATCATGGATTGGTGTCGGAGGATTTGGCGGAGAAGGAATGTACGGACTCGCAGGCGGTGGTGGCGGTGGCGGAGGAGCTGGTGGCGGAGGTTCGTGTGGCGGAGGAGCTGGTGGATCACAGACTACTGATAACTCAGGCGGAGCAGGTAGAGATGGAACAGGCTCAGGTGGCGGAGGAAATAATCACACAGGTGGTAATGGTGCAAAGGGAGGAAACGGCGTAGCTATTATTACATACTACGTTAAGGCATAATTATGAGAAATTACGTATTTATTAATGAAGACGGTACAGTTCATAACATATTAAACCTAGTTGGCCCAGAAGCAATTGCTGCAAATGATGATTTAAAGGATTTGCTACATTTTGATTACACAGATTGGGCAGAAGAAGACAAGCCAGCCCCAAGCTGGACATATAACAGAGAAACAGAACAATGGAATAAGATTTTGCCATTTACTGCACCAATTCCAACAACACATCTTGTAGAGATTACAGAGCCAGCAGCGGATGAATTAGCAGGAGGTAATGAATAATGTCAAAGACATGGGCAATTTTAGTAGATAATGTTATTGGAAATGTTGTAGTTGCAGACCAGGAGTTTATTGAGTCTCATCCAGATTTTTCACAGTTAGATAAAATTGATATTACTGATTATGATCCAATGCCAGGAGTAGCATGGAAATTAGAAGATAATAAATTTATTGCACCAGAGCATGTAAAGCCAAAAGCAGATCATGTTCTAGATGACGGACTTCATGAAATCGAGGTAAAAGCATAATGGCAACATACGGAACAATTAATCAAATTTATGTACCAGGATTAGATACAGCAATTCAATCTGCAACAACAACTCTTTCAACATCAGTTGCTGTTCCGCTAATTGCTGCAAATCTTGCAGGGTTTTATAATGCTTATGAAGTAACAATTCTAAGCGGAGGATCATGGGTGAGACCAGTAAACAGCGCACCAATGGTAGAAGTAACACTCGTTGGCGGTGGCGGTGGCGGAGGCTGCACAAATGGATCTGTTAATCATGGTGGCGGTGGAGCAGGACAACTTTTAAAAAGAATTGTGAGCATTGCTTCAGTACCAGTTGGACAAGGAATTTCAATTGGAATTGCAGGAGGCGGAACTTGTAATGCACAGGGTGGAAACTCAACATTTGGAACTTCAGGACAGCCATTCTATATGGTTGCATATGGTGGAGGATCAACACAAGGTAATGGTCAATCTGGTTCATGTGGTCCAGGAGCAGATAATATTACAGGAATTGGCTCAGGTGGCGGAGGTCAAGGAGAATGGGTAAACTCATGGGGAGCAGGCGGTGGCGGTGGCGGAGCAGGCGGTGCTGGACATCAGCCTAACGTTCACTTTACAAGCTCAGGAGGATACTCAGGATACTTTGGTGGATCAAGAGCATCATCAGAAGGATCTTCAGGCGGTGGCCCAGGATGGGCAAACTCAAATGATTCTGGAAGACGTGCACAAGGTGGACAAGGTGGTTCAGGACTTTATGGACTTGCTGGCGGTGGCGGAGGATCAGGAAGAGGCACAGGTGGCGGAGGATCAAATGGCGGAGGCCAAGGTTATGGAGACTACATTGGAACACCAAGAGCAGATGCACAACCAAATACAGGTTCTGGTGGCGGTGGCGGTGGAGGAAACACTGGTGGTTCAGGAGTCTGCAAGATTACCTATTGGGTAAAAGCTTAATAATTAAAGAAATAAAAGGAGAATAAAATGCCAGTATCAATGACCCCACAGGCTGTTACACCATCTTTGTGGACATACACATACCTTCAAGCACCAATTAATGGTCAAGGGTTTACATACTTTAACATTCCAGTAGAGTTTTCTGATTTGGGAACAAGAAACGCTGGAGGAACAGCAACCTGCGATTTATCAGCAGCTGGGGTATTCAAGGTGATTGCAAACGGAAATATGACTGTAGCATTCACAAACTTTCCATCAACAGCAAAAGCTGCTTTTTGGCAAGTTGAAATCAAGGCTGGTGGATCATACACAATTACATGGCCAGGAGTCGTTAAGTGGGATGGTGGCGGAGCTGCAAACGTAGCACCACTTCTATCAACAAATACAACACTTTTGAACTTCTACACAAAAGACGGTGGAGCAACTGTCTACGGCGGATACGCATTCGCTGATCTATTTATTTAATATTAAAAGGGGAATCCATGTACGCAATAGTTAAGGATAAAGAAATCATCAACGTTGGTGAAATAACAGTATTATTTCCAAATACTTCATTTCCTGCTAGTGGCGACTATGGAGACTTTATAAAAGAAAATGATCTATATCCAGTTGTTACTGATTTAGATTATGATTCAAATACTGAAAAGCTAGTACCATGTGCTCCTTACATTAAAAGCAAAAAGGTTTATAATGTTGAAGTTCAACCAATTTCTGCAGAAGATCAAAAAGATATTTTGCTGGCGCATATCGACTTTGAACTTATTTCTACAGAAGGCTTGGAAACAAAATCTGATTTATCTGCAAAAGATAAGCAGGCGTGGGTAAAGTATAGAGAAAAGCTTAACTTATTAAAAGAATATTCAAATGTATCAGAGATTACATGGCCAGAAAAGCCTGTAGTTTATGGTGGAACAGAGGAAAACTAATTGCTACCTAATCAGCGTTCAAATTTTCGTAGAGCTAGATTTACAACATTAGGTCTAAGACTGCATTTAGATGCTTCTCTTCCAGCGACAGTCATTAGAGACGGATCTAACTTTGTTTCAGCATGGAACGATAAGTCTGGCGCAGGAAGACACATGGTACAAGCAACACAGGCGAATAAGCCACAATTTCAAGTAACAGGACTAGGTGGACTCGGTGCCATTCAGTTTGATGGTGTGGATGATTTTATGACTTTCTCAGATCAAACCCTGGCATATATTGCTGGAAGATCTTTTACAATTTTTTATGTTGCATCAAAACCAGCAAATAATAATACATGGGTTTTTGGTGGAACAAATACAGGAACAAGAACAAATCTTTATGCAGGCAACTTGACAGCTAATACACACAGAGTTGGATTTTATAATGACGATCAAGGATCTATTGTCACAGCAGCTGCTTCAGGAATAACAGAAATTTATACAATTATTTATGATTCATCAAATAACCAGAGAACTATAAGAAGAAATAGGGTTGAAGTATCTCGTGCCGTAACTAGTGGATCAGTTGCTTCAATGACTGGCCAAGCAATTGGTAGATATGTGTCATCTTATGGCAACTTTAAAATTGGAGAATTCTTAATTTACGATAGAGCTTTACAGTTTGCAGAACAAGAAACTGTTGAAAAAGATCTAATATCTAAGTGGTCTATAGTCTAAGGGGGATTAAAGTATGTCATATGCTCCAATTAGATTTGCAGGACCTTCTTTAATCCCAGCATCTCCAGCTAAAATTTACACAGCTGTATCTACAATAATCATTAAAGAATTTACCGTAACAAATTTTAGCGGTTCAACTTTGCCGTTCAGCATATTTTTATTAGGTGAAAATGGCGATCAAGTAATTAATCTTTATGGTGTAAATAGATCTAGTTTGGATCCCTATACACTTTATGGAAATGTAAATGTACAAAATAACACAACACTTAAACTAGAACATTCATTAATTTTAAATGCTGGAGAGTCAATTGCAGCAGTTACAACAACACCAAATTGCTACTCATTAACAATATCTGGAGTTGATCTTTCAGGTACACTTTCAGGTGGAGGATCAGGCGGAGGAACAACAGGAGCATCAGGAGCAGGTTATTCAGATATTACTTCAATAACAACAAATGCTGTAACAACAGGATCAAAAGTATTTTATGTAAATAATAGCGGGGCTTATACTGCAGGACAACGTGTGCGTGTAATTAATCCACTTGCACTAACAACTTATGTTGAGGGTACAATTACACAAGTTGTAAAAAATGTAAGTATAACTGTAGCAGTAGATGCAAAAAATGGAACAGGTACTTATTCTGATTGGGTATTTGCTGTAACTGGAAATCCAGGAGTTAATGGCACAATTGGAGTTAATGGTGCAGCTGGCCCAACTGGTCCAACTGGAGCAGCGGGAGCAACAGGCCCAACTGGTTCTACAGGCGCAACTGGACAAGGACTGACACTTCAAAATGTTGTTGCTAACGTTGGAGCACTACCAACAACAGCACCACTTGGCGCAGCATATATAATTTCATCAACTCAAGAAATTTATATTTATAGTGGGCTTGCCTGGGTAAATGGTGGTACATACAAGGGGCCAACAGGTTCTACTGGGCCAACAGGTTCTACTGGGCCAACAGGATCAACAGGAGCAACTGGCGCAGCTGGAAGATCAATTAATGTTAAAGGCACAAAAGCCAATGTTGCAGCTTTACCATCTTCAGGAAATGTTTCTGGAGATTCATGGATTGTTTTAACAGACTTACACTTGTATGTTTGGGATGGAACAGCTTGGTTAGATGCTGGGCAGTTCCAGGGCCCAACAGGTGCAACTGGACCAGCAACGATATCTATTGGAACAGTTACCACTACAGGACCAACAGGCGTTGCATCTATAACAAATTCTGGTTCAGGCACAGTTGGAGTTTTTGATTTTGTTTTACCACAAGGACCAGTAGGAGCAACTGGAGCAACTGGAAATGCTGCAACTGTCGCAATAGGAACTATAACATCTACTGGGCCAACTGGAATTCCTTCTGTTACAAATGTTGGAACACCAACAGCAGCACTTCTAGACTTTTTATTAAAACAAGGTCCAACAGGCCCAACAGGTCCAGCAGGTCCAACAACCATAACAATTGGATCGGTAACCCCAACAGGCCCAACAGGTGTTCCAGGGATAACAAATTCAGGTACTACAACAGATCTTGTTTTAAATTTCACACTAGCACAAGGTCCAACAGGTGCAGTAGGAGCTACAGGACCTACAGGTGCAGCAAGCACAGCAGTAGGCCCAACTGGCCCAGCAGGTGTCACAGGTCCTACAGGTGCAACAGGAACAGCTGGGGCTGATGGAACATCAGTAAGAATATTAGGCACCTATGCATCAGAAGCTGCACTTAACGCAGCACGTCCAACAGGAACATTGGGTGACGGATACTTAATTACTGGACAACTTTATGTTTGGACGGGATCTGCTTGGGTAAATGTTGGAAGCATTCAAGGCCCAACAGGCTCAACAGGGCCAACAGGTGCATCTATTACAGGGCCAACAGGCCCAGCAGGCGCAACAGGTGCAACTGGCTCAAACGGCTCTAGCATTCAGGGACCAACAGGTCCAGCAGGTGCAACGGGCCCAGCGGGACCAACAGGTGCAACAG
>Ga0102896_1000628_pt1 | contig 12177 bp, 5 predicted proteins | sample Colrivmet1554A02_FD_78457 | JGI IMG/M metagenome (GOLD analysis project Ga0102896, IMG submission 78457) | Estuarine microbial communities from the Columbia River estuary - metaG 1554A-02 | ecosystem: Environmental > Aquatic > Marine > Intertidal zone > Estuary | place: USA: Columbia River...
AACCGCCTATCAGACGAAGAAAAAGCAACCGTTGCAAACCGTGCCGTTAATCGCGAAAGAATGCTTCTCAACGAGTTCAAGCAACGATTCCCAAGATGGTGGGATAGAGCAAGTAAGGAAGCAGACAAAAAAGGTTGGGACAAGGATTTGATGAAGGGTGGTAACGCTGGATGGCTTGACGAATTGCACAGATTCGTTACTAATCTTGCTGATGATCCGAACTATCCAGAGAAGAGTAGAGCCGACGCGGAGAAGCAGTTTAATGACCTGCAGGCCCTTTATAACATGAGAATCAACCGAGGCTCACATGACCTTCTAGAACACTTGAATCCTACTTCGCGACGTTACCTGTTTGATGATGCTCGACGCGATGACAGTAAGAAAACTGGGATTTCTGCTAGCAGTAAAGAAATGAAAACACCTTCTACTGCACCACGCCCATTTGGTGATCCGATTGATGTCGGAACACCAATTCGTGAACAAGTTGGACAGAGTCAAAAGAAGCCAATGAAAGAACGTCTAGACGCATACTACAAGAGAATGTCAGACAAGATTCTTTATTCTGATCCCGCACGTCAGGCTCGCCGCGAAATGCGCAAAGCACGACGTCGAGGCATTAACGCTGGAGGATTCACCGAAAGTGAAGCCAACCCAGTGGACGATGCGAAGCGTAGGATTCGTCGTCGCAAGCGTATCAAGCAGATGCGCAAAAATCGCACACGCGATATTGGCAGTATCTCTGATTCTTCAACAGGCAACCGTATAGACGGACGCCTGGCCCATACCGACAGTCAGGGCTCTCTGGTGTTTGGCGATAAGTTAACTTCAACTCTTGCAACAATGATGACAACTTATCGTACAGAGTCAAAATTAAAGAAAACCAAGGGTAGCGTTAATAAGAACAGGGCTCTTGCTGTTCTTTGGGATGGTGCCGGATACAACGGAACACCACATGTCATTACGGCGGAAGAGTTTAAGACGCTACATGCAGCCGGCTGGGTCCCTGTAGTAAGAGGACATGGCAACGGTTCAAATGGAGTTCGTTACGCGAACGACTGGATTGACGATCCCGTACGTTTCATCACAGGGCAAGGTGGAGAAGCGCAAGGCGAAGGTGAATACTGGGCAAGGGCTACGCAAGGCGGTGGTGGCTGGTTCACTTGGATGGATAGTTCATTGCCTGCAGGCACTGTAGGTCTCCTCCCTCCATCAACACGTCGTGTTAATAAGGCAGAGTTGCGTAAAATTCAAGCAGAGCATGCTCCTTTGGCGAAAGCAATTAAGGCTTTTGACGCAGGACTGCCGACTGGAGAACGCGAAAAAATGAATGCTGAAGAGTATGTGGATCAATTGCGTGATCATTTACGTGGCTCGCTTGGACCAATTTATGAATCAACAATGTCCACCAAGATGGGTCAGATGACATCGAAGATTTTGGAATCGCTAAGTGGTTCTTCGGATTCCAAGAAACAAGAACTTCTTGATTCTTTAGAATTCCTTGAACTTATTAGTAAGCAGGGAACTCCTAACTCATATGCTCCGCTATTAGGCTACGATACAATTATGGCTGATAGCGGCGTAGAATTAATTCATAACCGTACGGCAATCACTGTCGTTGGTGATACATTCAAGAGAGATGACGCAGTCAATTTGGCTATGTCGAAAGCATAAGGTGAAGGGCATCATGGAAACTGGAACAAATGAACGCATGTTCATGCAAGAACATACGCACTTATCGCAATTGATGGATTATCCGCCATTTACGACAAGTATTGAAAAATCTCAAGCATTTGAAGATGCATTGTCCGCAGCATATGACGTTATTTCCAAAAAACTTGACAAATTAGATGATGCCATGGGTGCTGGACGTGACGATGCTTTCAAGGACTCATACAAAGCGGTTGTTTCTAAATATATTGATGATATTGAAGAAGCAGAGTTATATCGTGTTCGTTATGGTCAAGACATTAAAGCAGCGCAAGCGGCAGCACTTGAGGATGAAGGCAAGACATTGGACGATGATGGGGTACCATATCTCTAATAGTTAATTAGAATGTGAAGGATTACTCTACATGAAATCTACATCGTCCAGCACATATAAGAAGATGCGGGCGTTGCGGGAAGCCCAAAAATTAGGTTGTTCTGGCGCTCATCAAAATAGCGATGGCCGCTGGATGCCTTGTTCTTCGCATGACAAATTAACTCAAGTCGCCCCAGTGATTGCTTCTGCCAGTAGGGATGCCATATCTCAAAATCGTGGAAAAAGAACCCTAAAGGGCTCTAACAAGATTAAGAAACAATGGGAGAACCTCGGTCAAAGTGGCATCCTCAATTTAGGCAACGTCGCTGGCGGCGGGTTAGTGGCTGGTAGTCCTACAGGGAATTTTGGTGGAGATGCTGCTGGCATGAGTGCCAAAGCATTACCCAATATTTTTGGTCCACGCGATCAAGACGTTGATGTTTTCACTGACATTGAATCGGCTAGACAGCGTTCGCGTCAATTGGGTTGCGTTGGTGTTAGTCGACGCATCTCCAAAACTGGTGCGACAGTCTGGATGCCCTGCACAAACATGTCTGATTATTCGTCGCTTGCTGGAACCACCAGCCTGGGCAGGCGTCATCAAAAAGAACGTTTAGAGCGAGTCATTAATGCCGCCATTGAAAAGAAACTAAAAAAGAACAATAAACGTAATAAGAAATCTCTTGCTGGTGATATCAATTTCAAAGCACTTGGCGGTGGCTTGGGTGGAAACCTGAACCGTCCTGCATTCTTTGATCCCAACGCATGGGACGGAGACAACGACGGTCGCGTACAAGACAACACGCCATTTGAGCGCCCATCTATTCCTGGAGTCAACGGGCTGCCCGTGAGTGGGATGAGAAGTGTCAGTAAACCGAGACTGAACATAGATGAAGCGCAACGGGAAAGCATAGAAAGTGGCGACACCGCATTTGATGAACTGGTGCTTTCTAAAAAAGCAAAAAAGTATGCCCGAAAATATTTGAAATTATTTGAATCAACTTTTGAACCAATTGATGAAAAATATCGCTATATGGACGATGATGAAATTATCGATCTAATCAGAAGTAGCATGCCCGCATCTGCTGAAGAACTGAAACAATTAGTCCGCACAAATCCATTCACAAAAAACAAAGCAAGAACTGCATGGAGCCGACTCATGCAGGCAAATCCAGACTTTGAAGCAACAGCCAAAATGCGTGATGCTTTCATTAAGCAAATCAAAGATAACCCTGGTGCTTTGGAAATGGTTCGTCGTTATGGCGTTCCACCAATTGTGGCCACAGAGTATGTTCCAGCATTGGCCTGGTATGGCAATAACACTGAAGGGTGGGGTGAAAGCGGTGGCGGCTGGGCTCATCTTGGTGTCATAGCAATGAACTATACGTGGGTTGAATTTGATCACGGGATGTCAATAGAAGATGCAGTACGCCACGAAATGGGTCACGCGTGGGAAGCAATGGCTGCGGTTCAAAATGATAAAGCAAGAGCACATTACGCTTTGCAATTTTCTGAACTTTATGAAGGACTTATTCAAATGTCCAGGAATAAAGAACAAGTATCTTCCTATCACGACGCCAAATGGGGCAATGAATCAGAGCATGCCTCAGCAGCAAAAATATCCGAGTATGCAACAACAGCAAGAATTGAATGGCTAGCAGAATCAATTGCTGCTTTAACAAGTTCTGATCCAAGTAAAAGAGCAAAAGTTGATGCTACTGCTAAAGAGAATATTAGTGAAGCATTTGGAATTCCTCTTTGGGAAGTTGAACAAATATTCACTCCTGTAGATGGAACAGGGAATTTCACTAGCCCAATTTCTTCTTTAGCCAGCAAGCGTGATGCAGATAATCCTAGTTTGAGTGATTTTCTTAAAACAAGATACGAAACTGACGATAATACGTTATCACAATCCGTAAAATGGGTAGAACAAAATCCGGAGTACTTATCGGATATGTCGCTGGCTGTTCAATTGTCATCTTCACCAGATGCTCATACCAAATCTAGACGCTCAATTGTTGAAGGATTCAGATCGTATAACTCTCAAGGAAGACTTGGTTCTGGTGGCAAGGAGATGGGCCAAAAAATACTTGGGCGCGTCAATCCAGAAGAATCAAACCAAGATGAACCAGTATTGTATTTCGTTGGTGGAACTACGGGTTCTGGAAAATCAACATTAGTTGCTAGAGGAATGCTTGAAGGTGTACCAAATCAAAGTTCTTCTGCTCATATCGATCCAGACGAAATAAAGACAGGTTTAGTCGGCTGGAATGGCGGACAGGGTGCTAGCGCAGTTCATCAAGCATCGCGAGTTGCGACAGATAAGATTATGGAAGATGCCGCATTTCAACGAATGAACATGGTCGTTCAAGGAACGGGCAAACGTCGTGAACATCTTGCCAATATGCGCAGAAAAGGTTATAAGACGTCAGGTCATTTTGTGTGGATTCCTGATGATGTTGCAGACCAGCGGGTAGCAGAAAGAAAACGCAATGGCGGAGCGAATATTCCCACATATTTTGGTTCACAAATTGCAAGAGAACTTAGGGGTGGCCCTGATGCTGTTTCTCGTCAGATAACTGATGGCCTTTATGACGAATTTTTTCTTTACGACAATAGTGGCAGTACACCTAAACTTGCAGCAAAACGTTTGCAGGATGGTTCATTCGAAATATTAGATAATCAAGTGTTTAATGCTTTCTTTAGTCCTACGGGTGCCAAGTTTGTTCGTGACTATTGGGAAAACAATTCGCCATCAAATAAAAAAAATCTTGCTCGTGCGGGAATGTCCAGTAAAACAAGTCTTTCTTCAATGGGCGACAAGGTTGGTATGCGGTCACGTCGTCTTGATCAATGGGAGAACGCAACTGACTATGACAAATTTGGTGAATCTGGTGTATTCCTAAGAAATACTTATGGCGAAGACAGTTTGCGTGATCTTGCAGAAATTCTAGAAAGCGAACAAACGTCCATTAAGAAAGCCATTGCACATTGGGATAAAACTGGTGAATGGCTTGGTGAAGATTTTGGTGTTTCAATGCCAAGAACACCAAATCCTAAATCTGGGATAACAAAAAATCATACTGCTGAAAGTTTGTTGAAGAATCAAACCAAAGAACAGATGAAGGCCAATTTTGATTTATATTTGGGCAATATTGATGCCCAGTTAAAACATGTTAATGGACGTCTCAAGAATATTGAAGAAATAAACAATGGTGCTCAGCCGGCACATGTCAATTTTGCTACCTTGCGCGATATGCCAGATTTTGATGCTCTTGCAAGACGCGGAAAAGAAATCAATAACATGAGGAATGGAGATGAAAACCCTCTCATCTCAGATGATTATATCTATTTGACGCATACTGGTCATCCAGAACTTGAAAATGGCACGCTTGACCCTAACTTCACGCTTGATGCTGGGGGCGGAGGTATAGCCGGTCGTGGATCAATGGATACTAGGCGTTTAAATAGAGTAGGCAGAGATATGGTTGTTCGCAAGTATGAAACATCCGAGAGAGAATTGGCAGCATGGCAGGAAGTTGTAGATCATTTTAGTAAAACTGGTGAATGGCGTGGATCAAAATTGGCCAACTCTCTTCAATTGGGAGCGCAAAAACCCACCGGAAAAGTTTTTAATGACTATAGTGCCGATGACATAGATAACAAAATTTCTTCAGAGTACCTTCTTGATCAGGCATCTAACAGTATTAGTTATGATAATGAAGTTCTTCAAAGATTAAGCAAGCAGTATGGTCCTGCCAAGCGTAACGAAGAACATTTAAGTTACGAATTTGCTGGAAGCGGACCAAATTTTGGTTATAGACGAGAAGATACCCCTAGTAGCAAGACATACCTCATTAGGGTCCCCAGGGATGAGGCCACCACAGAGGCTGGGCCTTCGGTAATGGGTGAATTCCAAGTTTTTGGTCAACGCAAACCAGTTGCTTCATTTGAATTTCCAAGCAATATTCATGATTCAGACACCATGAATGCTGCCACTGCATATTTTGAAAGAATAGCAATCAAAAACGAAGGTTTAGTCACTTCCGGCATGCGTTCACGCAACCAACTTGGTCAATCTATAGAAAAAGATGAAATTTTTGGTGGATTAATTTTTAATGGGTTCACTCCGCGTAACCCGCTTTCATCTAAAGACTTAAATAATAATGATTTACGCATGGCTGAGATGATTTCAATGCATGTTGATCCTCGTATCGATTTCAGAAATAGAAAAATTGATTACGCAAATCTTTCAAGAGCACATTTAGATGGTATCGACTTAACTGAATCATCATTATTTAGTTCCAATTTAAGTAACTTGCATGGTAATGGAATTGTTTTTGGGAAACCAAACTCCAAACCGGCTGATTTACGTTATTCAATATTAAGTGCTGCGCAAATGCCCAACTCTCAATTTGAGGGAGTTGATTTATCGGGCGCATTTATGATTTCAACAAATTTCAACAAAGCAAACTTGAAAAATACTAATTTTGAGAATGCTGTCCTATGGAACGCAGATTTGCGTGGAGCAGATTTACGCGGATCAAACATTACTGCAGAACAGTTAATGAATTCAAAATTTGATTCAACAACCAAACTTCCAGAAGGAATGTCATTGCCTGTTAAAGATAATAATGGGACAAATACACAGAAACCATTACTTCATAAGGTTCCTCTCAGCATTATTGGTGACGATGATGCCGATCTGCTTCGCAAGAACCTTGTTGATGGTGTTCTAAAAATAGATGGACCACTAGATGCCAAGAAACTTGAACTCTTGCGTAGGAATCTTAGTAAATCAGAAATTTCTAATACAGATTTAAGAAGATCAACTTTTAATGAAAGCACATTTTTTGATTCGACGATTACGAATGTGGACTTAACTGGTAGTTCGTTATTTAAAACAAATTTTAGTAAGAGCGCACTCAATAACGCAAAGTTTAATTATGTGAATTTAATTGGTGCCAATTTTAGAAATGCCATAATTGGTAGGAATGTTTCGTTCAAAGGCGCAAACCTTACTGATGCGAATTTTGCTGATGCAAAAATACAAGGCAAGATAGACCTATCAGGTGCCGATCTTACTGGAGCGATACTTGATGGCGTTGATCTACGCGATGCAATAGTTGATAGTCAGACAAAACTTGATGGTGCTATTGGACTTGATAGGAACAAGGCACCCAAAATGATTGCTCGTGGACTTAGGTCGCGTAGTTATTCCAATATGTCGACAGAAGAGTTAACAAATACTCCCGGAAACGTTCTTTTATCTGATGCAAATGATGCGTTGCTAGAGATTGGCAAGATGAGTAACGCCAAACGCCCAGATGCAAACATTGACCCCTTGGTATCAAAGATACAAATCATTTATGGACACCTTAATGATGTTCCTGGAATCAATGAAGATTTATCAATCAAGAATTCTGAGTTAGATAATCAAATATCCGACGTAAATAGAGTTCTTGATGGTCTGGGAACATTCCAATTCAATGATGGACAACCTATAGATGTCAGAAAATTCATTGAAAGCAAAGACAAATCAGGATATATCAAGGCAATTAGATCATCTGGGCAAAATATTCCATTAAATGTTCCAATAAATGAATGGAATAATATTAATTCTCAACTAATTGCACGCGACATGTTAAATGAGCACAAAAATTCGCTGTCTGCAACAACAAAAATAGTTAAAAACAAAATAAATAGTTCGGTAGCAACAGAAGCAATGCTTTCTGACTATGGAGTTATGAGCAATATGAACAATCTGCCCGATTTTTCAATTGCTGAACCAGTTCGTAAGAAGAAGCCAACACCGTCTATTGCAAACGGTGAACTTGGACCAAATGAAATGCTTATTTATAACTCCAATAACCGCCCAACAATTTCTAAAATACCTAAATCGCAAAGAATTGAACAATCGATCAATCGTGTAAACGGTATGGCGAGCAGATCAAAGCCAACTTCTGAAACAGGGAGAGCAAATAGGTCAGAAGAAATCTATAAAACTGTTTCTGATGCACTCATTGCAGCCCTAGAGGAATCTGTTGATGGGAATTGGGAGCGTCCTTGGAATCTGGGGACGACAATCCCAAGAAACGCTTCCACTGGTAAACAATATGGCGGGTTTAATGTCATCCTTTTTTCTCTTGTCCAACAGAATCGTAAATACGAGTATCCCGTATGGGCCACATACAAACAATGGGAAGCACTTGGAGCCCAAGTTCAAAGAGGCGAAAGGGGTTTAACGGGAATTAAGTGGGTTTCTCGCGAACGCGACGTCAAACTCCCAGATGGAACCCCAAGTAAAGACACGTTCTTGACCCCTAGTGCCTTCACAGTTTTCAATATTGCCCAAGTTACTGGGGCGAATCCAGATGATTTCCTCCCTCCAAGGCTTTCTCCAGAAGAAAGAATTCCTGCTCTAGAAGAAATCTTTGGACAAATTCTTCCCAATATTAAAACAATTAATGGAGATTCTGCATACTATAGTCCGGCTAGCGACTATATCAATATGCCCCCGTTTTCAGCCTTCCAAGACCCAAACGCATACTATGCAACACTTTCTCACGAATTAATTCACTGGACAGGAAATAAAAAAAGAGCCGACCGCCCAAATATGAACCGATTTGGGACACCGGAATATGCTTTCGAAGAATTAGTAGCAGAAATAGGTTCCGCCTACCTTATGGCACTCCTTGGCATGGAAGCAACACCCCAAAAACAACACGCCCAATATTTGAAATCATGGATCGAGATATTAAAAGATGACCCTACTGCAATCCAACGTGCCGCAAGCCAAGCACAAAAAGCAGTAGATTACCTTATCGCTCAATCACCAAAACTCCAAGAATTATCGACGCCTATTAACATTTCACAAAATTTAGTGGAAGAAGCCTGACATGCTGCAACGAGCAAAAGGACCAAACGGTTCATTTACGGATGATCAAATTAGAAAAGCAAAAGCATACGCCCTAGAAGTAAACGCCGCCGCATTTAACATGCCAGAAAAAAGCCAAACACTGTTAGAAAAGATCAAAAAAACGTTCCGACGCAACATTGTTAAACGCACGGAATCAGTAGAACCAGAGAATAGTCGTCATTAAATAAAATACTGATAAAATTTGCTATTGTTGCACTAAAGTAGCAGCATAATAATGTAGTTTAGTAAGACAGGGCTGGGTGCTTACCTAAGCCAAGCAAACAATAACCCAACAACCCTCAACTAGGAGTAAAAAATGTCACAAGACACCGCTCGCCTGAACGAATTGCAGACCGCACTTCGTCAGAAGATGACCGACAATAAGGCCATCGCAGATTCATTCAAAATTGAAAACGGCACCGTCGTAGTTTCAGCCGCTCAAAAGTCAGCATTCGACGTCAACATGAAGGACATCAAGGAAATTAAAAGCCTTATCGATGGCCTTCAGGGTATGAGTGCTGCTGAAGAGTGGAACCGCTCGGGATACTCTTCCGTCGGTGGCTCGGCTGCTGCAGGTGCATCATACAACGGTCGCACCTCATTCAAGTCAATCGGTGATGAGTTCATCCAGTCCGCAGAATTCAAGTCACTCAACGGTGGCCGCAATGGCGCGAACATGACCTCACCATTCACAACCAATGCAGTTCTCACCGGTTCATACAACCAGAAGGACATGTACTCGGCCCTCCCGACCGGAACCCCCGGAACGTTTGGCGCTATTCAGCGTGACCCTATCGTTGTTCCTCCGATGCGCACCAAGCGTGTTCGTGACTTGTTCCCGGTTCGTACCACAACCGCACAAGTTATTGAATACTTCCGTATGACTGGTTTTGCCAACAACGCTGCTGCAGTTGCACAGCGCAACAACGACAACACCAACTTCGGTGTCAAGCCGCAGTCGTCATTCACCTTCGTAGGCGAGCAGGCTCCGGTCCGCACCATCGCTCACTGGGAAGCCGCACACCGCAACGTTCTTGCTGACGAACCGCAATTGCGTTCGATCATCGACAACGAATTGATGTACGGTCTTCGTTTGCAGGAAGATGCACAGATTCTTGCTGGTGACGGTACTGGTGAAAACCTTCAGGGTGTTTTGACTACTACCGGTATTCAGGAATACGACTGGTCATCAGGTGCCACCCTCCCCGTAGTCGACACCAAGGCTGACGCGATTCGTCGTGCCGCAACCTTGTCGTTCCTCGCCTACTACGAGCCAACCGGCATCGTTATGCACCCGAACGACTGGGAAGACATCGAATTGACCAAGGACGAAAATGGTCAGTACCTCGTAGCGATTTCGGTCGCTATGGGTGGCGAGCCCAAGTTGTGGCGTATCCCGATTGTTGAAACTCCAGCCATCGCCGAAGGTACCGCACTTGTCGGTGCATTCGGTACCGGCGCACAGTTGTACGACCGTGAGCAGGCCAGTATCCGTATCAGCGAACAGCACAGCGACTTCTTCGTCCGTAACGCCATTGTGGTGTTGGCCGAACAGCGTTTGGCTCTTGCTGTTAAGCGTCCGGAAGCATTCGTCAAGGTTAACTTCGACGCCAAGCCTTCCTGATAAGCAAACAAAATAATTAGTGTGAAACCCCCCGGTTGGATGCGAATCCTCTGGGGGGTTTCTCATTTATAACTACAAAACTTGTGAGATAATAAGAAGTGTTATGGGAAAGCAAAATAATTTTGATGATGAAGATGACTTCAATTGGGAAGACATTGAACGCATCACTAAAAATTTTAAAGGTTCTGCAGATGACATTGAAGACATCATTTTCAATGAAGCACAACCGAAGAAAAAGAAAAAACAACAAATTTTTAAAACTAGATTTGATCAGGATTAAGGTGCTTCATGAGCAATTTTCATTGGGATGATATCAACGTTAAGGTTGATGATTCTTGCCCTATTGCTACTAGCGATATTTCTGTCAATCTAAAGAACCGTCAGAAGGCAATTGATACTGCTGGTTATGGTCCGCTTAATCCAACGAAACCAAATAACGAATTTTGGGATGCCAAGGCAGAGCGTTGGAATGTTACTGCGGATGATGCACGTGATCAAAAGTGCGGTAACTGTGCTGCTTTTATTCAAACAAAGAGAATACTTGATTGTATTGATAAAGGTTTAGGCAACGAGTCAGGAAATTCTGCTTGGGATGTTATTAATGCTGGTGATCTTGGTTATTGTGAGGCTTTTGATTTTAAGTGTGCCTCATCTCGTACTTGTGATGCTTGGATCGTTGGTGGTCCTATTACTGAAGAGAAGGAAAATAATATGGAAGAGAAATCTCTTGAGGATATGTATTCGGAACTCTTGGCTATTGAAGAGAAGTCTTTAGAGGATACTTATTTGGAACTTTTGGCTATTGAAGAAAAGGCGGGCTTGATTGTTCCAGTTCGCCCTGACCCCAAGCCCTTCAGACCTACGTTAGAAAGAAGGCGTGGTCAGCGCCCGCCACTACCTGGCCCTGGTCCTGGTGGCATGGGTATGGGTAGATATAAGGCTGAGGAAGAAGATGAGCCTGAAGATGACATGCTTTATGACGAAGACTATATGGGTGACGAAGAAGACGATAAAGCAATGATGAGGCCTGGCGGTGCTGGTAGTCCTCGTGATGCTTCGGATCGTCAACGCGGTCAGCAGTTTATGAATTGGGCTAGCGGTAGGTCGCCTAGTGGAGACAATGTTCATCCGACTTCTGTTGGCAATATAGATATTGGTGATTCTGGACGAAGAAACGTTGCTAATAGCAGAATGACTGATCTTATGAGAAATAGGTCCTGGACTAATCCCCGTCCTCGTCCAGGTGTTCGTCCTGAACGTGGTCCTGGAAGTCCTGGACCGACACCACGACCACGACCACAAAATAATGTGTGGGCTCCACTGCCCACACAAAACTATAAACCTAAAAATAAACCCAAGGATTGGGGTAGCGATAATAACGCTCAACTAATCTCTGGAGCAACTTCTGGCTTTGATAATACTTCTAAATCCGCATGGGATGAAGAAGCATATTATGAGTACGATTATGACTTCAATATGAAGAAGTTGCCGATCCAGGGTGCTTCACCTAAGCCATATAAGGCTTCTGGGCCTTCTGCTGATGCTCGTGCTGGTGCTTCTGTTGCTAAAGATCGTGCAGGTCTTGCTGCTGCGGGAAGATATTTTGGCGACCCG
>Ga0102896_1000649_pt1 | contig 12065 bp, 9 predicted proteins | sample Colrivmet1554A02_FD_78457 | JGI IMG/M metagenome (GOLD analysis project Ga0102896, IMG submission 78457) | Estuarine microbial communities from the Columbia River estuary - metaG 1554A-02 | ecosystem: Environmental > Aquatic > Marine > Intertidal zone > Estuary | place: USA: Columbia River...
AGAAACACCACTCGGTCTGCCAACGCAATTGTTCCCGGGCGATGCGCAATAACAATGGTTGTACGTCCGCTCATGACCGTGCGCATTGCATCACGGATTTCGCTCTCCTTGCTTGGGTCTACTGCACTCGTTGCGTCGTCGAGCACCAACACTCGAGGGTCTGCAATGATCGCTCGAGCACTTGCACTTCGTTGGCGTTGGCCACCGGAAAGCGAAAAACCACGCTCGCCAATAATTGTCTGGTATCCGTTTGGCAATTGCAGGATGAATTCGTGTGCGCCAGCAAGTTTTGCCGCGCGTTCCAAATCCTGCTGGCTGGCACCCGGCCGGGCAAAACCGATGTTGTTGGCAACGCTGTCGTTGAACAACACCGTCTCTTCAAACACCACACCAATTTGCTGGCGCAGTTCGCGCAGGCGCAGTTTGCGTACATCTACTCCGTCTAGGAATACGTGCCCAACGTTGGTGTCGTAGAAGCGCAGCAACAATCGTGCGATTGTCGACTTGCCAGAACCAGTTGCGCCGACGATTGCGATCGACTCGCCGGCAGCGATACTTAAGTTGAAGTTGCTCAAAACGGGGAAGCTTGGGTTGTAACCAAATTGCACGCGATCGAACTTCACTGCTCCAAGAGTTTGCGTCCCGCTAGTCGGCAGTGACTGCGGCTTTGCAGGGTCGGTGATTTCGGATTTGGTTTCCAACACTTCATTAATACGAACAAGCGCTGCTGCCGCGCGTTGCCCCAAAGCAACGATCATGCCTATGTTGCGCAGCGGCCAGATCAACAATGTGAGATAGACGTTGAAGGCAACGAGGTCGCCAATGGAGAGTTGGCCATTCAATACGCGATGGCCGCCAACCCCAAGCACCGCTACTAAACCAAGTGCGGGCAACACGTCGATGGCGGGCAGGAAACTGCTGCGGATGCGAGCGGCTTTCATAGATTCGCGCAGGATGTCGTCTGCTTCGCGTTCCAATTTTTCAAACTGCACTTGTTCCGCACCGAATCCCTTGATCACGCGAATACCCGAGACGCTTTCCTCCACCACGTTTGCAAGTTGTGCCTGTTCCGCTTGTACCGCAATTGATGCTGGGTGAATACGGTGGCTAAACCGCCGCGCAGAAAGATTGACGAAAGGAAGTGGGATGAGCGCCACCACTGCAAGTACTGGGTCGGTGATGAACAGAATTGCGGTCACCGCGAAAATCTGGAGAACATTGGACAGGGTGATGGGAATCATCACGATGAAGCCCTGGATCTGCATCAGGTCGCTGGATGCCCTACTCATCAATTGCCCCGTTTGTGCGGTGTCGTGATACCCCACGTGCAGGCCAATCACATGACGAAACAGTCGCTCGCGAAAGAGGGTTTCGGCCCACCGACTCTCGCGAAATGCAACGTAGCGACGCATACCTGAAAGAACACCAGTAAGCACCCCAAGCAGGCCAATAATGATTGCCCAACGCAACAGTGGGCCATCTTTTTCAATTCCGTCGTTGATTGCGTACTTGGTCATTTGTGGAACCATCACTTTGAATGAGGCCCACAAAATTCCGATCAAACCGCCAATCAGCAGATTGCGCTGCTGCGCTTTGAGCATGGCTCGAAGCAGTTTCCAGCCTTCGCTGCGTTGCTCTTGCTCGAACTCGAGTCGCGTTGCTACTTCCGAATCGGTCTCGATCGTCGACATCTGGGATTACTCGGCGCTTGGCGAAAGGCTTTGGACAGACTTCCAATAATCCATTTCTGGATCGAGCGGCAAAATGGCAAGGGACGATGTGTTCACCCCGTTTTTGAAATACTCGCTAATGCGATCGCGACAATGCGCTGCACTTCCGTGCACAACAAGTTCATCCACTGCCTGATCGGGAATGGCAGCAAGTGCTGCTTTACGGTCGCCCGCCTTCCATGCATCCCACATTCCTTGCAGCAGCGGTGCACGACCCATCCAACGATGGAAGTCTGCATAAACAGGAACGTTCATGTAGGCGGCAATTGCAAACCGCGCACCGGCACGAACAACTTCGGTGTTCTCGCTTGGGCACACAAAAATGCGCGCAGCGATTTCCTTTTCCACACCGTTAGCTGCACCATGCACAACCGCTGCAACCTTGGTGACATCTTCCGCAGATAGCCAGTTGATGATGACGCCGTCGGCTTCGCGGGCCCCCAACTTGAGCATGCCCTCACGCAATGCAGCAATCAGAATCGTCGGTTTTTGTTCAGGCTTGATGCTCAGTCGAAAACCATCCACCTTGAATGTTTCATATTCCTTGGTGATCTTTTCTCCGCTGAATGCGTCGTGCATAAACCGAACGACATCGCGAACTTTTTTATATGGGTCGACGAACGGAACGCCGTTCCATTTCTCAACAATGACGTTGCTTGAAGAACCAATGCCAATCGCAAATCGTCCTGGCGCGGCATCGGCCATTGCCGCGACGCTTTGCGCAATTACTGGCGCCGTGCGCGTGTAGGCAGGAACGATTGCCGTTCCCAGCCGAAGCCTTGGTTCCCATGCAGCCGCAAGCGCCAAAGGTGTAAATGCATCGGCGCCATCTGTCTCGGCAGACCAAATATCGCTGTAACCCCAATCGGCAAGCTGCACAAGCTTGTCGCGTTGTGCATGCAAATGCCCAGGAAGCGGGACGGTCATTCCATTTCGTCGAATCATCACTTTGCTTCTTTCCACATTCGGGCAATCACGCTTTGGCTTGCGGTGGCAAGAAGGGTTCCGTCTTCGGCGAACATGTTCATGGTGCCGTGGCCGAACCCCCGCTCGACGCCTTGTATCTGTATGTCTAGCAATACCCACTTCGTCGGAACGAGGCGAACTATTCGCAGCGTGTTGTCAAGGCTGTTGCCCCCGCCGCGAACCCCAAGCGCCTGGCCAATCGCCATTGGCACAAAATCCCCGAGCACCGCCAATGTTGCGGCGTCCACGTCGCTCAAAACGTCGGGGATTCTGGCCCACATGATGGTTCTGCCGTCGTTGGGTTCCCCGTTTAAGTCTTCAAGTTCGCGACCCTTCACCAACCGCTCGTCAAGTCGTTCGTGAATGGTGTTTTCTACGGGATGACGATGTTCGCGCGAAGCGATTTCGCTTGGCATCGGCACATCCGGCATTTTTGCAAAAGTTGCACGGTGTTCGAATGCTCGCTCGCCAAGCGCAGCATTAACCGTAAGAATTTCGCGGTCGCCCACGTGGCCAACCGCGCGAGCCTGCGTGATCTGATGTCCGACAACGGCAAGTGTTACGTCTATCTCCATTGTCTCGTTGGTGCGCGCATACGCCAGATATTGGGCCGTTGCCCACACACACGGCCGGCCAGACAACTGCTCCATCGCGCTTACCGCAGCAGCCAATGCAGCTCCACCCCACAAAAACTGCCCGCCTGTTACTAGTGATGACTTCACCACCATTGCCCACTGCCCGTCAGCCTTGCCTGGTTGACCAATCGGCTCAATTCCGAGGAAAGTCTTTGTATCCATGTAGTTGCATCACACTAATAGAGACTCTGGAATTGAGGGCTACTTTATGCAGATGGAATCTACGGAAAGTCCTTGGTTGGGTGATGCGGTTTCCCTTGTCGACGCGTTTCGACGCAAGGAACGCAGCCCACTCGAGGAGCTGCAGGCTTCACTTGCCGCAATAGAGAAAAGCTCGCTTAATGCTTTTTCATTCGTCGATGCAGAGGGCGCCATTGAACGAGCAAAAAAGGCCGACGTTTCCAAGCCATTCGGTGGTGTCCCGCTAGGCGTGAAAGAACTGGACTCGGTGCAGGGCTGGCCAAACACCGAAGCATGCGTGGTGTTTGCAGATCGAAAGGCCACGCATACATCTCTCTTGGTAGAGCGCGCAACGACACTTGGTGGAGCAAACCACATGGGCTTGTGCACCGCTAGCGAATTTGGTGGAGTAAATGTCACGCGCACAGTTTTGAACGGTGCTACGCACAACCCTTGGATGCATGGCACCACCCCAGGTGGTTCGTCTGGTGGAAGCGCATCGGCAGTTGCGGGTGGTCTTGTCACTCTTGCAACTGGTGGCGACGGAGGCGGTTCAATTCGGATTCCTGCAGGCTTCACCGGTTTGGTCGGGCTGAAGGCAACGTTCGGCCGTATTCCCCGCGCACCTCATGTTGAATTAGGAAACCTCACCGTCAACATTGGCATCATGGCCCGCAGCATTCGCGATACGGCTCGCTGGTTCGATGTGTGCAACGGCCACGACCCTCGAGACCCACTCAGTCTTCCTCGGGTAGAAAACTGGGAATCAGAATTGGGCACGCACTCGCAATCGCTGCGGGGCAAAACTGCTGTGCTTGCGCCAAATTGGGGCGGAGCGGTTGTCTCGCCAGCAATGTGGGCGCTACTCGAAGAGTACGCGTTGCACCTCGCAAACATCACAGGCTTACGCATCGTCACCGTCGACACCACACTTCCAAGCATGGGCGCTGCGTGGTCGATCAGCGGAATGATTGAAATACAAATGCAACTTGCCGATCACTGGCCACAATGTGCAGATGTACTGACACCAGAAATGCGTTTTGGTCTTGAAGCAACGGCCGGCAAATACGGCGCCGAAGCGCGAGCAAAAATCGAATCGCGGCGTGCCGTTCTCAATCAACGCATGTCCGAGATCTTTTCTGCTGCCGACTTCGTAATCACAGCAAGCAATCCGGACGTTGCGTTTGCTGCCGAGGGCCCTTTGCCGTCAAGCTTTGGTGGCGTTCAGGCAGGCATGGGCAACAACGGAAAGTTAACGTTCCCCGCGAACATGCATGGCAACCCAGCCATATCGATACCTGCCGGGTTGGTGGATGGTTTACCTATAGCCCTACAAGTAAACGGCCCGCATCACAGCGAGCAGCTGTTACTTGAACTTGGTTTGGCAATGGAGCGATCCAGGCCATGGGCGCTGGTTGCGCCAGGTTCACCTAAATAGTTGGTTTATCTGTCGCGATCGGCAATTTGCTTCACGGCGGCTAGACCGTACATAAACGCACCGGTCATCACGACGAAAAAAATGACGCAACCAAATCCAAAAAGTGCTGCGGTTGACATGACTACTTGTCTTTTCCTCGACCGGCGAGAAGAAATGCGCCGAGTGAAAGAATTGAAGGCACCCAAACGCCGACGTAAATACCGTCAAGACGATGAAACTCTCCGGTGCCTCGGAAATAGATGTACACGCTCAGGGCAAGGCTTGCTGCCGCAGCCAATAGCGTTGTCACACGCAAAATAGATTCTGGTTTCATAATTACCTCCGCCCACACCTTACGCAATATGGCGGTTCTAGTGGTGTCTTTACTCCTATTGCTAAATGGCTAGGAGCGCCCGCGCAACAATATCGGTGCAGAATGCTGTCAAAATAGCCAAGTACATAAGGCCAGTTGCAGCCATCACTGCGGAATAGCTGCGCTCTTTTAGCGCTGCGCGAGTTACGAAAGCAAGCACGCCGGTGACAATGGCCGATGCAAGCCAGAACCAGCCCAGCACCCCATTCCAGCCATCATCAATAGTTCCATTGATCACGCTGATCATTCCTGTGGGCAAGAGCAGCACAACAACTTCTAGTGGCCATATATAAATCACTGCATCAACAAGTTCATTGATCAAACGACGAGGCATACCCGGTTGCACGAGATACCAATGGCCTAACAACATCGTGTCGCTCACTGCACCAAGAAATGCCGTGCCAACGAGCACTCGAAGCAAGGACACACTCACACTTCCAAAATCGGCGTTTTCTACGGCAGCAATACCCGCCACCACGATGCCGGGGATGCCAACCAAGGGGGCAATCAAGTCGAGCTTGGACCGCTTGTTCCGAATGAGTCCGAGCGACGTAATAGCCACGGCGATGCCAGATGCTTCCCTCGCAGGAACCACGCCGTAACGAAACCCAAGCACCACTGCAATCGCCGCAAAAACACCGAAAGTGCCTCGTAACAGCAGCGCGTAACCAGCACCAACCTCATTACGCCGTGTTGTGTACCAAAGAAAAAATAAGCCACCGACAGACCATTGCAACATCACTGTTGCCGCATCCAACCGAATCATGTGGGCGTTACTTCTTTATGCTTCAACGGTGACAAGTGAGTGATTGACTTTGTTCATCGGCATTGGCCCGGTTTCGGTAGCAACAACAATGTCCTCTAAGCGCATGCCCCACTTGCCAGGAATGTAAATGCCGGGCTCCACGCTGAACGCGTGACCAGCCGAAATCGGAAGCGAGTTTCCGCTCACCATGTATGGCTCTTCATGCGCTTCCATTCCAATTCCATGACCAGTTCGGTGAACGAAATATTCACCGAATCCTGCTGCTTCAATAATTGCTCTTGCCGCGCGGTCGACGTCTTCGCATGCCGCACCAACGACACCGGCAGCAACACCTGCAGATTGCGCAGCAAACAACACTTCATAGGCTTGCGCAACATCGCTTGCGGGCTTGCCCGTGTACACGCAACGGGTGATGTCGCTGCAATAACCATTCATTGTTCCGCCAAAGTCGCACAGCACAATTTCATTCTTGGCAATCACACGCGAGCCTGCATGGTGGTGCGGGCTTGCGGCATTTTCTCCCGCGGCAACGATCGCAAAGTTGACGACGTCGTGCCCTTCGGCAAGCAGTCGCGCAGAAATATCAGCAGACACCTGGGCTTCGGTGCGGCCAATGAGAGGTATCTGGCCAGCATGTAGTTGTTGAGCAACTCGGTCTGCAGCGGCACCGGCAGCCTGCAGTGCAGCAATTTCACTTGCATCTTTTGACATTCTCAGTGAACCGACTACATCCACCGCCCGAACAAACGTGGCGCCATTGACCTTGGCGAGCAGCTCGACCAGAAACCGTGCCCACATTTGATCGCCAATTGCAATCTTTCGAGCACTGGGTAGCAACTTGGCAACGATGGCCACCGGGTCTTCGGTTTCGCCCCAAGCAACAATGCTAAACACGCCAGGTTGCGGCACGACACGCGGCACTTCCAAGCGGGGAACCACCATCACCACTTCCCCGTTTTGCGGAATAACAAGCATGGTTAGTCGCTCGAGCGGCATGGCGAAGTAGCCAGACAGGTAGGGCAAGTCGTGGCCGACGGATAACAACGTTGCATCCACTTGTTTTGCAACCATTGCCGACCGCACTTTGGCAATGCGTGCCAAATAATCAGAGGCAGTTGCGATGGTGGTGCTCACAAAGTTTTCTTGCCAACTTTTACCAGCGTGCCATCGTTGTACTCCTGCACGGCATCAACAATTTCCTGTTTGGTGTTCATGACAAAAGGGCCATAACGCACCACGGGCTCGCCGAGAGGCTGCCCACCAAGCAGCAACACTTGCGCTTGTGCTTTTGTCGACTCGATGCGCACTATGCCGGCCGTGCGTTGCATGACCACCATTTCGCCAGAAGAAGTTGTGGAGCCATTTACTTTCACTTCGCCATCAAATACGTGAACGAGTGCAGTGTGCCCCTCTTGCGGGTGCCACTCCACAACATCGGATGCTTCCATCACTGCGTGGGCGTATGTCATTGGCGATGTCGTTTCAACAGGGCCTCTCACACCATGCACTTCACCGGCCACCACTTTGAGCAAGCCGCCGTTGGCAAGTTGCACTTGCGCAATTTCATCTGCGTCGTAACCCTGATAGCGAGGGTCCACCATTTTTTTCTCGGCCGGCAAATTTACCCACAGTTGAAAGCCGTGCATCTTCCCGCCAAGTCGCATCATGTCTTCAGTTGGCAACTCGCTATGAACTACACCCGAGCCGGCCGTCATCCATTGCACACCGCCTGGTTTAATCACAGCACATGCGCCTGTGGTGTCTTCGTGCACCATGGCGCCAGAAAGTAAATAGGTAACGGTTTCAAAACCACGATGCGGGTGGCTTGGCGCACCCACTGCTTCGCCAGGCCCATATTGCGCTGGGCCCATTTCGTCCAACAATAAAAACGGGTCAATGTGATCCATCGTGGCTGTAGGAAATGGCCGTCGAACGGTGAAACCACCGCCTTCCACAGTGCGCTGCGAGTTAATAGTTCCGGCGATTGTGCGAAGTGTGGAAGCAGAAGTCATGACACTCCTTTATATCTGTAAAAGCGGCCGACTTGAACGTTGTGCCTGCTTTGCGTGATAACTCGACCTCGTGAGCGGGCTCGACTCCACGTGACTGAGTCCAATCGATTCGCCAAACTGCTTGAAATGCACAAACTCTGCAGGCTCCACCCAACGCGCAACTGGCAGATGGTGTGAAGTTGGACGCAGGTACTGGCCGATGGTCACAATTTGCACTCCGACACTTGCCAAATCAATCAACGTCATCTCCACTTCTTCGCGTGTCTCGCCCATCCCCACGATGATTCCCGACTTGGTAGTGAGCCCTGCCGCAGCACTACGTGCAAGCACAGCAAGGCTGCGCGCATATCCGGCAGATGGGCGCACTGCGCGTTGAAGCCTGGCAACTGTTTCAATATTGTGATTCAAAACGTCTGGCCGCTCGGCAATCAAAACGTCGAGTGCGTCCGAGCCCTTTACATCCGAGATAAGTGTCTCCACCTGGGCCAACTCGTTCGCTGCACGAATGGATCGCACGCATTGTGCAACATGTTGCATCCCACCGTCGTCGAGGTCGTCGCGTGCAACCATCGTCAACACTGCATAGTCCAAACCCATCTGTCGAACGGCTTGCGCCAATCGGCGTGACTCATCACTGTCAGGCGCTAGTGGTTTCTGCGTATCGACCAAGCAAAATCCGCAGGCTCGTGTGCAACGCTCGCCAAGCACCATAAACGTTGCGGTGCCATCTTTCCAGCACTCGCTCAAGTTCGGGCATCCTGCTTCAACGCACACGGTGGTCAATTGCAAATCGCGAACTGTCTGCTTCACCGCCGCGACTTCTGCGCTTTGAACAATTTTCGTTCGCATCCAATCGGGCTTCCGCACAGAGATGCTCAACCCACCCTGCACGCCAGCATCGTCCAATCGCTTGATGAGGCGCACGGGTTCGCCTGCACCCTCACCTCTCGAAAATGCAGAAAGGTCGTCTGGGCTGTGTTTGAAGACAACATCGCTTCTTGTCGAACTCGAGCTACCCCATCTGTTTGTTGCCAATCGCGCAATCACGTCGACAACTTGCTCCATCGATGCGTCAACACCTTCTTCTGCAAGCGAAGTCACTGGCCATTGGCCGATTCCACAAGGGACAATGTGCTCTCGCATATACGCAAGGTCGGGGTTTACGTTGAGCGCAAACCCATGCATTGTTCGGCGCTCGGTAGAGCCACTTCCCACCTTCACTCCAATTGCGCAAATCTTGCGCGCTTGCGGTGTGTCTGGGTCGAGCCACACACCGGGAAACTGGGCTTGTCGTCCTGCGTTAGATATACCCAACTCGACGAGCGTTTCAATAATCACTTGCTCAAGGTCATGAATGTATGCACGAGTGTCTGCTGGCCCACTCGCACCATGTTTTGGTTGCAGGCTCAAGAGCGGGTAGCCAACAAGTTGACCCGGGCCGTGATATGTAATGTCTCCGCCCCGTTGCACCTCCACTAATTCGGCATTCACGTCGGCAGGGTTGCACAGCAAGTTCGTTGCAAGGTTGGACGTTGGCCCGTATGTAAACACATGCGGATGCTCTAACAACAGCAAGTGCTGATCTACTCCATGTTTGAAAATGGCTGTCTGCAACGCAAGCGCTTCACGGTAAGCCACTCGTCCGAGCCACCTCACATGAAGGGGTGCGGATTGATTATTCATGTCTCACTAGTTTTGCCGCAACTAGAGCTCGGCTGACCAATCCTGCGTTTCAATTATTTGTTTTACCCGAGAAATAAAACGAGCTGCATAGGCGCCGTCAAATGCGCGGTGATCCCACGACATCGAAAGGTGGCCCATCGGATGAATCGCAATGCTTTCGCTTCCATCTTGCGCAGTGACCACTACGGGCTTGCGCACAATTGCATCGGTGGACAAGATGGCTACTTGCGGTTGGTTGATGATCGGCATGCAGATAAGCGCTCCTGCAGAGCCGTTGTTGGACAACGTAAATGTTCCGCCCTGAATTTCGTCTGGCGACAACTTCCTTCCGCGTGCTCGCGTTGCAAGATCATTGATCTCGCGGGCAATTGCACGCAAGCGCTTGGCGTCGGCACTGCGAACTACGGGAACTAACAGCCCTTGGTAATCCAAGTCGACAGCAATGCCTAAGTCGATATACCCGTGAACGACAAGATTGTCGCCATCAATGGATGAGTTCACATGCGGGAAGTCGGCAAGCGCATCCACTACCGCACGCGCGATAAACGGCAAATAGGTGAGGCTGAATCCCTCTCCCGATTTCCAAGACTCTTTTACTGCCGATCGTGTTCGATCAACATTGGCGTAGTCCACTTCCACAACGCTGAATGCATGAGGGCTGACTGCCTTCGACATCACCATGTGTGCGCCCGTCAATTTGCGAATCTTGGATAACGCGACTACTTGCTCGCGCTCGCCCGTCGGTGCAGTTGGACGCGGTGCTGGCGCCGCCATTGGTGCGGGTGCTGCAACCGGAGCAGGCGTTGAGACAACAGGTGCTGGTGCAGGCGCGCTTGCAACCTGTGCGGCTGCCTTCAACCCGTGTTGATCGATGTAGTCCAAAACATCTTCGCGCGTAATGCGTCCGCCTGGCCCACTGCCAGTTAGTGCGTCGATATCAATTTGATGCTCGGTAACCAATCGTCGAACAACTGGTGAAAGCAGTTTGTTGGTTTGGCTAGGTGCAGCAACAACAGGCGCCGGTGCAGGTGCAGGTGTAGGCGCGGGTGCAACAACGGGCGCAGGCGCAGCAACAGGTGCAGGTGCAGCAGCTACGGGTGCGGGCGCAGGTGCGGCCCCCGCTGCACCAACCACTGCAATCACAGTTCCAACGGCAACGGTTTCGCCTTCGGCAACACGAATCTCGGTAACTGTGCCTGCCACTGGCGACGGTACTTCCGTGTCTACTTTGTCGGTAGAAACTTCAAACAGTGGCTCATCCGCTGCAATCGTGTCTCCAACCTTCTTGAACCAACGCGTAATCGTTCCCTCAGTTACCGTTTCGCCAAGTTGCGGAAGTGTGATGTCAGCCATGTTGCTCCTGTAGTCCTAAGAATGTTGCTGCGTCATGCATTAATACTGCGACCGGTCATCGACAACACTGTTTCGCCAAACAATTCCGACAGCGAAGGATGCGGCATCAGGAATTCGGCAATCTCGTCAACGGTTGCCTCCCAGTTCACAGCCAAGTATCCGCCAGACAACTGTTCTGTAACCCAAGGGCCAACCATATGCACGCCAAGCACTTGGCCGGCACTGCCATCGGCGTTCTTCTTGGCAATCACTTTCACCAAGCCTTCGGCCTCGCCGATAATCATCGCGCGGCTGTTGGAACGGAATTGATGTTTCGCCACACCTACGTCGATACCTTTGGCGCGCGCTTCCTCTTCCGAAGGCCCCGCCCAAGCAACTTCAGGGTGACAATAAATTGCCCACGGCACTCGGTCGTACATCACGGGATAAACGGTTTCACCGAGCATGTGTTTAACAGCAACAATCGCCTCGTCGTAAGCAACGTGCGCATGCTGCGGAGTATTGATCAGGTCGCCTACCGCATAAACACCTTGTTCGCCTGTTGCGCAATAACCATCAACTTCAACGAAGCCACGCTCGCTCAACTGAACGGCAGTCCCTTTTAGTCCGAGCAAATCTGCAAACGGCTTTCGGCCAACCGACACCACAACTGCATCGACATCCAGTCGTTCGCCTTCGCCGAACAGCACGGTTGTTCCACCTGCACTGTTGGGTTCGTGGCCTGCAACTTTTACGCCGGTACGAATGTCGATGTTCTTCTTCTTGAAACTCTTGACAACAAAGTTGGCAACATCTGGGTCTAGCCCCGGAAGAATTTTTGGCAAACCTTCCAGAATGGTGACGGTCGAACCCAAGTCGGCAAATGTTGAAGCAAATTCGCAACCGATGGCGCCGCCACCAATTACTGCAATGCGTTTAGGAATTCGATCGAGCATCAGCACTTCATCCGA
>Ga0102896_1000675_pt1 | contig 11843 bp, 8 predicted proteins | sample Colrivmet1554A02_FD_78457 | JGI IMG/M metagenome (GOLD analysis project Ga0102896, IMG submission 78457) | Estuarine microbial communities from the Columbia River estuary - metaG 1554A-02 | ecosystem: Environmental > Aquatic > Marine > Intertidal zone > Estuary | place: USA: Columbia River...
CAACAATTACTTATCTCAAGTATCCACCTATTTATATTATTGAATGTTTGAAATTTCAAAACTAAAAACCATGAAGCTTCCAGAGCTTCAGGAAATTGCAAAAGGATTAAAGGTTCCTAAGTTTAAAACCTTAAAAAAAATAGATTTAGTATATCAGATTTTAGACCTTCAGGCCACAAACCCTAAGGCTGTAGTTGCTGTTGCAACACCAGTTCTAGAGGGAAAAACAGATGATGTTTTATCTAAAAGCAATTCTGAAGCCGTTACTGAAACCACTAAAGAAGCGTCTGTAAATGCTGAAGTATTTAGAAGAAAACCAAATCCAAGACCTAGGAAACCTAAAGAAGAAAACGATCAGGTATCTTTTAAAGTGGCGACTCAATCATCAGATAAAACTACAGAAGCTACGGCCAGACCAGAGAGAACCAAGCCCGAGGGAATCCCAAACAAAAAGTCACCTGAAGCTGAGGAGCAAAATAACGGAAGGATTCAAAGCAACCGCCCCAATAGAAGACCAGAAGGTAAGCAGAACAACAGGGAAGCTAGACCAACTGAAAAATCTACAGAGCAAAGGAACCATCCCCAACATGCGCCCAAACAGCAAAACAGAAAAAATCCCAATCAAAACCGTCCAGAAAAAAACTTTAATTTCGACAAAGAATTAAAGAATAGGTACAAGGATCCTGACTATGAATTTGACAGTATCATTGCCTCTGAAGGGGTTTTAGATATTATGCAGGATGGATATGGTTTCTTGAGATCTTCTGATTACAACTACCTATCTTCTCCAGATGATATATACGTATCTCAATCTCAGATAAGACTGTTCGGTTTAAAGCCAGGAGATACTGTATTGGGAGAAGTAAGACCTCCAAAAGAAGGTGAAAAGTATTTCCCACTCATCAAAGTAAATAAAATTAATGGTCAAGACCCACAAGTCGTTAGAGACCGTGTAGCTTTTGAGCATTTGACCCCTTTATTTCCAGAAGAAAAATTCAAACTATCTGAAAGACAGAGTAATATATCCAATAGAATCATAGATTTATTTTGCCCTATAGGTAAAGGTCAAAGAGGAATGATTGTAGCCCAACCTAAAACGGGTAAGACCATGCTTCTTAAAGACATTGCTAACGGAATTGCAGCCAATCATCCTGAGGTGTACCAACTTATCTTGTTAATAGATGAACGCCCTGAGGAAGTGACAGACATGCAGCGAAATGTAAAAGGAGAGGTCATAGCTTCTACTTTTGATAAGGAAGCCACAGAACATGTAAGGGTGGCTAATATTGTTTTAGAAAAAGCGAAACGATTGGTAGAATGTGGCCATGATGTGGTAATTCTTTTAGATTCAATCACCAGATTAGCCAGAGCCTACAATACCGTTCAACCTGCCTCAGGTAAGGTGCTCAGTGGAGGGGTAGACGCCAACGCACTACACAAACCAAAAAGATTCTTCGGAGCCGCTAGAAACATTGAAAATGGGGGTTCTCTTACTATTATAGCCACTGCTTTAACAGAGACTGGATCTAAAATGGACGAGGTGATTTTTGAAGAGTTCAAAGGAACAGGTAATATGGAACTTCAATTAGATAGAAAAATATCTAACAGAAGAATTTTCCCTGCCATTGACCTTACCTCTTCTAGTACACGTAGAGATGACCTCTTATTAGACGAGCAAACAGTGCAACGTATGTGGATCATGCGCAAATACCTTGCAGACATGAACCCTGTTGAAGCCATGGAGTTTATTGAGCAGCGCTTTAAACAAACTAAAAACAATGAGGAGTTCTTATTGACCATGAATCAATAATCACTTTTGATAAATATATTAAAACGCCGCGGATTTCTCCGCGGCGTTTTTTTTTACCTGTGACACCCTTAAGTAGGGCACAAAAAAAGCCTGTGGTATTGAAAAATACCACAGGCGTATAAGGTAAAACGAGTAAGAGATCTCTACTTAAAGAGTCGCTACTTGTTTGGTTAACTTACTCTTCAAGTTAGAAGCTTTGTTAGAATGAATGATATTGCGTTTCGCCAACTTATCAATCATAGAAATTACAGATGGAAGCATCTCTAAAGCTGCTTTCTTATCTTCTTCTAAACGTAATTTCTTAAGGGCGTTACGCATGGTCTTGTGCTGGTACTTGTTACGTAAACGCACCGCCTCGTTTCTTCTAATTCTCTTTAATGCAGACTTGTGATTAGCCATAGTTTTAATTTGTAATTGTTATGAATGTTACCATTCGCTTTTGTAGTCCGTAGGGGAATCGAACCCCTGTTACCAGGATGAAAACCTGGCGTCCTAACCCCTAGACGAACGGACCGGTTTGCAGCAACTGCTGCGGATAAAATTTGTAGTCCGTAGGGGAATCGAACCCCTGTTACCAGGATGAAAACCTGGCGTCCTAACCCCTAGACGAACGGACCATTAGTTTGCGCAATTGCGGATGCAAAAATACAACTATTTTTCACTATTGCAAGAGTCCGCTACAATTTTTTCTTTTTTTAATAGGCCTTTGCAAATAAGACCCTTTTAGAAGAGGGCTTGCCCGTAAGAATACACAGGCCTTGCTCTTCTTTTGCATCGATAGGAATACACCTAATAGAAGCCTTTGTAGCGTCTTTTATCTTCGCTTCTGTGGCTATAGTGCCATCCCAATGCGCCGCAATAAAACCACCCTTTTCATTTAAGACCTTTTTAAATTCTTCAAAAGTGTCTACAGGGGTAATGTGGGTGTCTCTAAATTCAAGGGCACGTTGGTATAGATTGTCTTGAATAACGGCTAACAACTGCTCTACATGCTCCACTAAATGGTCTGAAGCGACTGTTTCCTTAGTTAGGGTGTCTCTTCTGGCTACTTCAAACGTATTGTTGTCTAAATCTCTTTGTCCAATAGCCAAACGAATAGGAACCCCTTTGAGTTCGTATTCATTAAATTTAAATCCTGGCTTGTGTGTATCTCTTTGGTCAAACTTCACTGAAATTCCCTTAGACTTAAGCGCCTTTACTAAAGGTGCTACTTTTTCTGCTATAGCGTCTAATTGATCTGTACCTTTATATATAGGTACAATAACTACTTGTATGGGGGCTAATTTTGGGGGTAATACCAATCCGTTGTCGTCTGAATGGGTCATAATAAGTGCACCCATTAGTCGGGTAGAAACTCCCCATGAAGTGGCCCATACATGCGCTTGTTTTCCTTCTTTTGTTGCGTAGGTCACATCAAAAGCCTTGGCGAAATTTTGTCCTAAAAAGTGAGACGTACCTGCCTGTAATGCTTTTCCATCTTGCATCATGGCTTCAATACAATAGGTTTCTAAGGCACCAGCAAAACGTTCAGACTCCGTTTTTAATCCTTTAATCACAGGAACCGCCATAAATTCCTGTGCAAATGTAGCGTACACCTCCATCATTTGCTCAGCCTCAGCAATAGCCTCTTCTTTGGTAGCATGAGCGGTATGTCCTTCTTGCCACAAAAACTCTGATGTTCTCAAAAACAAACGCGTTCTCATTTCCCAGCGAACTACATTGGCCCACTGATTAATTAGCAAGGGAAGGTCTCTATAAGATTGTATCCACTTTCTATAAGTATCCCAAATGATGGTCTCTGAAGTAGGTCTGACAATTAATTCTTCTTCTAATTTAGCATCAGGATCAACAATTACGCCACTCCCATCTTCTGCATTTTTAAGCCTATAATGGGTCACTACAGCACATTCTTTAGCAAAACCATCTACATGGCTCGCCTCCTTACTAAAATATGACTTGGGTATGAACAGGGGGAAATAGGCATTCTCATGGCCCGTTTCTTTAAACATATGATCTAAAGCGGCCTGCATTTTTTCCCAAATGGCATATCCGTATGGTTTTATAACCATACAACCTCTTACGCCAGAATTCTCTGCAAGGTCTGCTTTTCCTACTAATTCGTTATACCACTTAGAGTAGTCTTCACTTCTTTTGGTTAAATTTTTACTCATAACTTAGAGTTTGGCACAAATCTTGTAATTTAGCCTATAGTTAGTATATAATTCTCAGTGCTGCGCCTTTTTAAAGCGATTTTACTAGTCTGGCACTGTGGCACAAAACTAACTATTTTTAAAGAGCATAACAATTAAATTATAGCCATATGAAAACACAAACATTTACTTCCGGTTTTAGATCTTTAGGATTACTAACAACAGCAAGCTTGTTTTTGACTTCATGTGGAAGTTTCACCCAAGCATCTTATTACGCACAAGATGGGATTTACAGCAATCCCAATGGGGTAGTAAGAACGGTGGCTGCTACTGAAACAGCTGTTCCGTTGGTGAACGAAAACCCAAATGAATTTGGGTCTTATTTTTCGGATCGCGCCAACACTTACGCCTCCTTATTAGAAGAAGACAATTTCACTTCTGCAGACCAATACAATTCTGGAGAATACAATGAAAACTATGACGAAAGTCAGGGATACCAACCCCAAAACAATCAAGTATCTTCGGGTCAAAATAATGCTCAAGCGGGTTGGGGAAGCAGCCCGTCTGCAGTGACCATTCAAATTCATAACAATCCTTGGTTTGATCATTTTTATCCAGGAGATTCATTTTTTGGCAATCCAGGGATAGTTCCTATGGGCATGCAAGGGCTTTATTTCTCCTCTTTTGCCAATATGAGTAACATAAGATTTCGCCCTTGGAGAAACTGGAGATTTAACCAATGGGGCATGAACCCTTGGGGATTTGATCAATGGGGCTGGGGCTTTAACAATTGGAACAATATGGGCTGGAACAGTTGGAACAGTTGGGGATGGAACGGATGGGGTTTTCAAAACCCAGTGGCATTTTACGGACCTTACAACTATGCTAGAGTCAATGGATTTGGTAGAAGCAACCAATTCAACAGGAGTCCATACAGAACTAGTGTTGCGGTAAATGCGACCAGAAGAGGCAAAAACAACCAGACCCAAAGAAGCAATAGCAGCTATGCCCTCAGAAAAAATACTTTAAGTGTGAGTGGGTTGAGGAATTATCTCAGAACCACTGACAACAGCAGGGTAATAGACGCTTACAAAAACAATAATCGGTCTATTGATGGAATAGTAACTTCTAACAACGGACTTAGAAACAATATTGGAAGAACAACTTCTAATACAAGAACTGTGTCCTCTAATGGAAACACGAGAATGGTCTCTGCTAATAATTTATCTAACAACCTTAGGGACCGTACTTACAACACTTCTAACGCAATAAGAAACAACAGTATTGTAAGAACACCTCGCGCAACAAGGAGCAACACTGTGAGAAGTATTCAGAGTCCTAACAACCAACTGTACAGAAATCTAGCGCCTAGAACGAGTAATTTTAATAGCAATGCTACAAGAAGCACTGGCACAAATAGTGTTAGAAATGTAAGTCCTATTAGAAGGAGCTATAATACCCAAAGTAGTCCTGTAAAAAGATCTAGCATTAATCGCTCTAGCAACACTAACAGCGCTCCTGCTGTAAGATCTTCTAATAATGTAAGGAGCAGTAGCAGTAACCGATCCAGTTCTTCTAGCAGGTCTTCTTCTAGCAGCAAATCTAGTGGAAGGAGAAATTAAATAGCATTTACAATAAATGAAAAAAGTATTATTAGGGGTCTTTTTAGCCACAGGCTTATTAACCTATGCACAACAAATTCAGGACCTTCCATTGTTTGGACTAGAGCAAAGGACAGGAACAGCAAGATTCCAAGCCATGGCTGGTGCTTTTGGCGCCCTAGGGGGAGATTTCTCTGCGCTTGCCATTAATCCTGCAGGGGCTGCCGTATTCAAGCACAGTCAAATGGGCTTTGGACTCTCTCATTTTCAGACAGAAAACAACACCCAATTAAATGCGACAAATACCCAAGCCAATAAAGGCCATTTGGGTTTTAACGAAGCAGGTATTGTTTTTGTGTACGACAACAGTAAAAACAGCCCTTGGAAAAAAATCAGTTTGGCCTTAAACTCAGACAATAGCAACCAATACAAATCAAGGGTAAATGCAAAAGGAAATACATCCAACGGTTTAGACCAATACTTTCTTCATTACGCCAACGGCACCCCTTTTGGTGACATTCTAAAGTTAGACGGTGAACTACTAGAAGAAGCCTATCTCAATATTGGTTCACAAATTGGATATGCAGCGCAACAAGCATTTTTAGGTTATTACAGTGGCGTGTTAGACCCAGCTGAACTAGACAATAACAGTATCAGCAGCTATGTATCCAATGCCCTATACCAGCAAGTACGGCAGAACCATCATATTCAAACCAAAGGAAGAAATAGTAAATTTGTTGCTACCACAGCGGCACAATACAAAGACTTCTTATTTTTGGGAGCTGGACTTGAATTTCAAAACTTGGTTTTCGAAAAACAAGGAAGGATAAATGAATATGGATACAGTGAAAATAGTCCCATACAATACATAGATTTTGACAATTTTATAAGAACAGACGGAAATGGTGTTGCCCTAAGTCTAGGTGCCATAGCCAGAGTTTCTCAATTTTTGAGACTTGGAGTGAGTTATAAAACCCCAACTTGGTATACCTTATCTGAAAAAACACACCAACAAATTGGGAGCAATTTGGAAGACGTAGATATTGAATTCATTGACCAAAACCAGATCAACCTATTTGAAGATTACAGGATCACGATTCCTTCAAAAATAACGCTTAGTGGAGCCTTGGTAGTGGGCAAAAGAGGTTTAATTAGTGTAGACTATAGCCAACAAGATTTCTCCACTGCAAGATTTAGACCCCTTAACGATCCTTATTTCAGTAATTTAAATAGTGCTGCCAACAATGACCTTGGCACAGTCAATAGTTTAAACATTGGAGGAGAATTTAATCTTTCAAGATGGACTTTTAGATTGGGCTATAGTACCCAAAACAGTCCTTTTGTAAACAATACCGATAACACCATTAATACAAGTTCTGGATTGGGATGGGTTTTCAATGGAGGAAGAATTGATTTTGCTTACAGTCAATGGGAACAAAGCCAGTCAGTTTCTCCTCTAAATTTTCCTGAAGGCACGGCTTTTCAAATGGAAACACGCAGAAATATTGCTAGCATGACTTATACGCTGTTCTTCTAAGTCAAAAAAGCTATAAATCCCGGTAGAATTGCCCTATATTTGCATCAGAAACGTACTAAATTTAGAATGAAAATAGACCAAAACGCTATGGAGGCCCAAGAAGACCTTTCTATGGACCACCTGTCTGCAGCAGAAAATACTCCGCTAAGATCAGATGCTTTTGACCTCTCAGATGAGGCCAAAATTGAAAATATTAAAGGCCATGTAACTGCCATATTAAACACCCTAGGTTTAGACCTAACAGACGACAGTCTAAAAGGCACACCAAATAGGGTGGCTAAAATGTTTGTCAATGAAATATTTGGTGGCTTGCATCCAAACAAAAGACCAAAAGCCTCTACTTTTAGTAATAAATACAAGTATGGAGAAATGCTTGTTGAAAAAAATATTACCCTCTACTCTACTTGCGAGCACCATTTGCTCCCTATTGTTGGTAAAGCACATGTGGCTTATATCTCCAAAGGAACCGTAGTGGGATTGTCAAAAATGAATCGAATTGTAGATTATTTTGCCAAAAGACCCCAAGTTCAAGAGCGTTTGACCATACAAATTGTCAGGGAATTACAAAAAGTACTCGGCACACAAGATGTGGCTTGCGTCATAGATGCAAAACACCTGTGTGTAAACTCTAGAGGGATTAGAGATATAGATTCTAGTACTGTTACAGCAGAGTACGGAGGTGCTTTTAAAGAAGCTGCTACCAGAAAAGAATTCATAAATTTCCTAAATCTTCCGGTTAATTTCTAGTCTAAAAAAGCATGTCTGCACCACAAAACAACACCTTAAAAATATACAATTCCCTGAGTGGAAAAAAAGAGATATTTACCCCTATTACAGCGGGTTATGTAGGGATGTATGTATGTGGACCAACCGTCTATTCTCAAGTACACCTTGGAAATTGTAGGACCTTTATGTCGTTTGACATGATTTTTAGATACCTCAAGCATTTGGGGTTTAAAGTGAGGTATGTCAGAAACATTACAGATGCTGGGCACTTAGAAAATGACGCAGAGGAAGGCGAAGACAAAATTGCAAAGAAGGCCCGATTAGAACAGATTGAACCTATGGAAGTGGTGCAAAAATACACAGTTGACTTTCATAATATATTGACGCAATTCAACTTATTACCACCGAGTATTGAACCCACGGCTACTGGGCATATCATTGAACAAATACAGATTATTGATGAAATTATAGCCAAAGGCTATGCTTACCATGTCAATGGATCTGTTTACTTTGATGTTCAAAAATTTAACGAGACCAATGATTACGGTAAACTAAGTGGCAGGAAACTAGAAGACATGTTGGCCAACACCAGAAGTCTAACAGCTCAAGACGAAAAAAAATCTCCCCAAGATTTTGCCCTTTGGAAAAAAGCAGAGCCACAACACATCATGAGATGGCCTTCTAAATGGGGTGACGGTTTCCCAGGATGGCACCTTGAATGTACTGCGATGAGCACAAAATATTTAGGAAAAACCTTTGATATTCACGGGGGAGGGATGGATTTAAAATTCCCACACCACGAATGTGAAATTGCCCAAGCAGAAGCTACCAATGGGGTATCTCCAGTAAAATATTGGATGCATGCCAATATGCTCACTCTAAATGGCAAAAAGATGTCTAAATCTACCGATAATAATATTTTACCGGGAGAGATCTTTAGTGGGGAAAACAATATACTCTCAAAACCTTTCACTGCATCTGTATTACGATTTTTCATGATGCAGGCACATTACACCAGTATTTTAGACTTGAGTAATGAAGCCTTATTGGCCTCTGAAAAGGGACATGCTCGCTTAATGGAGGCTTTTAAGCAACTAGACAGTGTAGTCGTGGGAAACCATACAGATTTTGACTTAAAAAGCTGGGAAGACAAGTGTTATTCTGCTATGAATGATGACTTTAACACACCCATACTCATTGCCCACTTATTTGAAGGGGTCAAAGAAATTAATTTATTAAAGGAAGGAAATCACCAAATAAGCCAAGCAGATAAAGCACATTTTACTGCTTTATTAAAGGCTTTTGTATTGGATGTTTTAGGCTTAAAAGAAGGCGTGGAAATGGCTACAAACAGCCAAACCCCTGCATTAGTAGAAATGCTCATTAAATTGAGAAAAGAAGCTAGAGACAATAAAGACTTTGCTACTTCAGATGCGATTAGAGACCAATTATTGGCTCTAGGCATTCAGTTAAAGGACGGTGCAGAGGGAACCACCTTTAGCTTGTCATAGCATTTAATAAAATACGACGGGCGCACAGTAAAAAAACCAATTGCAACCATTCATGTAAACCGAATAAACGAAAACAACTGCGTTTGAAAAAATTTCTTATTTTACCTTTTGTCCTCCTGATTCGGTTTTACCAAAACTTCATTTCACCACTTACGCCACCCAGCTGTAGGTACTCCCCTACCTGCTCTAGCTATAGTTTAGAGGCTTTCCAAAAATATGGGCTTTTTAAAGGAGCATGGCTGTCTATCAAAAGAATTTTGAGCTGCAATCCTTGGGGAGGTCATGGACATGACCCAGTGCCCTAAAAATAAATTGAACGAATAAAGCCATCTATTTTGCTATCTTAGCATAAACTTTATAAGCATGCATATTTTAGGAATTATATGGAACCCAAATGAAACCTTATTTAGCCTAGGGGGATTACAGATAAAATACTACAACTTACTTTGGATTATTGCCTTTGCACTAGGCTGGTACTTAATGAAAAAGATCTTTTTATCTGAGAAAAAAACCTTAGAGCAATTAGATTCCCTTTTCATTCATGCGGTCTTATCTACTATGCTTGGCGCTAGATTAGGACATGTTTTTTTCTATGATTGGGCCTATTATCAAGACCATTTATTAGAAATATTATTACCGATCAGAGAAAGCAGCAAAGGAGCATTATTTGGTCTTATCAGAGGATATGAATTCACAGGATTTGCAGGTTTAGCGAGTCATGGAGCAGCTATTGGTATTATCCTAGGGATGATGCTCTACATAAAAAAGAATCCGGAATTCAAATTGCTTTCGCTGTTTGACAGGCTGGTGGTACCTGTATCGCTTGGTGCTTTCTGTATTAGACTAGGGAATTTTTTCAACTCTGAAATAAACGGTAAAATAGTTAGTGGCGACTTTATTTTTGCCACTAAATTCATCCGAGATTCTGAAGACATGTCTGCCTATAAAGCTATGGGGATTACAGGAGAGCGCACCCCAGAGGCTGCCTATGCTATGATTGAAACAAATCCAGACTTTGCCGCATACTTAGAAGCCATTCCATTTAGACACCCTGCTCAGCTTTATGAAGGGATTGCCTATTTAGCAATTTTTATTTTATTGTACTATATATTTTGGAATACTGCTAAAAAAGATAAAGCAGGGTACCTTTTTGGTCTATTCTTTATCCTACTATGGGCAACCAGGTTTTTTGTAGAGTACGTAAAGAAAAGTCAAGGAGGATTTGAGGAAAGTCTGGGCTTGTTAAGTACGGGACAATGGCTCAGTATTCCCTTTATACTCATAGGTGCATATTATATGCTGCGCCCAGTAAAAAAATAAAATCAGATGCCTTCGCATCTCCATCTTTTCATAGGAAATCACATTAATGAGGATCGGGTCTATAGGTATCTAAAAGAAGTCTATCCTAAAACAAAAAAAGCCTCATGGTTTTCTAAAAAAGCCATTGAAGCACTTATTTTAGAAGAACGTATCCATGATTTAAAATGGTTTACAGACTCTTATGGTCAATCGCTAGAGCGAATGTCTAGTGGCCAACAAGGCATGGCATTTTTCAAGCATATCCTGAGTCAACAAAAAGAAACCATTGTGCTAATTAACCCAATGGCTCATTTAGACGCAACCAACAGGCGCTCTATAGAAGAAGAACTAGATCGAATCTGTGGTCAAATCAATCTTGTGGTAGTCACTTCAAATGAACAATGGATCCCTAAATTCATTAGTCAAAAATCTTATATAGAATACGATTCAGCTTTAGGCGTTCAAAATGAATTATTCTTAACAGAACTTACAAATTCTGATCAAAAGCTTTGGCGTATTTTTCAAAAAAATGATTTAAAGAAAAAAGTCCCAGAAATACTAGTTAGACTTGAGAATGTCGAGGTTTCCTATGGCAATAAAAAGGTATTACACAAAATTAACTGGACCATTAAAAGTGGTGATTTCTGGCAGTTAAAAGGAGAAAATGGGTCGGGAAAAACAACCCTACTCTCCTTGATAACCGGAGACAATCCAAAGGGATTCGGCCAAGACTTGTGGCTGTTTGGCCACAAAAAAGGAAGTGGAGAAAGTGTTTGGGAAATTAAGAAACAACTGGGCTACTACGCTCCATCTATGGTTCAAATGTTTCCTGGCACACATAGCGCAATAGAAATGATATTAGGAGGGGTATTAGACCAAGTGGGTTTATACAGTGTGCCTTCTGAAGAAATGACTCAAAAAGCCAGATTATGGCTAAAGGTGGTTGGACTTTCTGCTATAGATAAAATGCCTTTCCATGCATTGTCTGAAGGACAAAAAGGAATGGTAATGACTTTAAGGGCCATGATAAAATTTCCTGCATTACTTATTTTAGATGAACCTACTAGTGGACTAGATTCCACTCAAAGTAAGCAATACATACAATTAGTAGACACTATAGCCAAGCAAACAAACACTGCCATTGTTTTGGTGTCTCATATAGAGGAACACGAGTTTAAGAAAGCCAAACGAATAGTACTTTACAAAACA
>Ga0102896_1000684_pt1 | contig 11799 bp, 6 predicted proteins | sample Colrivmet1554A02_FD_78457 | JGI IMG/M metagenome (GOLD analysis project Ga0102896, IMG submission 78457) | Estuarine microbial communities from the Columbia River estuary - metaG 1554A-02 | ecosystem: Environmental > Aquatic > Marine > Intertidal zone > Estuary | place: USA: Columbia River...
CTCCATATAATAGTTATTATCAGCCTCCATATAATAGTTATTATCAGCCTCCATATAATAGTTATTATCAGCCTCCATATAATAGTTATTATCAGCCTCCATATAATAGTTATTATAATCCATCATATTCATATAATCTATCAAATATTAACGGAATATATATATATAGTATTAATAGTACTATTCAATATACGCAAAATTATATACCTGAACATAATGATTTTATTATTATGGGAGAAGGATTTGGAGTTATATGGATAAACTCAATCTTTTTTAATATATTTGCCCAAGCTTTTCCTGATAAACGTTTAATATTTGTATTCTATAATGTTAATTTTCCAAAAAAACCAGATTTAGTTTTGCGTAGTACACACGAATGGTATAATTATCAAATAAAGACTTATGATTTAAACACTATAAAACAAGGTATAATAGATCCTATTAATCCATATTTTGATTATACATGTCCTTATATATGTTGGTCTGGTGAACCATTAAGAACTAAAATTAAATGCGCATATCCTCCTTTGTATGAATTTAATACATATAAATTGCCTCAAAAAGATATAGGTCCCTATAATTTAGAATTATATCAAGAAAGAATATGGTGGGGACAACAAAGATATTACGGAGATAATAAAATATTGTCTCATTGGATTCCATTTATAATTTTACAAGATATAACTTTAAATACAAAAGATGTCAGATTAGTATCTACTGATTTTTCAAAAAAATATGATTTTGTATATATTGCATCTAATTGTAGTCAAAAAATTCGTGAAAATTTATTTGCAAAATTAAAAGCTCAAGATGGTGATGAACTTAAAACTCGTGCTTATGGAAAATGTCAACAAACTCATAATATTGAAGATGATACTACTGATCAAATTACCAGTTGGGCAGATAATTATAAAATATATAAATTATTTAAATTTGTATTTGCTATTGAAAATGTATTAACTCCAGGATATATAACAGAAAAAATTTATTTAGCTTTTCAAGCAGGTAGTGTACCAATTTATTATGGGCCATCTGAAATTAAACAGTTATTTAATGAAAATTCTTTTTATTACTTAAATGATAAATTTGTTGATCCTTATAATCCAACTGATTATGAAATGGATATTGTAGTAAATGAATTACATCAGTTAGCTGCAGATGATGATGAAATAACAGGATGGAAAAAATTTGTGAACCAATCTGTATATAAAGATAATATAATTCCAGATTTATTTAAATATAATAAAGATTCAGATTGGATTATTCAATTAGGTAAAGATATACGAAAAATATATGATGTATTTAAACAACCTAATTTACAACCAATAGAAGTGCCTTCAGATATACCAGCACTCACCAATCTTTGTTATATGACTATAATAACTAATGCTTATTTGAATCAACATAATCAATCTATGGAAGGATTACAAAATTATATAGATATATTTAAAAAGTTAGACATAAATAATTATTTATATGATATTTTAGTTTATTCTGTTCAAAACTATATATATAAAAATAATTATATGGATATATTAAAAAGTGCTTATACAAAAAATAAAATACCAGATATTTCAAATAATAATATTGGATTTATTGAATTAAAATTACAAATAACTATTTTATCTAGTTCAATAATTAACGAAGCCTTAATAATGTTTCATCATATTATTGAATTAAATCTAGACAATACAAAGTCATTAACAGTAAAACAATTCTTAGACCAAGTGATTAATATATTTCATCATAAGACTACCAATAAATATATGAAATATAAAAAAAAATATATGCACCTAAAACAAAATAACTAATTATTTTTTAATTGTCTATTCAGAAAAATAAGTCTAATTGGTTTTAGTTTAGATATAATACCTCAAATTAAATTATATAATATGGATTATACAGATTTTTTACCTTCTGGAAATATAAGATGGGATAAATAGCTGTTAAAGTGTATATCTTTATAAAATAAGTTTTATTTTATAGTTATTTTTTATTTACATAAAATATGATATTTTATGTAAATAAAATAGTTCAAATATGAAGTCTCCATTCTCCTCTGAACATATTAATGTCAAAAGCTTTATTTTTGCCGTAAAAAATTTATTAATATTATATAATTTTATTAGAATGTTTTAATTGTTTATTTTTTATAATAAGAAATTGATAGATAAAAATAATATACATTGCCTTATATATTAATTTACTACACATTTAATATTTTTATAGCTGGAATTATCAGCATTTTTCATAACTTTTTCTAATTGTTTCGTATAAAAACCTTCTAACTAAAAGCATGTTTTCTAATTCTAAAACCTTTAATTTTTTAGTTGCTTTTATGTATCTAACAGTAAAATGTTTAATATTTTTATTTTTAAATTAGCTGATTTATAGTTACTACATGCTAATTCAATGGCTTTATTTAATATATGTTTGTTTTATATTCTTATGCGTTCTAATTACTGCCAATTAGTATATTTTTTAGCTGTTTAATCATATCGATAGTATGATTAAAAATTTTATTTTTCAGTTTAATGTATTTTAACTATAATAATAATTTATCTTTTATTTATCTGTAGGTAATAATTTAATTTGTTTGCATTAATAATTATTTGTTTTCTTGTCTGTATTAATTTAGCACATATTTTATATTTTGCTTTAATTATATCAAACCAACTATAAGAATTAATATCAGTATTGTTAAATCATCTGTTAGATTATCATATTTAATTTTTTTATTTTAATTATTAATATTAGTTTGTACTTCTGTAAATTTCTTACATTTATTCTTTATATAATATTAAATTAAAATATCTTAAATAAAATCCAATAAGTTAACTAGTCATTTATAGATGCTAATTTAGTAAGCGTATGGTGATATATACATAAAATATATCTAGCTTCGTCCATTTATAAACCCTTTCATAATTTATATTTATAAAAATATAAATCTATTAGATGATTTAATAGTAATATTTCTAAAATACTTGATAATAATGGATTATATGAACTATTTAATTTTAATAAAAATATAAAAAAAGTATTAATACAATACAAGATAATGAAAAAATATTTTAATTATAAAATAATTCTATTGCTTTTCACCTAATATTAGTATTTCTAGTCTTAAAACTTTATATTTCAAAAAATATTTTTGTTAAAACAATGTAGAATAAGCTAATATGAATTATTATATTTATAATAACATTATATTAAATTCTATACTATTACTAAAATAATAATAATTAAAAAATACTATAGAATAAAATATTTATATGGATTACGCTTCTAAAGTAACTAATAAATCCCTAACAATACTTAAAAAGTTAAGATAATATTTCTATATTTATTTTTGATTATTTTAAGACGAACATAAGATACAAGATTCTAGATCTATGGCTTTAGGTATAGATGTACATTCTAACTGTTTATTTTTATCATTTGCAGGTTGCATACTTATCTTAATAGCTTCAGTTGCTGGTTTAGATCTAAGATAATAACAACCAGTTTTTAAACCACTCTTCCATGCATATATAAGAGCAGAATATAGATTCTGAAAATTTGGATTAGCAAAATATAAATTCATACTTTGACTTTGATCAACATAGGGAGCTCTAGCAATAGCATGATCAATAATATCACGTTGTTTAATTTCCCAAATAGTCTTATAAACTTCTTTTAAATATTTTAATTCGTCAACATCAATATCAATATTTAAATTTTGAATAGATCCATCGTTTTTAATAATAAAGTTTCTAATATCTTCATTCCAGTGATTCAAACTAATTAATTTATTAATTAGATGTTTATTAACAATCTGAAATTCACCAGCTAAAGTAGTTCTTTTATAAATATTAGATGTATATGGCTCAAAACATTCAGTATTACCTAGTATTTGAGATGTTGATGCTGTTGGCATTAATGCTGTTAATAGACTATTAGCCATACCATATTTTTTAACTTTAATTTTTAATTTATCCCAATTTAATCTTTGCATATAATAATTATTATCTTTCCATAAATCACATTGAAATATTGAATTATAGAATTTAGAATTAATATATGTACTATATGACTTGGTTTTGTATGCAATATCTGAAGATTTATCTATAGCATAATAATATATAGTTTCCATTATTAATGCATCAAGATATTTTGCGACATAACTAGAATAAGTTATTTCCAGAATATTATAGAGATCACCTAATCCTTGTATACCAATACCAATAGGCCTATGTTTCATATTAGATTTTATAGTTTCTTCAACTGGATAAAAATTATAATCAATAATATTATTTAAGTTATTAGTAAGAATACAAACAATATTACCTAATTTATCAAAATCATATATTTCACTATATATATTCATAATCTCTTTTTTATCACTATCTGATAAGTCAACATTCTCTGCGATACTATTAATGGTAGAATCTTTGTTTTTACCATCATAATTATATTTTCTTAGTTTTTTACTTAAATATAATTTATCATTTATAATAAATTTATTAACTGCAATAGAACCTAAATTACATACTGCATATTCATTATTATCAGAAACTTCACATATTTCAGCACATAAATTTGATGATTTTATAATACCAATATTTGATTGATTTGATTTAATATTTATATGATCTTTATATAATATATATGGTACACCTGTTTCTATTTGTGAAATCATAATTTTATTAAATAATTCTCTAGCTTTAATAATTTTATTATATTTTGTTTGTTTAATGTATTTATCATATAATTGATTAAATTCTTCACCATATACTTCATTTAGATTAGGACATGTTAATGGACACATTAAATACCAATCTTCATCATTAATAACTCTATTCATAAATTCATCAGGTATCCATAATGCAGTAAATAAATCTCTTACTCTTTCAGTTTCAGCACCACTATTTTTTTTAATTTCTAGGAATGCTTCGATATCTGCATGCCATGGTTCTAAATAAATAGCAATAGAACCTTTACGCCTACCACCTTGTGAAACAAATCTAGCCGTTTCATTATATACTTTTAACATAGGAATAATACCATCAGTTTTTCCATTTGTAGAACTTATTAGAGCACCTTTTGCTCTAATATTAGATATATGTATCCCAATTCCGCCTGCCCATTTAGATATTTGTGCAACATCAGAAATAGTTTTATATATACCATTTAAGCTATCTTCTGTTCCAAGAAGATAACAAGAACTTAATTGTTCATAATTAGTTCCAGAATTAAATAAAGTTGGTGTAGCATGAATAAAATATCCTAATGACATATTATCATATGTTGTTTTAATATAATTTAATATATTATGGATATCATCTTTTGTTCTATAATGATTATTAATAGCAACTCTTAAATATAAATCTTGAGGAGTTTCAATAATATTATCATTAATTTTCATTAGATAAGATTTTTCTAAGGTTTTAAACCCAAAATATGTTATTAAATAATCTCTATCTGGTTTAATAAAATTATTTAAACTATCTTTATTATCTAATACAAATTTAATATAATTTACATTATAATAATTAGGAAGATTGTTATGTAAATAAATTACCCTTGAACTAAAAGTTGTTAGTTCTAATTTTTTTAAATTTTTGTATAAATTTGATAATAATATCCTTCCACCTAATATACTATAATTATAATGAATTAAGGCTTTATTAGCACAAACTTTTGCAGATTCTATATCTAATTCTTTTGTACTAATGCCATCATATAATTTTAAAATAGTATCTAATGTTATTTGAATAACATTAATATTATCTAATGGTTCTAGTATACATTCATGGTTTGTATAGTTAACTAATGAAGTAATTCTACCGCTTATCTTATCAAAACTTATATTTTCAGTTTCATTTTTTCTATTTATAACTTTCATAATATACATTTATACAATATTATTGTTTAAATATTTAATATTGTTACAATTTATTCAAATTTTTTTACTTAAATCGTTTAATATAGAAACAAAAATTATCCTAAAAATAAAGTTTTTGTATAAGTATCTTATACTTTATTTTTATAATATTATTTTATAATATTCATATAAAATAATATTGTATAAATATATATTATTATGGAGAATAATTGTGTTTATGGTGAAAAACAACGATATACATTACATCCCATAAAATATCCCGAAATATGGAATTCTTACAAAACACAATTGGCGTGTTTTTGGATTCCTTCAGAAATAGATTTCTCTAAAGATAAATATGATTGGGATAATAAATTATCTGATAATGAACGATACTTTCTAAAAAATATATTAGCATTTTTTGCTGGATCTGATGGTATAGTTGAATTAAATATTTTAAATAATTTTATTAAAGAAGTTAATATTTTAGAAGCACAAATTACATATAATTTTCAGGGTACCATGGAAGGTATACATTCTGAAGTATATAGTATAATGATTGATACATATATTGATAATGAAGATGAAAAAAATAATTTATTTAATGCTATATATACTGTTCCATGTATTGGTAAAAAAGCTAACTGGGCAATAAAATGGGCTAGCGAAGAAAAACCATTTATTGAAAGATTATTAGCTTATATTATCGTTGAAGGATTATTTTTTAGTGGAGCATTTTGCTCTATATATTGGATAAAAGAACGAGGAATATTAGCTGGATTAACTAAATCTAATGAATTTATTGCTAGAGATGAAGGTTTGCATACACAATTTGGTATACTTTTATATAAAATGTCAAAAAATAGGTTAAGCCAGCATATTGTTCATGAAATTATATCAGAAGCTGTTAATATCGAATCAGAATTTATTACTATATCTTTACCTGTTAAATTAATAGGAATGAATAATGATTTGATGTTACAATATATAAAATATATTGCTGATTGGATTTTAATAAATTTAGACTATCAAAAATTATATAATGTTGTTAATCCATTTAGTTTTATGGATAATCTAGGTATGCAAAGTAAAAGTAATTTCTTTGACGAAAGAACATCAACATATCAAAATGCACATATTTTTAATTCATCTAAAAAATATGAACTAGTTGATGATTTTTAATTTATTATTTCTTGTCAAAAATTAAAAAATAAATATATACATGTTATTTATTAATGATTATTTACATTCTAAAGTCATATAGCAATTTGAAGATAAGCAATGGGATTTAATAGCTTCTTTAACTCTAGGAGAGTCTATTTTAATTTGAGTTTTTTGTTGTCATTCATACCAAACTATATCTAATTGTTATATAATTATTTCTTTTCATATATAATATATTATAATCATGAATAATATAATAAAAAAGAAATCCTCAAAAAATGTATTCAAATATAATATTTATGCATCAAATTTTATGTTTTATTCTAGTGATAATGAAAAAATAATTAATAAACAAAAAAAATTATTAACAAAATTATCAAATAGTTTATTAGATAATCAATGGATAAGAATTAAAGGTTCTAATTCAAACAGTAATTGTAATATAGATACTAATAAACTAATAAAAAAAAATTTACACATAGATTATAAACCTAATGGAATTTATTTTTCAAAAGGCGAGTGGTTATTTCATATAATAGGTTGTACATGGAATGATTATATATCATTAGTAGAAGTAGATTATTCTAAAATATATAAAATAACTAATAGAAAGCCAAATAATTATAAAATAGATACATATTATAAAAATAAATTAAGAAGATTTCATAATAATTATATTGATTTAAACTATAAATATCCATTAATAAATTGGAAAGATATATATCAAAATTATAATGGTTTTGCCATATATCCATATCCATATTATGCTAATAATTTTAAAGATTATTTTTATTTAAATTTATATGATGTTGCTACATTAGTTATTTGGAATACAAATTCTATAATTAAAGAATATAATTTAACAAAAATTGAATGGGAAGATAATAAAAATAAATCAAATATTAATCATATAATCATAGATAATACTAAATTTATAAATTCACTAATCAAAAAAATTAATCTAATTAATTCAAATAAAATTAATTAAAAACTTAATACTAATGCCTCAAATCTTCTACATTAAATAATCTAGTCAAGAAAGATATATCAAAGTATATTACAATGATATTTTTCCTTATCGCTGTAAAATGTAAAAATTTTACAGGCAAATTGTAGGTCGCGATTTTTTCCATCTATAATCTAACTATTTTTTTACTGAAAATAGTTATGGCTTAATATTATTTACCGACAGATATTAATCAAAATATTAATTTTTTAATTAATTCTATTAAAATAATTCCAATAAAATTTCCCCGGAAAAACGAATTTTACCAGATCTCTTAACATAATAAAAATTATTTTAATAATTTAATCTCTCCCTCTCTCTCAAAAAAAGTAATAATTTTTATCACTTAATAAAAATTATTTAATATAGTTTATTGTTGTAATAATGAGTGATAAAAGTGATAATTTAAGTGAAATTTCATGAAAATTTAAATGTAAAATATGTAATAAATATTATGCTAGTAATAGTAGTCAACATAAATCATAGCTTCTAAAGTAAAATTTAAAATTTTACTTTAAAAGCTATTACAACAAGAAGTCAAATCGTGACAGACCAGCATCGAGCATGAGAATTGGATAATGATCTTCTAGTAGCCAAAAACAAATAATCAAATAATCAAAAAATAAATTTTTATTTTTTGATTATTACTATCACTGGCAACAATAAACTAGGCCCTCTATGTAATAATAAAATTAAAAAACAAATAGTTGCATATTCTTTTATATCAGGAATATTACTTGTTTTGATATTTATTCACTCTTCATGGAAGATTTTGTATTTTTCGAGGCAACGATTCTGTGTTAAAATAAAAAAAAGTAAATAAATAAAAATAAGTAGAATAATATAATATATTATATATTTGTAAATAAATATAAAGATTATAATTTAATACAAATTAATTATTTTAGTATAATACCATCTAATAATATCACATACTTTTTATTTTTATAAAACAAATAAATATAAATTACAAACTCCTAAATGTTTGGTATTATTAAATATTATCATATTTTTCTATCTTTTTTTTTTTAAACATACTATCTATTTTATTAATTAATTCATGAAGTGGTATACATGTATAATAATAATGATATCTCTTTTTATTTTCATAATATACATAATTTTCTTCATTATCTTGTGATTTTTCAACTTTCTTCCAAGGATAACAATTTAAACCACCCATATATATTTACTTTAGATATTTTTAATTTATATATATTTTATATCTTGTTTAATATCACGATGTCGTAAAGTTGCCGTGATTTTACAAACTTTTTTTTGTTGTTCTCTCTTTCTAAGAGGACTTTCTATTTTGACAGAAACAACTTACAATAATGTGACATTTCTATCTACTGGCGACTGACTATTTTATAAGAAGAATAAGTATTTAACTTTAAATTAAATCACGATATGTTTCAATGTAAAGTCCATTTTGATACAAAGAAAAAATATAAAAACATAATAAATGGAATGGTTTATAAAAAAATAAAATATTGAATATATTGAGAGTTAATGAGTTTTAATTATAAAATAAGACTGTTTTATTTACATTTAATAATTCATATATACTAATATTTTATAATAATATTTAAATGGTATTATTAACTAATAATACACAATTTTTAACTTTTTAATTTAAATAATTAAATATCTTTTTATCAATATAAATTTTAGATTTTTCTATAGATGTTAAATTATTTTTTTTTAAATTTAATTTATGTTTTTTTTTTGTATAAATATTTTTAGGAGTAAGTAAGTTATCATTATTATTATTATTACTATCGCAATCACTATCATCATTATTCATTACAACATTTATATTTGTCTTATTTCCTCCCTTTAAAACCTCAAAAGAAGAAGATATATATTCAAAACAACTTTTACAACCACCCATTATATAATTAAGTAGAAATTAATAATTAATTACTAATTTTTTCTAAAAAAAAAATAAATAGATAGAATATAAATTGTTTAACAAATAATCTGTTAATATAGATTTATCTTATTATAATAGATTATAAAAATAATTAGTTTAATTATATAATATTTACATAATATTATTATAAAATGATAAATATATATTTACTATAAATATGCCTATGGAAAATATGGAGATTTTAAAATTATAACGACGGGCTAATAATTATATAAATGTAACTAAACTATGTAAAATAAACATAATAAAGAATTAATAAAAAAATAAATTTTGATAGTCGGAAATTCCATGATATGCCAAATTTAATTTATCTTATTAACTTTTCTAAAAAACAAATCTTTGTTTTTTAGAAAAATTGATTCTTCTATTAAATAATTATGTTGAAAAAATTAAAAAATATAGATTGATTTAGAAAAAATAAATTATCTAATTCTTCTGATGATATCTAATTATTAATTATTAAATTTTCTCTAAAGATTATAATTAATAATATGCTTCAAAATATATAGAACATTAAAATGATAAATAATCAGATTATAAAATTGATTTATTAACATATTTAAAAAAACATGAAATAAAGAAATCTTTTAAGATTTCTTTATTAGATCTTGATAAAAAACTAAAGTTTCTTATCAACATGAAATAATAACAAAAATAATTTAGGTTATTTTTTATTACATAGTGGGCATTTTTTTGAATCGAATATACTTTCTGGACTATCCTCATATAAATCTATGAATAAGTTTTCTGCTTCAATATATTTAGCATATTCTAATGGAAAATCTTTCATCCACCTATCTACTATTTTATCATATTCTTCACAACAACATTGTTTTCCTTTTTCTGGATTTATACATCCATTTGGACAGGGTTTACATCCAAATGGTACAGGAGATAAATAATATTGTACTTCATTATTATATAATATATTTTTAATACACGATACACAAAACCAATGATCACAATTAGTTGGAAATTTAACTTGTTTATAATCAGTTGTAAAACAAATCATACATTCGTTATTACATTCTCTAAATTCTAATTTATTCAATTCAAACATATCGCAACTTATACATAAATAATTTGGAAAATAATCCCATGTATCCTCATCAATAGGTAATAAATGTTTACATAATTCATAATTTTTACATTTAATACCGCCATCTAAATATTGTTTATTATAACCTATATTTGATTGTTCATACTGTAAATCTCTATATCCCATATATATATACTTATTTATTATTATTTAAATAAGTATATTATTATTTAAATAAGTATATTATTATTGTATTGAGATTCTAATAATTGATAATTAGAATTTAAAATAATATAAATTTGCAATAATCTTCATAAAAATATAATTATTAATAATGATAAATATTAAATAATGATTATATATCGAGTCCTTATCCTTTTGTTATTTAAAAAACTTTTTTATTCATGTTAATAATATGTTATTATTGTAAAAGAATAATTGAATCTAATAATGTTCTGCAGCAAATATGCCATCTACCTGTTCGTACACGATACACAATACCTACTGCAGGTTGCCTACACCAACTACAAAATTCTTGATTATTATTCTGTAGTTGACCAAAGTATATTAATTCATTCAAAACTTGTTGACCTGCACATTGTAATTGACCAGAAGTTATAGAAGTTGGTGTTGATACTGCTTCTTCAAGAGGTGTTAACATCTGATCTCTGATAACATTTGTATTTTGATATAGTGTTGTATTATTATCTGAATGAGGACCAGAAAGATTCTGTACATTGTCAGATAAAATATCAGGAGAATACCAACTAGTTACTGGTGGTGCAACA
>Ga0102896_1000689_pt1 | contig 11752 bp, 8 predicted proteins | sample Colrivmet1554A02_FD_78457 | JGI IMG/M metagenome (GOLD analysis project Ga0102896, IMG submission 78457) | Estuarine microbial communities from the Columbia River estuary - metaG 1554A-02 | ecosystem: Environmental > Aquatic > Marine > Intertidal zone > Estuary | place: USA: Columbia River...
AATAATAGCGAAATTAAAAAATTTACAAATTTAATTAAAGATCTAGATGTATATGATAATACTTTATACGATACTATTATTCAAAAAATAAGTATTATATTACAAAAAGAATTTATTATATATCAGACTACTAATTTACCACATAATTTAAATAGAATTAATAAATTACATAATAACATATCTTATTATAAAAAGTTAGAAATATTTTATTCATATATTTTACCTGAAATTAAGTATTATTTAATTCAATATATTTACAAAAATTTTATTGATATAATTAAAAATAATGCCTTAGATGAAATAGAATTAATCTTAAGTCTTAAATGGTCTCAATTAAATTTTATATTAGAAAATAATTTTAAAGATAAATATAAATTAAATCAAGATTTTAATAAACAGATTATTGCTCGTATAAAATCTTGTACTGAAGATGATTTAATCCATATATTAAATATTTTAAAATATGTAGGTCCATTTATTAATACTAATACAAAAGTTCCAGAAGAATATAATATAAAAAAAGATAATAGTACCCAGATTCATAACCAGAGTTCTAATAGTTTTTATATAACTAATCGAATTCAAAATATTTATGGTGTAATTTATATTAATAAATTAAATAAAATTATAAATAGCGAAAATAAATTAATTATTATATTCGAAGAAATACACAAATTAATATTAAATAAAAATTATATAGACGTTATAAAAATTCTACATTATGTTTTAAAACTACAAAATCAAGAACTTTTAAGTACTAAATATTATGAATATTTAATAAAAAGATTATTTCATTATCTTATGATTTTTAATTCTAATTTATCTAAAACTAAATTAGATCATTTTCTATTATATGAATTTAATAATTATTTAGCTCAAGAACAAAAGTTGTATAATTTATTAAAATTATATTTACAACATAAATTTTTATATAAAATTAAAAAAGTAATTAATGATATTGAAACAACAATCCAAGATAATTTAAATTTTAATAAACCAGATTTTATTATCAAAACGTTTGATCAAAGACAGATTAATTACCATTCTGATTTAGTCTTACTAGATCAGAATAATTTAAATTGTCCTCTAAATATTAACTATGCATTTTTTGTTCTGACTTGTTCTTATCAAAATTGGCCTATTAATTATAATGATGGTTTGATTACAAAAGAATTATTAGAGCATTGTAAAAATACTAATTTAGGACAAATTATGGTAAAATACCAATATTTTTATGAACATAAATATACTGATAGAACATTAGTTTGGTTTCCTCATTATGGTGAAATTAATATAATCTATTTGAATCAAAACTTAAAAATGTTACCTATTCAATTTATGATATTGGAATTATTCATCGATGCTGATGAATTATTATTTTCTAACGTCTTTGATGCAAATTTTATGAAAAATTATTCCATAAAATTTAAAAATGATATTATTTCTTCTCTAATTTTATCAGGAGTATTAAATAAAATAAATGAATATTTAATTTTAACAAAAGAAAGTAATGCAGTTATCTTTAAAGATAATTTAATAGATCTATTTTTTTCAGAATCTCAATTTATTCAAGAAAAAAATCAAGATGAATTAATATATTCATACAAAGATATTATAAGTTCTAATATTAATCATTTATTAAAAATAAATCCGCTAACTTATTCTAATTTATACGATAAAATAAAAAATACCATTACAGTATTTGTAGTTAATGAAGAGATATTTAAAATAACATTACAACATATGATAGAAGCCGATTATATTATATATAATTCTTTAACATTAATGTATGAAAAAATTTATTATTAAAAATTGATTTATTTTATTTTAAACAATATTATTATATTATATTAATGACTAAAGTTTATGAAATTACATATGATACAATTATTAAATATTTAACAACTGATTTGCAAACTAATATATTTAATACACCTAAAAATGGATTTACTTCTATTTTAAGCTTTCCATTTACATTTGAAAATATATTGAGTAATAATTTTTATCGTTATGGTATTACAATTAAAGATAATAATAATAATAATATCAGTTTTTGGTCTAGTCTACTAATATATTATCCTGAAATTATTAATATAAACAATATAGAACTAGTTGATCAAAATACAACAAATTTAAATAAATTTAATAATGAAAATTTATTAATAATAATAGGTCAATTAAAGAATACACTTATACAACAATTTTCAAAAAAAAAATTATCTTTCTGTTTAAAAAAATATAATAAATCTGATTTAAATACTCATATTGAATCAGAAATTGATAATGTTATATTACAATATATTGTAGAAATATTAGATATAAATATTATTATATTTGATTTTCAAAATGAAAATATATATGGTATATATAAAAATGATTATATTGATTTTAATAAAAATACTATATTTTTAGCTTTATATGAATATTTTTGGGAACCAATATTATTAAATAAAAATAATTCATTCCAAAAAATATTTACGATTAATGATCCTATAATTAAAAAAATTATTAATGAAAAATATACAATTAAATATTTTGGTGAAGCTGATTTAAATAAAGAATTTAAATATCTAGAAAATAATATAATACATTTATCTACAAATGTTATAAGTCAAAATAATTTAAATAAAACTAAATTAAATCGGATGAAATTAGAAGAATTGTTACATTTAAGTAAAGAATTAAATCTAGATATTGATAATTTATCATCAAAAGAATCTACAAAAAAGAATCGTAATAAAATTACAAAAGCTTATCTAATAGGTATAATATTACAAATAAATAATTAAAATTAAATAATATTTAAAATATAGTTTATATTAATATTCTAATGAATGAAAATAAAACAAAAAAAAATAATTTTGATATTAATAAAATAAAATCCACAATAAAATTAATTGATACAGAATTAAAAAATATGATTGCTCATGGTTATACAGATCCTTTTGAAAATGAATTAAAAATTTTAGAATTATATCCAGAATTTTATGACAATTACCCTTTTTTAATTAAAAAAATATGTAAACGACAAGATATTGAAATGGTTTATCACATGTTAAATAAATTAAAACAAGTAGAAGATGGACAAACTACATTAAATCATATTGAAAAAGAATTAGGAGAACAACTAGCTGATAAATATCTAAAAAAATCAATTTAATAAATTATTTTATTAAATTAGCAGAAAAGTTTTGTAATTCAATATTATATTTTTCTATAGTTAATAATAGCAATTTTGATAAATCTTCTTTATTTTTTTTATATAAATTAGCTGATGGTGGAAAAAATGTATTAATCCACCATTTTGATGCTTCTATTTGTTTTTCTCTATATTCATGATATTTATCACCAAAATAATTATTTTCTTTAATATATTTTATTATTTCGTTAATCATTATTTGTTGCATATTTGCTAATTTTATATTTATAAATTTAAATTTATTTAAAAATGATGATGGTAATATCATATCAGGAAAAATATCATATACATATTTTGAAGAATCCATATTTCTTAAACATTGTTCTAAATTTTTAATTTTTTGTGTTAGTATAGTATTATCCTTTTTCCAATCATATTTAAAATTTTTACATATAAGATATTTTTCAGACAATGACATACGTGAAAAATATGGTTTATAAATATACATATCTTTATAAAAATAAGTTAGTATATATATTAATTTTAATGAGGGTATTGTAAATGTTTCAAAAATTTTTAGAATAAAATGTCCATTATGAGCCTGAATTTTTAATGCTGTTATTATTTCTCCTAAAATTAATTGATAACTTTTTTGTTCTTCAAAATTTTCATCTATATCTAAATTTAAATTTCCATTAGCGGTAATTAAATTTGAATATTCGTTATTTTCATGTATGGTTTTTTCAATACTTTTAATAGAATTCATATAAATAGTTGAAGAATTACTCTTTTTAGAATTATATTCTTTTGGTTTTTTCCCACCGCCAATTTTAATATCATCTGTTTGATTTTCTGAACTATTAATATCACTATCTACTCCTCCACCATAAAGTTCTAATTTTTGTTTTATATTCATTGTTTTATGAATATTTAATAAATTTGGATAATTTTTTTTATAGAATCCTAAAAATTGTTTTGATAATTCTAATGGTTTTTCTTGATTAATAGCAACACTAAAAATTTTATCATTTTGTAATTCAAAATTCATTTTTTGTCTATAATTTATAATAGCTTGAATAAAACTTCCACTTGTATCATTTAAAGTTGTATATACTATTTTATCCATATCACCAACTTCAAAAAATAACAAAATTTCCCAAAATTTATAAAAATTTTGATTTTTTATTTCTAAATTTTCAGATTGAATATTAAAATAGTAATTTGTTAGTTTATCTAAAGAATCTTCATAATTAGAGATTTTAAATTCAAAAGGATTTATTACGTAATAAAATTCATTTTTTGTTTCTAAATTTTTTGTAATACCCATAGAACTTTTAGTTCTATGTAAAAAATACTGAAATCCTAAAGTCAATAATGGAAGATTAATATGTGAACTAAGTATTACTTCATTATTTGAAGAAACAAACATATTTGATTCTTCATTATTTAAATTGAATATTATCGGGTGATACATTACTAATATTGATATAATTTATCTATATATAAATTATATCAATTTTTTATAATAAAATTGATTTAATTTATATTTAAAAATATTAACATATACTTTATAATGGAAAATCATATAGATATATTAACAGATGAAATTCCTTCTATAGACATAGACATAGACATAGACATAGATAATTCTATAGCTCTTAATGTTGAATATAATAACAAAGATATTATAAAATTAATAATTTTAAATATTTTGAAGATGTTATATAGAAGAAAATGGATTGATTCATACATAGATGAATATAATAAATTAACTAAAAGTATTGATAATAAAACTACATTTGATTTTTTATTAAATGATAATTCATCATGTAGTATTTATTTCGTAAATGCAAAACTTACAACTATAACACAAAATACACCATTAGATGAATATTTATCTACAAATATCGAAGTTCACAAAATAATTATAGTTAAAGATATCGCAAAAAAAGTTGTAAAACAAATCTTAACAGAATATAAAAATACTGAATTTTTTTTTGAATATGAAATGTTAGAAGATCTACCTAATAAAAAATTTATACCTATTCATCAAATTATATCTCAAGAAGAAAAAAATGAATTATTAAGTAAATTTTCAGAATATGATTTAGCAAAAATTTTATCTACAGACATAATGGTCAGATATTATGGAGCAAAAATAGGTGATATATTCAGAATTATTCGACCAAGTTTTACTGCAGGTAAAAATGTCTTTTATAGAAGAGTAGTTTTAGGGACTTTAGATATATTATTTACATAAGAAAAAAAATATCATATTTTTAAATGCAAGTTGATATTATAAATATTTTTAAGCTCATTAAAACACAACAATTTAATAAAATTATTAATATTATAAAAAAAAAAAATATTAAAAATTTAGATATAAAAGATTCTAATAAAAATTATTTTATTCAATATATCATCACATATAATCAATATAAATTATTAAAAATTATATTACAATTAATAAAACAAAATATTATTACTATGCGGTTAGATATTTTAGATTTAGATGGAAGGTCTTTATTATATAATTGCATTAAATTTAATTATATTGAATTATTGAATTTAATATTACAATATAATACAACCAATATTGGTATTTCTATTCTAGACCTTAAGGATAGACTAGGATTAACGGCTTTACATTATTCAGTAATTTTTAATAATTATAAATGTTTTAAATTATTAATACAAAATAATGCAAATCCTTATTTAGTCTCGAATGATGGACATAATGTATTTCATGTAGCTTTATTATATGATCATATTGAAATATTAAACTATTTATTAGATCATAATTATCCTCTATCTTTTTTAGATCATAATGGAGAAACTTTATTACAAAATGCTATTAAACATAATAATCCAAAAAAACAAAATTTACCAGAATTAACAAATTCTAAAAAAATTGCTAATAGTACAAGCAAAAAATCTAAAGATTTTTTGCTCCCAGAATATACCAATATAATATTCAAAATTTTGAATAAAACATTTAATTTAAATAATAAAAATACTAATAATGGATTAACAATATTACATCAAAGTATTTTAGCCAATAATATTGATATATTCAAACTCTTATTACAAAAAAATATTGATATACATATTTGTGATTTTTATGGTAATACGGCGCTTCATTATATATTATATGAAAAACGTAATGATTTTTTAACATTACTATTAAATAATTCTAATATAAAATTTAACTTAGTAAATATCAATGGCGATACACCTTTACATATTATGTTAGATTATGATAATATTAATGTTGTAAATAAAGATTTATTTACAAAATTTATTATAGAGACCGATATTAATCTACAAAATAATATGGGAATTACATGTTTTATGAAAATAATAGATAAGAATATAATAGAAGACTTTTATTTTATCCTAATTAAAAAACCATTAAATATATTTATTCAAAATAAATATATTGATAAAATAAAAAATAATTCTAGTTTATTAAATCTTTTAATAGATTCATATTATTATCAGCTAGATATGAATAGACATCTTATAGTAGAATGGGAAATATGGTGTGCTAAAAATAAAAATACTAGACAAAACTTTCAATCATTAAATAAAGAGGATGCAATTATGTATAAAAAAATTTTAAAATCTATTAAAAATAAATCTAAAAAACAAAATAAAAAAATATTACAAGATAATAATATTGAATATATTTGTAAGGAAAAAATTAAATCTATTATTTTATATCAACATAGAAGTTTACCCGCACTGAAAAATATAACTTTACACTTGGATAATGGTATAATGACCAATATGAGTTTTTATACAGGTTCTCCTATTGATGTATTATTTGGATTATTATTTTTATTTAAAGAATTTAATAAATCTGGTCTCAGTATTATTTTAGATTATCCTTTATCGATTAATAATAATTTAGAAGTTTATTATTCTCAATTAGGTATGAATTATCCATATAAATTAGATTTTTCTAATATAGAAATTTTATGGTCATATCAAAAATTATTTTATCCTAGTTTTTTTGATATAGAAATTGAAAGAAAAAAACAAATATCTAAATATATTATAATTCCCATAGGAATTGAAACTTCCATAGGTTCGCATGCTAATATTTTATTTTGGGATATTAAAGAAAAAACTATAGAAAGATTTGAACCAAGTGGTGCTAATTATCCAATTGGATTAAATTATAATCCAGATTTATTAGATAGTTTATTAGAACATAAATTTAAAAATTATGATTCAAAAATTAAATATTATAGACCTGAAAATTTTTTACCTACAATTAGTTTTCAAATTTTAGAAAATTTAGAAATAGATAAAAAAATAGGAGATCCTAATGGTTTTTGTTGTGTTTGGTGTGTCTGGTGGATTTATCAACGTATGGTAAATTTAAATTATGGTATCAATGATATAGCAAATGAATTAATCAAACGGATTAAATTAGATAATATTAGTTTTAAACATATTATTCGTACTTTTAGTTCTAATATAACTACTATTAGAGATAAATTTTTACAACAATATGATTTAGATATTAATTTATGGTTAGAAGAAAAATATTCAGAAGAAATATTAATTAAATTTGAAAAAAATATATTTAATTATTTAAATATCATATGATTATTATAACACAAAAGGTTGATGTATTTTCTCTTTAATGAATTTAAGAGAAAATAGTCCATCAATTTATAACTTGGTTAGCATATATATATTTAAACTTTGGTAAATGTTTTATCTAAATAATTCTATTTTAGAAAAAAAATTGATAAAATACTTTTAATTATCTAGTCATTGAAACAATAAATAAAAGAATTAGTTAATAAACATAATATATTATTGTATAGTATTCCTTATTAGTATTTTACAAATAGTATTAGTATGATGAAATTAAGATTAACTAAATTAGATGGTTTAACTCATAAAGAATTAAAATTTAATATAATTAACGGAACTTCTAATAGGAGAAAAACATTAAAAATTATTTTTAATTTACATATTTAAAAAGTCAGCGTTTTAAATGTACAAAGGTGTAATAATCAGACTTTCGCTGATTATAGTTAATAATAATTGACAAAAATATGATAGATTATATTAGCGACCCCAAAAAGAATTAACAAAAGATTTAGTTAGTATAATTAATGTTTTAGTGCAAAATTAAATGATACGTGTAAATATAAATAATTCTTTATTAAATAATTATTTTATAAAGAATTATACAATTTTAATATAGCTGCTTGACAGCCTATGGGATAAATATATTTGTAAAAAAAATAAAAACAATAGAAGATCGATTATAAAAAAGTAAATTTTTAAATTTAAAAAAGGTGATATTATTTTAATAAATAATAGTTTATTAAAATAACCAAATATTAATATTTCAACAAATGTTAACTTTGAAGGATAAAAAAAAGTTTTACTAAAAATTAAAACATAAAAAGAAGGAATTAATATTTATTAGAAATATTATACACCAGAAGATGAAAAATTATTTGGTGTGATTACTATTGAATTTAAAATAATTAAATAAAACATTATTTAATTATTTTTAAACTATATTAATTATTTGATTTCCATAATATGTATTAATTTCATCTTCTGTTGGATAATCAAGTAATTTTCCAATCACTTTTATTTGACTATCATTTTGATTAATTCTTTTATCAATAACATGAATTTGAACATAATCACCGATGGCTAGATTTTTATTATTTAGTTTATTTAAATAATTATCAGTAATACTCCAAATATTTGTATCAACATTTTCTTTGGGTATAAAAAACATAATAGGTCCATTAATGGCTACAATTAATTCTTGATTAATAATACGAGTTTGACCTATTATTATTGTATTTTCAATAGGTATACATATTTTACAATGATATGCAATATTATAAATAGCATTTCCATTCAAATTTTCAGGTGGCATATAACCATCTGAATATTCTAGAATACGATATATTTCATCAATATATCCATTTTTATTACATTTTTTTTCCATCTTCTTTTTTAATATCATTTTAATATTATTTTTAATATCACTATTCATATAATAAGCCTCTAAAGATATTCTAGTATATTGTTTTATATTTTTATAAGGACTGACTAATTTCATATAATATTATTTAATTAGATATTTTTATATATTAATTTCAATTTTTTCTAATAAAAATTAGAAATATGAATTATTATCAAACTTTAAATAATCCTTATAGTTCATCTAATGAAATTTTTCAAGCTTGTAAAATATTATATGATTTATACAATCCTAATAATTATATGCAAAATCTTATTAATATAGATAAATTCTATAAAATTATTAAAACAAAATTATTTTATGATAAATATCAAGAATTAAAAATACTATATCCACCTAAGAAATTAATATCAACAGAATACTTAAATTTTCCACTAACTCAAAAAATATTATTACAAACTTCTCCACTAAATTTACAAGTTAATAAAAAAAAAATAAATTTAGAACAATTTTATAATAATTATTATATAGAACCAAAACAAATTTATAATTTATTTAAAAATCATACAAATCATACATATAATAATGTAAATAAATATTATAGTGAAAATATAAAAAAAAACTATCAAATGGTATTAATATTATTGTTAATAAAATTAATAATGGAAACAGAAACAAATAATAAAAATTATGCAACTAAATTAACTAGAGAAATTACTATTAAAAATAATAATTTAATTTGAATTATAAAATAATATTTATATTTGGTAATTCTTTAATTTCATCTATTGCTATTAATATAAAAATAATTTTTGTATTACTTTGATTAATATTTAGATTATTTATAATATTATCTAAATAATTATCTAAATTATCTTCCATAAAATCATCTGCATATATAATAGTCGTATCATGTACAATCATATTAATACTTATTTGAAACATATTTTCATAATATAATTTAAATTTTTTTAAAGTTGTATTATTTTTATATTCAAATTTCTGCCAACTATTAATTTTTACTCCAGCAATATCTATTAGTGGTGCTTCTATTGGTTGAGAATAAATAATAATTGGTTCTGCTAAATTTATAAAATTTGATCTATATATATTATATTCACTACGGTTAATAATTTGAAATATATATTTTAAAAATTCTATTAAAATTAGACCAGAAACAGCAGCAGTTGTTGTAATAACTGCTGGTATAATACGACCGGCTATTCCTTTAATAACATATTCATCTTCTAATGGAATATTATAATTAGAAGCCCGTAAATTGGCTGCACAACTTATCCAATTGATATGAAGATTATTATCTTTATTAAATTTAATGGAATTATAATTTATTTTGTTTATTTGATATTTATTTAATATATCATAATTTATTTCATTAGATTTTTTATTAGGAGTTTGTGATATTAAGATATCATATTTTATATCATCACTATACTTTTGAATAAATGCTTTCATACTTTGAATATCAAATTCACAATTTATATTCAAAATTTGGAGTATTAAATAAGCTGTTGTAAAAGTAAAATTTATATGTAATTCATTATTTATATCATATTTAATTGGAATTGGACATCTTTTTCCTGCTGACCAAAATAAAACTCCTGGTGAAATTTCATGATTAGGTTTATAAATATCAAGTAATTTAATAATCATTATATAATAATTTTTAATAAATATATCAATAGCATATTTTAATGCTAAACATATATTATATTCTTTATCTTTTCTAACATTAAATGGATATGTAATAAATAATTGATCTATATCTTCTAGTGCAATAAGTTTTTCATGATCTGATAAAGTTTCTAAATAATTATTATTATCAATTAATTTATTAATTATTTGTGGGGCTCGATTAAAGAATTCAAAATTATCAATAGCCCAATGAATAGTATGAAAAATTTCATTAGGAAAACTTTTAATAGTACATACTGGATATGTTTTTTCTTGTTCCGGATCAGTTGAAGCAGAATATGTTTCTGTAATAAAAGGAATAATAGGTTGTGTATTACCTTTCATTCCATGAGTTCCAGATTCTAATAATGGAATATTATACTTAAAACATTGTTCATCCATAAATTTTCTTGCTTGAATATTATCTAAAGCATTAAAAACACATGTAATATTATTTTCATTTAATAATCTATCCGTAAATTCTAAATTATCATAACCTACTTTTTCTGATAAAGCCGTAATTTTTATATTAGGTTTTAATGTTTTAATAGATTTTGCTGCAACTTCTGTTTTTAATTTACCTACATCTATTGATCTAAATAATAATTGTCGACTTAAATTTGATTTTTCAATAGTATCTGGATCTGTAACAATAATTTTACTATGTTCGGATGTTCCAATATTCATACAAGCAAGATTTTTCAAATGTTCACATCCAATAGCACCAGATCCTACAAGTAAAATGTTTGATTCTAATAATATTTTTTCATATTCATATCCATATAAAATACTATAAACAGAATTTGTAGTATAATCAGCTGGTTTCATATGAGGTATAAGATTTGTATCAGTCCAAGTAAACCATTGATTAATAGGCATATATTTATTAGTTAATAATTTAATTGTTTCTGCTGCTACAATTGCCCCCATTAAAGAAACAACTGGGCATA
>Ga0102896_1000693_pt1 | contig 11724 bp, 8 predicted proteins | sample Colrivmet1554A02_FD_78457 | JGI IMG/M metagenome (GOLD analysis project Ga0102896, IMG submission 78457) | Estuarine microbial communities from the Columbia River estuary - metaG 1554A-02 | ecosystem: Environmental > Aquatic > Marine > Intertidal zone > Estuary | place: USA: Columbia River...
AGCCGCCTATGAAATTCATTCAGTTTTGGTGGCGCCTTCTATCCCATTCGCTGGCTTATTCAAAGGCGCTACTACATACAAATCCATCCTGTTGAGCAACGCCGACAGGTGGACACGGCGCGGAGACCCGCATCTCGACACGCTTGTGGCGCAGGGGCTCGAGAGCAATCTCGACCTCGAGATCGCACGCGAGCGACTAGTTCAGGCGCACGTGACAATTGGCGAGATCCCATCCAACGTTTCGGTCAATGCCTCGGCCGAAGCCGACCTTGTGGGCGACCTCCAAGGCTGGCAGAGCCAGAACGCAAGCGCCAGCTTGGGGCTCAACTGGCTTCTCGATCCACTCGGCAAGCGTGACGCGCAGGAGCGCGCCGCCACTGCAAGAGTGGATATCGCGGAGGCAGAAGAAGCCGCCGCGCGGCTGCTGATCATCTCCGAAATCCTTGCGGCCTATGTTGATCTTCGGTATTACCAAAGAGCGCTCGAACTCCGGCAAAAGCAGCTCAGGTCGCGCCGGGAGACCCGCGACATTATTGCCGGTTTCGTCGAACAGAATATCGGCTCGCGGCTAGAGTTGGTGCGGGCCGATGCCATGATCTCGGAAACCGAGGCGCAGATCCCCGGGCTAAGGGCCGCCGTTGAAGTTCAGAAGAATGCCATCGCGATCCTCCTTGGCCGGCAGCCCGGCGACCCTTCCGTTTCGCTGCCCCCAAGCTCGTCAAGTCGGCCGGTTCCTTCGATGCGGCCGGATGTGGGAATCCCAGCCGATCTTCTCCGCAACAGGCCAGATATCCGCATCAGGGAGCGCGCATATTATGCCGCCGTGGCCCAGGCCGATGCGGCCGCGGCCGACGTATTCCCAACCCTCTCGCTCGGCGGCACAATTTCGCTGAACCACACGGGCGGCGGCAGCTATTCTTTCGGCCCGACCGTGCAGTTCCCCACGGTGCCGACAACCTCGAAAGAAGCCACCATCGAACTGCGCCGTTCGCAAACCCGCGAGGCATTGGCGGAATGGCAAAAGACCGTGCTTGGGGCGATCCAGGACGTGGAAGACAGTCTCGTACGTTATGGCGCAAGCAAGGAGGCCGTCGCGGCCGCTCGGCGCAGCGTTTCGCTTCATGCTGAGTCCGCCGAGATCACACGACAACTGGTTGGTCAGGGAGGCAGCACGGTGCGAGACTTGCTCGAAGCACAGCAGCGCGTTGCCGCCGCAGAGATCACGCTGGCGGACCTTGAACGACAACTGGCTCGAGATTTCGTCAAACTCAATGCGAGCCTAGGGTCCGGACAGGACGGCGCTGGTAGCTGATTCTCGCCAATTCGTGACAATCAAATCGGCACCAATCCGCCGCTCCGTCCTGCAGGCGGTTGCATCGAAGCCGTTGCACGTCCAGAGAGCCGTTTCTCTTCAGCGTGTTGCCGACAACTAGGACCACTTTCGTCGATCGGCCGCAAAACCCTTATTTCTAAGGCTTTTGCACAATGCAGCCACATTATCGCCCTTGGCCCAACAAAAAATCCTGTTCGTTTGTTTCCCAGTTGAACGTAACCAGCCCGGTTCCCGGGCGAAAGTTAAGTGGGTCTAGGATGTCGGATATCACCATTACAGTCTCTACTCAGGCAGAGCTCTATGCAGCGCTTCAGAACGCAACCGGAGGCGAGACCATCCTGCTGGCTGCAGGAAATTATGGAGATATTCGGCTTGGAGACTTCACACCGTATGCTTGCGATTTCTCCTCCCAAGTTACTTTAGCGTCCGCTGATCAGGAAGATATGGCGGTCTTTTCGTCGGTTGACTTGCGAGGCGTTTCCAACCTCTCTTTTGACAGTCTAATCTTCGATTACGAATATTCGGCTGGTGATGTTGCGTGGGTCTCCACATTCCTAGTTAGTAACAGCAATTCAATTTCGATTACCAATTCTCTTTTTGATGGAGATCTTGCCCAAGGGACGGGTACACCTGCAGACGATCACGGTTTTGGAAAGGCCCTCGGTTTCACAGACTCAACGGATATTATTGTCGATGGCAATCAGTTTTACGATTGGGAAAGAGCCGCCACATTCGTCGGAGTCACGAATTTAGTCGTAGCCAACAACGACATCCACAATATTCGGTCTGATGGGTTGGATTTCGTTTCCGTCAAGTTTGCTTTGATCGAGGGAAACTACATTCACGACTTCAACACAGCTCCGGAAACCGGGGACCATGCCGACTTCATTCAGTTCTGGGACACCACAACGTCCGACCCTTCATCCGATGTGATTATCCGCGCAAATATCCTAGACATTGGCGATGGCGGAGCTACTGAGCTCATCTTCATGCGCAATGGGCAGGCCGAGCAAAATCCTGGTAACTACAGCCTTTATTACAGAAATCTGACGATTGAAGACAATGTGTTGCTTGGAGACTATATCCACGGCATTACCGTTGGAGAGACCGTTGGCCTGACAGTGGCAAACAACACGGTTCTGGCGGTCGATGGGGCTCTCATGGTTCCCCAAATCAATATTGCCAGCACCTCTACAGACGTCAACATCCTGCAGAATGCCGTAGTAGCAGTTGCCGGGTATTTGGGTCAAAGCGATTGGTTGCTTTCAAACAACGTATTCATCCAGAATACCGATCCGGATGCACCCGGCTACTATCGCGACGTTTTTGTCGAGTCTTCGATGTTCAGCGTCGATGGCGCATCGGGTTTTTTGCCCGTTCCGGGCGGAGTTCTCGACCAGTTGGGCGCCGGATCTTCCCTCTTGTCAGTTTTCACCTCGGGTCAGCCAGCTGTGGCGGCTTTCGATGTTTGGTCAATTAGCGATAGCACCGGGACCATCATTTTTGACGGACAGTATTCTCTTGCTCCAGAGGCTACTTACGAGTGGTTCGTTGACTCCGTTCCGAGCGGCAACGGTTCAACCTTTTCGGCGCAGTTCACTGCGGCCGGTGTCTACCTTGTTGAGCTCAAGGTGATTTTGCCCGACGGATTTACGTCAAGTGCACGCGCATTCGTCAGTATCGCAGGCGACGATCTGGTTTCATATAATTCGCAGGATGGTGCTTTTCATCTTCTTGGATACGGGACAGACACAGTGCTTGAAGGCAGCGAAACTGCATCGGTTACAATGCAAAATGGACTCAGACAAATCGACCTAGGCGGCACAGGGACCATAGTCACGATTTCACGCTACAGCCTCGAACGATTCTTTGGTGCCGAAGGATTTTCTATTTCTGTTGGACTGCGCGCCGAGGAACTTGGATCCTACGGAGAACTATTTCGTATTCATGGAAGTATCGTTGTATCAATCACACCGACTGGAGAGATCGTTTGCTCATTTACAACTTCGGAAGGAAAGACGAATATCGCCCAGACTACTGGGGCACATTTGAATGACGGTCTTCACCATGATCTTGTCATCAAATTGAATCCTGAGAGTCATCTTCTTGACGTCGAGATTGACGGCCAGGTTCTTGGACAGAGCATAGTCTACGGTACTGCCCCAGATATTGGCTATTGGGACCTGACCTTTGGTGACCCTTGGGGTGGAAAAAACTTCAACGGCACAATGGATCTATTTAATCTCGAAGTCTCGAACAATGATTATCCAATCTATGTCGGGACGATCCCAACTTCTAGCAACGCGGTCATCGAAGAGAGTTTGGCCACGGCCTACAGCGCAGATCCAGCGCAGTCGGTGGAGGCAACGTCGGTTTCGACTGATCCGAATGAATTGTCCCTTGATGGCTACGCTCTTGACCTAAGCGGTGCGGGAACCGGAACTGGGAGTAAACTAATCGGCGACGCAAAGATTGTTGACCTCGGGGGGTGCGTGGCAGTCTCTCTTGATGGTCAAGGTGACTATGTCAGGTTAGGAAACCAGTTAGGATTGGAGCCAACGGGAGAAATTTCTGTAGGCGTCGGTTTTGCAAGAACCGCCAGCGGCGGACAGACAGAGGCCCTATTTACAAATAAGGCGAATATGTCTGTGTTTCTGACAGATGACACTATCCAACTTGTAATGCCAACCAATTCCGCCGCGCGCGGTACAGCCAGCATCGATATTGCCAGTTCATCACCGATTGGTGATGCGTTGCATAATCTAGTAGTTGTTGCGAGCAACCAAGATCATCGCATTCAGGTTTTGCTAGATGGAGATGTTATTTTTGACAAGGGAGAGCTTTACTTTGATTTACCGAGTTCCAACGACAGGAACTGGTGGGATAACGGATGGACTATCGGAAATGGTGGGCGGAACGGCGCCGACTTTTCTGGCCTAGTGACTCAGTTTCAAGTGAACGATTTCGCTCAGTTCTACGAAGCAGCTACGCCAAATGATGAACTTTTCGGCCTCCTTTGAACTACGCTCCGTTTGATGCTTTCAATTGTCGAGCACAGGACTTATGAAGGTTTTGGGACTGTGTCGCATGGTCTTATCATCGATGAGGGTCAACTTGGCTGGCATCATCTGCTGCAACTTACGCAAGACTACGACCTGCGATTGAGTTGGCGCAATTTTTCTATTTGTGGGGTCCGATATTGAAGAGCAAGAAGAAGGAAATTCGGATTTGTTTAATACAGCACTCTCCAAATTCTGACAATCTCGGTGTAGGGGCCCTCACGGTCTCCCACATCTCGATTTTGAGAAACATTTGTACGGAAATCGGACTATCACCTTCCTTTGTACTTGTGTCATGGAAGGACCCTCGTAGGCCATATGTAGTAGGTACCGACATCTCAATTGTAGAAGTGTCGCGCCGAGAACTGCTTTTCCCAAATGGATATTTCTCGACGGTGAGACATTCGGATGTCGTGGTCGATATTGGAGCTGGCGACAGCTTTTCAGATATCTATGGACCCTGGCGGGTGTTGGTTGGGATATATATGAAGGTTCTGGTTCTTATTGCGAGAAAACCGCTCATCATAAGCCCTCAAACTATTGGGCCATTTAGTCGATCTTGGATAAGGCGGTTGGCTCTTGTGACACTTAGAATGGCGGCTTTTGTTAGCACCCGGGATTTTGCATCGGCCGAATACCTTCGTAAATCGGGTTTCAAGGGCGAGATTGTCGAAGCATCCGATGTTGCTCTTCGATTGCCTTATTCAGAACCAATTGCCCGACATCCCGGCAGGAAGGTTGTCGTCGGAATTAACGTTTCCGGGCTTCTGTTTAGTCCAAATGGAAACAGGAGTCTGGGTCTTGGTATCGACTATGCAAGCTTGATGGGGAAGGTCGTCTCCGACTTCCTTTTAAACCCGAACGTAGAGGTTATTCTTGTTCCTCATGTTATTTCTGACAATCAGGAAGATGAGGATGACTATCGGGCCTCGCTCTCATTGGCAAAGCTCTTTCCAGAAATCTCAGTTGCTCCGAGATTCTCTTCTCCGTCCGAGGCCAAGGCTTTCATTTCCAGACTTGATTTCTTCTGCGGAGCTCGAATGCATTCCTGTATTGCTGCTTTTTCAACGGGTGTTCCTGTTGTCCCGATGGCGTATAGCCGAAAGTTTTCGGGCCTGTTTGAGAGCATGGGCTATTTCAGGACTGTTGATTGCAGATCGGAAAGCGAAGCGAACATCCGCGATACATTGAAACATTGTTTTGAAGACCGCGATATAGTGCGCAAGGAAGTAGCTCAGGCTTTTCTTCACGGCAAAAAGCGACTCGAGCACTATGAGGTCAGAATTAGCAATTTTCTATCAAAGGTCTAAGCGCGATTCCGTTGCCCCCGTTCCCCAAGACCGGTTTGAGGTCGAGTATGGCCCGAGTTTGTGGAGCGGAGATGAAGCCTATCAGGTTCACTCATTTCGTTGGCACTGTAGAGGAGCATGAGTCAAGGGTTTCCGTTGCCGAATTGGTTAGTAATCTTGGTGTCATCGATGCGACCGTCTGTTAGCGAATAGCCCAATATGACGGCATGGGTCGAACGGGCAAGCGTTGAACGGTCTCGAGAACGAAAAGGTCTGTCGTGATTCAGCAAGTGGTCGCGGATCTGATGGCAAGCTACCAGGTGAGCGAACGGCGAGCGTGCCAGGTAGTCGGCTGTTGCCGAATGACGATGGGCTATGAGGCAATCAGGCAAATCGACCCTGTGCGTCGCAAGTGGCGGAAAATCGTGGCTATGGTAGGACGTCGGTTTGGCCGCACTTGCTCCTGTAGCGAGAGGACTATGTGGTGAACCATATACGTCGGCCCCACTTCTACCGCGAAGAACTATTTGATTTACTTCGTCTTCGGGGGGCAGAAGCGGATTAGGTGCAAGCGGGCGCCGTTGGATCTGCCATAATTGTTGCCAAACCAGCGGTTGTCGCTGACCGTTGTATGCGACCAATTTCCGGTCGATCAGCGTTTCCAGATCATTATTTTGGTCTTGGATTTCACGCGGGAGCTCTTTGCCCTGATCGACTACGCCTCACTGTTGGGTACCTAGGAAACGCGTGGACTGACGACAGTGTTTAACGCTCTCGGAAGGCCACAAATAATCGCGAGCAGAAGTGAGGCCAAATTGACATCGGTCGCGATTCTGAAATCTTAATGGCCACGAGTTTGAGTAGCAGTACCTTTCACTGTAAGGGTCAACTCAGGGCGCCTATTTCGGAGGATTCAAAAGCCAACTACGGAAAGAGTTGTTTACAGAGACTCTAGTCTGGTACCTAGACCTGGCCCGCGCAACGCCGGTCGCCCAGACCGCTGACTGTAGACCGAACGGCCCCATTTCAAAAACGGTCGGCAGACCCCATCTGACTTTGCTCGCTCGTTTCCGCCGCAACGGAGCCGGGGGCTGCGCAAACCCGCAAACCTCCGCGCCGACCTCCGTTGCCCAATTTGCCTAAACGGTTTAACCTCAGACCCCATTTCTCGCTCACGCTGGATAAACGTAGGGACCAACGCAACCATAACAAAGCTACGCTTCGACATACACATTCGATTCATCAGAATCATGCCGTGATTAGATAGATTGACGGAATTCGTCCAACGGTACCACAAAGATGCGATTGACTATTCCTGTCAGGAATTAGGTGTGGTCCCCTACATTCGGTTCTGTGTCAGAACTCTTTGATTTCAAGAATAGAACAGAAAGCTTTGCGACTGCCAAAAGCAGGATGCTGAGCTTGATGCGGTCCAATTGAAAGACTTTGTCCTCCGTTGGCGCCCGAAATGTCGAGTCCACGTACATTGCAGTGCAAATCGCGAGGACCCAGATTGTTTCTTTTGCGTGGATCTTGATCGAACTCAACGAAGCTCGTCTCGCCAGTGCGATATTTGCCACAAGAACACCAATCATCTCCGCGATAATGACCACAAGAACCACCCAGGAAAGCTCTTGGTTAAAATGGAGTAGAATTGCCGAGATCGGCAAAGATAGTACGCGCGGTAGATTTGTCAGAACCAAGTTCCCTGTCTGACCAAGAGCAATTGCTGCTGTATTTGGCGCAACCTTCAATGTTTTAATCGCACTTGCTATCCCTAGCGGCGCGAGAATTGCGAGCCCCGCCGAGTAGTGCTCTCCGAACAGAGTGAGATATAACCAGGCGCCTACTAGATAGCTGCCTCCGGCAATTACCAGAGTGGCGACATAATTCCATCGCAGCAACGATGCATATGCGTAGTTGAATCCTGTAGGATTGCTTTTTAGGTCAGCTAGGCGAGGAAGTGACAAGGTGCGAAGCGTCGTGTCGGCCAGAAACGAGGCATTGAGGGTCATTAGGAGCGCGTTGTAATAGACAGCAAGTGTGCCCATGCCGACAAGACCACCTACGAGCAGAGACTCTCCATTGTGAACAGCAAAGATTAGAAGTGAATTGACCCAAAGAGGCGCCCCAAACTGAGCTGCCCTAGACCACACCCACCTGTCGAAAGTTACTTCGAATCGTCTTTCTGAGACGACATGGCTGGAGACCACAAATACGAGGTGTTGGCCTAAGACAGCAAAGAGCATCGCTCGAAAATCTCGCACAGTAAAGGCAATTACTGCGCCAACGGTCAAACCGATAAGAGGACCAAGTGTCGTTGACACGGCTCCGGGCAAGAACCGCCGCCTTCGCTCGAATCGATAGATATCAAGATGCAGGAAAGCTCTCGAGAGCGGCACAAGACACAACATCTGATAGGCCCATAGGTAGTCCTGATTGTTCAAATAGGCGGCATAGGGAATAGAAAGACAGAGTCCAGCTATCGTTCCGGCAATTCCCCGCAGAATTTGGACCCCTTGAAGATTGGCCTGCAATTGTGGATCTTCATTGTCGTCATTCTGTACGATGTACCTGTCTAAACCAACATTTGTCCCCGCCTCGATCGCGGCAAGCGCGAGAGCAAAACTTGCCCCGATGCCGAAATTGTCTGAATCGATCATTCGTGCGATCAGAATGTTTCGCAAGAATGAAAGGACGAGCGCAAAACTATTGCTTGCGAAAATGAGACTCGCTGATCGATACATTCTCTCTCCTATCGCAGCGGTTCCTATCCTATTCCATTGATAATCGATAGGCGCTCACACTTATAAAACGTTGAATTTCATTCTGCGGGACACACTTTTGCTTCCCCGTTATTGATAGAGCTATCCACCCTATCGAACCGTCAACCCGAGTCATTGGCTCTGAGAATTTCGCCACCTATCAAATCCTCGCAACATGCGACGAACCCTGGTCTTGAGTCCCGTTTCTTCAAGAAACTTACGGGTGGTAGAATCCATGATCATTACCATTTTTAGACATTGAAGCGATATCGTTGGCGATATCCGTCGAGCACAGCGTATTCTTGTTCGCTCTATCCAGTGAGTGGTCGAAAATCCTTTTTTGTAGTCCGCATCTCCAAATCCAAAATCAAAGTACTCAATTGATTGGTCCTTCGAAAGCTGTTCAAGAATGTGTATCAGCAAAATGCTTCCAAGGCCGAACCTTGAGTAATTCGGATCGTATGCCGGCGTGAAGTAATTAAACGTTCCGGCATAATTGAGTCCCATTGCGAAGGCTCGAAGGCCATCGTCTCCATTCAAAAGCCAGACTCGTATCCACCTATTCTTCAGTCCAATATCAATAAGGCCTCTCGACTCTGCGTTCAATCGAAATCCGGCGCCAATTGCTCTTTGATATGTCATCTCGGCAAGCGCGTCCATTTCAGGGAGATATTGATCCAATTGCTCCGCTGTTCCCGCCTCTACTATCTCCATATTCGCTATCTCTCTCTCCGCTTTGCGACGATAGTAGCTGCTCTTCTTCCTATGACTCCCTGATCTTCTGCCCAGAACGTTCTCAGGCGTATCTGGGATCTTAAACAAATGATGAACTGAGGGACCAAGGTTCGCGATTCTGAGCGAAGCATCACTCATCTCGTTCAATGCCTTCGCCGAGATGCTTTCTTCCCTCAACTGGGTGAATACCGCAAAGTCGGCAACACCAATTTCAAGGTCTTCATCAATCTTGCGCAAGATGGCCAGGATACTTTGGTCGTCCTGAGTCCCGATAAGTCCACGATAGGCGATATTAATTAGACGAGCCTTTTTTCGGAAAATTGCATAATTGCCGATTTTGCTTTCTATGCAGTCATCTTCCAGCCGCGCTATCAACATGGTTTCGATTGATTGACCACGTCTTACTACTACAATGTAAGGAGAAATTACCGAATCTCTGAAAGTTAATAGATTCTTGATGTAGTCTGGGTGTGTTTCAGGGTTCGACGCGGCCTCTTTCCACCACGGTTCCAAGCTTCCGAGCTGGCTTTGATCTGTCACGACTTCTACGTTCAGATTCGACTCCATTTCAATGTCTAATCCTTCGTATATCGCCTCTTACTGTTCTCGTTCCGATCACTTCGTGCGATTGCCGAACCTCTTTTTCTATCGGTTTCCAGTTGCGTGCATATTTTGGGGTAGCATCTGACAAGAGCTCATTTGGATTTTCCTCTGGAGCGGCATTTTCCGCATTCGCCATCCATATTCCAGCTCCCATGACAAAGTACACCAGCACAAACGGAGCGTTCCAGAAATGGACCATCCAACCGTCGACAAAAACCCCCGCCATAGTTATCAGCCAACCATACTTGTATGACCGCGTGATTAAAGAACATTGCTTTCTTTTGGCCACAATCCAGGTTGTCGTCAGAAAACAGGAGAGTTGCAGGGCACCAGCCGGTAGCCCGTTGGTCAGTGCGTAGAAGATCCAATACATATCGACACTCGGAGTCATATAGTACGCCCGCACCCAATCCCGAAACCCTAGTCCAAGAGCAGGGTTCGCCAGAATATTCTGCCAACCATAATGCCAAATATCTATTCTCGCGTATGCTGTTTCTGGATCGAAGGCCAAATATGAGAATATAACCTCAATTGGTGTCCGATTAGACAAGAGGTCGATTATGATATAGGAAAATACAATCATTATTACGAGAACATTCCAGCTTGTGCGGCTAGACCTGAATAGAATTGCCCATGAAATTAGACCAACTTGAACCAAGGTTCCGCCGACCGGTCCAGACGACATCGCCAGTAGAGACGTGATTGCGATTGCACTGGTTCCCAGAAACTTCGCCAACCGACCAAGACCATGCAAAACTGTCCCATAGGTGACCCCAATAAAGAGCCCGACAACTACCCCGAAGTGAATTGGGTGTTCAAATGGTCCCTGTACCCGATCTAACCCGAGCCGCTTCTCCTTGAGTACATCTGGATACGTCGTTCCTGCATTCTGCCAAAGCTCCATAACCAAATTGTCGCCAGTCAAGGTCTCATAGATCGCAAACGGAAGATGCGCTATTATGAGGATGAAGAAAACTCTTGTTACCAGTTTAAAGCGAGCTGCGTTTGTCACGAAAGCTCGACCGACACCGTAGGAACCAACTACCTCTAGGATCAGAATTCCTAGTGTTTCCCACGTCTCCTCAAAACCGTGCAAGGTCGTATAGGAAATGGATACCCACGCACAGAAGAGGATCACTTGAAGGTCGACATATCGCCCCTTTTTGACTTCCCGGCGAAACAATGCAGCGACGCTTGGTAGGAACGAGAGAAGCAGAACAATTCGATAAGTTGAAAGCCGCAAAGGGCCAAGGTCGAAGTTGAGAGGGACAAAAATAGATATACAGAATGCGACCAAAATTGCTGCCGACCAGACCGATTTCCGGTCGCGTTGCCGCGCGCCGATTCTCATATCATTTGGCATTCGAGATCCCGAAAGGTTTGCGTTTCAATGCATTTCTCTTTTCTCTCTAGGGCCAATTTTCGTTCTAAACGGTGAAATACATAGTGCTGAGTCTTGCTGATGCCACCCCTGAGTACCGCTCCACCAAGCCTCTTTGGGCAGCCTCATCAATTCTATCTATTCAAGCTATTCCGGCAGGCTTTTTCTAATCTGAGGGAGAAGATCCAACATGAAAGTTTCCAATCGGCTCTCGACGTTGTGGCCTTCTGCGCGCGTATTCACCGGTGTCACGAACCTGACAATTGCTCCATCTGTTCTGCTCATTGTCAAGCCATCCCAAACTACCGATATCTTCGCTTCCACATCGTTGATGATCCGCTTGCCGCGCTGCTCGAACCAATAGTAGACGAGCTGGCGTTCCCCGCCCTTCTCGATGATCGCTCTGTTCACTTCGAAGATGCCATAGCCGGCTTCGGTCATGTCCACCGTTTTGGGGCCAAACTCGACGATTTCCCAGCCACCACCAGGCAAGCAGACCTGCGGTGAGTGGATGCCTTCGCCCTCGTTCTGCGTCTTGTCGTAGCCGGACAAGAGGCCC
>Ga0102896_1000713_pt1 | contig 11542 bp, 4 predicted proteins | sample Colrivmet1554A02_FD_78457 | JGI IMG/M metagenome (GOLD analysis project Ga0102896, IMG submission 78457) | Estuarine microbial communities from the Columbia River estuary - metaG 1554A-02 | ecosystem: Environmental > Aquatic > Marine > Intertidal zone > Estuary | place: USA: Columbia River...
AATAATCAAGCTAATTTATTTAATGGTTTATCTGTTACAAATCAAACTAATTTACAATCTACTTCTGTTTTATCTAATTTAAATGTTTCAGGTATAACCAATTTATTACATAATTTAAATGTTTCAGGTATAACCAATTTAGTAAATGGTTTATTTGTTACAAATCAAACTAATTTACAATCTACTTCAGTTTTATCTAATTTAAATGTTTCTGGTTTAACAATGTTTAATAATTTACCAACGATAAGTACAAATATTGTACCTACAACAAATTTACAACTAGTAACAAAACAATATGTTGATAGTTTATCTTCTAGTGCAAAATTATCATATTATTATGATAATCAATATAATAATATAAATTTTTTACCATTGGGACCACAAGCACTAAATTTACAAGTTATGTCAGCTTTTTATGATATAACATTAAATATGATATATTTATTACCACTGTCAACTAGGCAAATTATTTCTATTAATCCAACTAATAATAATATAGTAAATATACAAACAAATATACCTACATCAACATCATGTGAAATATTTGCATATGATTATAATTTAAAAAATATATTTTGTTTTACAAATCCTGGTACTGATAATCCACTATTTTATGTTTATAATTTATTAAATTCTACAACAACATCTTATACATTAAGAACAGTAACTACCCCTTCAACTGCAGCTTGGGCAAATGCTTTCCTAGCTTTTTATTCTAATCAAGGTATTGTTTATGTTATAGAGAGGGATAATAGTAATAACAGATGTCGTATAGTTACTATTAATACATCAACTTTTGTTTGTACATTAATGCCAGACTTACCCCAAGCTCCTAATCATAGAAATTTTGTATATATACCAATAACTAATAGTTATTGGTGTTTACCTTATCTTAAGGATGGATTTATAATAATAAATGCAAATTTAGATGTAACAAATACAAATGCAGCTATATATGCAAAAATATATTTAAATTCAACACTTCAAACTTGTAAATATATATCAGGTTGTTATTATAATAATTATATATATTTATTTAGTAGCGACTATGCTAGAATAGATAGGGTTAACATTTGGAGTTTAATTTATATAAGTTCATCATGGCGAGTTACAATTGAAAGTACTACTATATCTCCCCAATTATATGCATTTTCAACATTTTTAATTGATACTAGTATATATATTCTTCCAAATACATATAGACTAAATTATATTGAGGTATATGATGCTGCTTATTTGAATAGTAATTTTTCACAATCACAAAATTTAAATATATCAAGTACATTTTATAAGTTCTCATTAAATTCTTTAACTAATACTAATATAAAATGCAATTTTAATGGTGGAATTGTTGCATTAGATGCAAATGATAATATAGTTATATACGGTATACCTAGAGATCCCTTAATTTCTTATAATGATCTACAGGTTTATTATTTTGATCCACCTACATTATTTAAAGGTTGTTATGCAAATTATAATATATTACATCCTAATAATAATTTTTTTAGGAAAGTACTTTAAAATAGTTTATTTTTTCTAAGCTAATTTAATAATGATAAAAATTATTTTTATTATAATAATACTTTTCATTATATTCCAAAATTTATTAGAAAATAAAGTTGTAGAATCTGAGCTTAGTTCAGATTCTAGATCTAAATTATCTTTTGATAATTTAGATATACAACCTAAACATACTCTATTAAATAATTTAAGTCCTTTCCAAAGCTTTGATTTAGAAAACAGAACTTTAGGCGAAGTTGAAAATTATCCACAAATAATTACATATGATACTCCAAATCCTTGGAGTAAAATAATTATTTATGATAATAAAGAATATAATTATCATTTTTATATCAAAATACATATACCTTCATTAAATGCTTATGAAAATTGGAAACAAATTATTCCCAATTTAAATTTTAATGCAACAACGCGTGAATTAATAATTCCTAGTAAAGATGAACAAAGTGCGTTAGCTTTGATTAATTTAATCTATATGAATTTTATGGGTCAAATATCTTTAACAAATATTCTTGAAAAAAATTTAATTCAAATATCTATAAATAAATGTAAAGCTTATAAAGTTATTGAAAATAAAATTAGAGATCAAATTAATGATAATTTAAATGGTAATGTAAATGCAAAAATAAATGTATTATATGAAAAAGATTTATCTAGTATACAAAATTCCGATCAAAAAAATTCAAAGAAAATTAACTTTTTAAATATGGATACAAATAATGAACTTAATAATAGAAGATTAGATAATCAAGAATTAAACAATTCTTCCAAGTTTTTTAATAGTTATAGTGATTCTACTGTAGAAGCTGTAGAAGCTTCAAGAGATTCCTTAAATATTTTTAAATCTTTAGAAACTGATCCACAACCATATGATGGATCTTATTTTTCATATATTTAATTGAAACATATTAAAAAATCATTTACTGTAGAAAAGAGGGCAATTCTTTATTCTACTGTCTGCTGAATAACAAAATTCTGAAAGGATTTTGTTATTTAGCACGGCTATTTTTATTTAATTTCCTTCATAATGACCAGATTTATAGTAGCTTTCTATTATAAATTCCTAACTTCACAAGAATTAGAAACAGTTCTTGCAGCTTTGTGGTGCATCAATAGTAGGTCATGTTAATTCAAATTGTAAATCTGCTCTCAAACTTGGCCTATCCACGGATAGAATTAGCGATGTGCTCGAGCCTAAAAAACTGGTCTATTTGACACTAGAAACTCTGGAACTATCTCTATGACCGTATCTGATTTGAATCGAATATCTTTGCTGTTGTAACAGCCTATCTTACGCTTAGTTCGTTTATAGCTGATGAGTATGCTTATTCAATGCCACAAAATAGAGTATTAGAAATAATCCTTAATAGCGAGACCATTAACACCATTTGATTGACAAGCTTCATATAAATGAGTGACTTGAAAAGTTCTGAAATGAAATTATATTTATCGGAGATGATGATTAATGAGTTAGGAGACTAATGTTTTTAGTTACCAAAAATGCCAAAGTACAGCCATGAAAATGGCTTGTTACATTACAAATAGGATGATTTATATAAACTAAAAAGTAAAAAAAATTTTTATTTATTTTTTTAAATCCAATCATTAACCCATTCATAAGAAAGAATAGAAAGAATATTTTTAATATAACTATAATTATCTGGAATTTTTTTATTGGATTTTATATTTGTAATTTTAAATTTAATCATCGAATTTAATATTATGGTATGAAATCTAAAAATTTTAGGAAAAGAAAAAATTAATTTAGGAGAACTTAATTTATACATAAAAATATCATTTATGATTTCATTATAATTATCAATGTAATCATTCCATATAATTTGTGTACTATCAATAAAATTATTACCATCAAATAATAAATTTATATATAATTGCTGTAAAGATGTAATTTTAATATCATGAAAATTATCTAACGGAGATAAAATTAAACCGGAATTTGTATAAATTAAATTTTCAAATGTATTATTTAGTGATTTAATATTCTTATATAATATATTATTAATGATATAATTATGAAAATATTTTTGTTTAATGATACAATTTGTAAAATCAAAAAAAGAAATAATTTTTGGATACCATTTAATAGAAATATGTTTATATTCATTTAAAAAAGATAGCATCTGTTTTTTTTCTTCATTAGTGAAATTAATAAAATCATTAATATTATTAAAATATTTATCTGGAATATTTTGTGTATATATATGTAAATTTTTTATAAAATTATATCTTTCTATAAAAGTTGTATTTGGAATATTTATATCAATTACTAAATATAAATCTAATTCTGTTATATAATTAGCTTTGATTTGATATTTATGGATAGCATTATTATATGGAAAAATATTTCTAGGTAAGGTATATGTTAAAATGCCATTAATTTTTTCTTGTAAAGCAAAATGATTATATTTAGGGAATTCTTTTGGTAATAAATATTTAGAACTGTGATAATTAAATTCTTGATGATCTAATTGATAATTTATAGATCCTTTATTTAAAATAGGAATTAATTTATTAGGTTCAAAATATTTTATTTCTTGATGTACATCATACATTCGAACCATATATAAAATATGTTTATGTTTTCTGAACCTTCTAATATACATTCGTAAATTATGTAATATACAATTAGCTTTAATTATTTCATATTTTAAATTTTGATTACAGCTTGTTATTTTCAAAAATCTTGTAAATAATAAATAACGATAATCAAAATAAAAAGAATCTATAAATTTAGTTTCCATATAATCAGTAAATAAACTACATGAAAATATTGAGTTAGAAATATTATTAGAATTAAATTGAAGCATTAATTTTTTTATTATTTGTTTCTCACTAGTAAAATTAGTTAGATTATATTTAAGAGGATATGTAAGAAAATTAAATATTTTATTAATACAAAAATTATTAAGTTTTGTAATAAATAATTGATAATTAGTTGTTATAATTAGATGTATAATATCAGTTAAATAACTGAATTCTCTTATCCAAAATGAGAAATCTAAAATAAAGTCATCATTTTCTAAATTATATTCAATAGCATTTTTAGTTTTAAGAAAATTAGAAAAACTATTTTGAAAAATCATAGTTTTTAAAATTAATAAACATGAATCATTATTAGAATTATATAATTTTTGTTCCATTGATGATGGTAAAATCGATGTTATCATTATATCATCTAGAATTTGAGATGTTTGAAATGATGATATAATATGTAAATACATATCATATTTTAGTATTAGTATAATGTGAAATAAGATTTTTTCATCAATGGTTATAAACAAACTTAATAGTTGATTTAATATTGTAAATAATTTAAGTTCACTTTCATGTGATGTAATTGAAGTATTAACCAATAAAGTATTTGCTAATAAATTTAAACTATCAAAAGTATGAGGATTTTTATAATAATGCTTATGAATATCTAATAAAATATTAGGTGTGCAGAAATATTTAATCATATAGGTAAAATAAAAGGAAAAATTAATATAATTAGATAATATTTTCAATCGTCGTAATTTGTATTTTGATCGAATATGTATTTTTCCTAAATTTTTAATAATATTTATGATTAATTCTGAATTATTTTTAAAAAAAAATTCATTTTCTAAATGTAAGATATTAAAGATATATTTATATAAACGTTCATCTGAATTAATAACAGAGCCTAAAATTATCGGAGTATATACAGAAACAGGTAACTTATTAATATTATTTAATGATTTTTTTAACCAAAATATAAATGTACATAAAGTTCCATAACATGCAGACAAAATTAAAAATGAATGAATTTTTTTTTTATTAATATTTTTATAAAAATTATTATTAAATAAATTTAATAAATGATGACCTTTATTCAGTATAGTTAAATAATTTAATAATTCTGAATTTATGATTTTTTGATATATTTCTAAACAATTATCTAATTGATTTTTATCAATTATTTTATTATAGTTTGGTGTTAATTTATTTAAATTAAAATTTTCATTTGGTAAAAAAATTAAATTTTTAGTTTTGGATAATTGCTGGGACGGAAATATTATTGTATTTTCAAGAGAACTATTGTATACTTCTTGAGAACTTTTTAATTCTTGTTCAGAAAAAACTAGTGTTTTTTCTGAATAACTATTGTATACTTCTTTTGAGCTTTTTAATTCTTGTATTACTTTATTTAAATTAAGAACAATAAATTTAAATAAAGGATAATAATAATTTAATTTATATGTTGAAATAGTAGGTTTCCTTTTAATTAAATTTGGTATTTGTGATATTAATTGGATTAATAGTTCATATTTTTTTTTACTATTTAACATTGAGTTTATTGTATAATAATGTAATTGTTGATAATCAAATAATGCAATAATATTTTTAATTTCTGTTTCTATTATAAATATAGATTTCATTATAAGTAAAGATAATAAAGATTTTAAATAAATATTTTTAAAATATCTAAAAAATCAACTTATAATTAAATTCCTAATAATAGAATTTGAATTAGCACAACTATCTGTAGCACTATAAGTAATAATATAGCTTCCACTAACTAAAGTACTCGTATTTGTAATTAGGGATGATCCTATAATAGGTATAGGATTACTAATTATATTAGTTGTTGTGATATTAGATATGGAAATTAAATTTGGAATTAAAAGGCCATCTACAGGACTATAAGCATAAACTCCCGGATCTGTATAAGAATTATTAACTGTTATATTTATGCTAGATAATCCTGTTAAAATTAATGTAGGAGGTACATCACTTAAACAAATTTTAATTATACCACCAGTTCTGTAAAAACCCCATAATGGTACACCCGCTGCAATCGCACTTGTATTATTACTATATTCAGGTAACTGAGTCATTATTTTACCTAAAATTTGTAGATTTCCTAAAGCGGATCCTAAAGTAACATTTCCAATAATTGTAGTATTACCACATACATTTAAATTAGTATTGATAGAGGTATTACCATTAAAAATAGTATTATTTGAAACCAATAGATTAGAAGCTACTGTTATTGCTCCTGAAATTATTGCATTATTACCAACAAATAAATTGGAATTTATTGTACTATTAGATTGAATTATTGAATTATTTGATATATATAATGATCCATTTATTGTAGTAGATCCATTTAATATTGTATTGCCATTAACGCAAAGATTAGATATAATCGTAGTTGTATTATTCAATATAGTAAAACTAGATACAAATAAATTTCCCAATACAGTTGAACTTCCAGCTATGATACTTGTATTAGAAATCATTAGTTGACCTTGAATTGTTGTATTACCTTCATGGGTTGAATTTTCAAGAACAGCTAAAGCTCCATTAATTGTTATATTCCCAACTAATATAGTATTATTAGCAATATTAAGATTAGAATTAATTGTAGTTTTACCATATATTACAGTATTCCCAGATACATTTAAATTAGATAATAGTGTCATATCTTCATTAAATATTCCCATCCCTGTAACATATAAATTATTATTTAAATCTACAGTTGCTATATAATTAGCTGTTATTGTTCCTGGAGTCAAAATTTGAAATCGTGATGCATCAATATTAGTCTGAATAAATCCAGTACCATTTGTTCCTAAGATTTGAATTCCACAACTATTACCATCATCAAATCCTGTACCTGTACTAGCATTTAAGTTTAATGAAATTAATTTATCAACTAAAATTAAATCATTTGTTCCTATAAAATTTGTTGTTCCTATAATATTAACTATAGAATTAGGATCGCCTATATTAATGGAATTCCCATAAATATTCAATGTATTATTTAAAGCATTAACATTGTTTGTAATTAAACCTGTATTAAATTGAGCAATTCCACTAATATTTATTGTAGAAATTATTGTTGTATTACCTAAAATTGTTGTATTACCACTAACAGATAAAGTACCTGCTATATTAGTATTGCCTGATATATTACAATTAGATAACATAGTTACATCTCCTTGTATTAAAGTTGATCCAGAAATCCATAAATTTGAATTAATACTTGAATTACCATAAATTAACGTAGATCCATAAACATCTAATGAAGAATTAATAGTAACATCACTTTGTAAAATGGTACTACCAGAAACGTTTAAATTAGAATTAATTGTAACATTACCTTGTATAGTCGTATTACCTGAATTATTACTAATATTATCTAAACCTAACATAGCTTTGTATTTTGAAATCAATACATTATCTAATACTGACATTATAATTACTTAGATAAAAACCTAAATAAAATATTTTAAAATTTACTTTGGAGTAAATAGCATTCATTTTTCTAAATAATTATTATCCATAAAACTATTTTTGAATATTAATTATTGGACATTTGTCATTTTTATGAAACTTAACTATGGTTATTTTACTAATTAAACTCATAAGAAACTATAATTTTTATGAAGATATTAATATGTAAAGTTAAAATTTAAGCATGATCTACACAAATTTTAACTATTCCTCCTGTTCTATAGAATCCCCATAATGGTACTCCTCCATCTAGAGCAGACTGATTATCAGAAAATTCTGGTATTTCGCTGATAATATTTCCATAAATACTGAAATTTGAATTTAAAGTAATATTTCCAGTTAATGTTGTTTGCCCTGATACGATTAAAGATGAATTAATAGTTGTTGTATTATTAAAATAACTATTACCTGAAATAGTTATAGAACCAAAAATATTTGTTTGATCAAGTGCATTAGAATTTCCAGAAACATTTATAGAAGATAATATTGTAGTTCTACCATTTAAAATTGATTTTCCTGAAACATTAAATAATGAATTTACCGTAATATTACCATAAACTATAGTGGGATTTGCCGTGTATAATAATGACAATATAGTAACAGTACCGCCAATATTGGTATTACCAGAAACACTTAAATTTGATTGTATTGTTGTAGCACCATTGATATAAGTTCCATTATTAATATAAAGCATAGAATTAATAGTAGTATTTCCTAATAGTAAAGTTTTTCCACTAATCATTAAATTACCTTTATTTGTTGTTGATCCTTGTAAAATACTATTTCCTGAAATAATTAAAGCTGATAAAAAAGTTGTACTTCCTGTTAATACTGTATAACTTGATACAAAAATTTTTGAATAAATAGTTGTATATTGATATAAGGTAGTATTTCCAGATATACCAAAATTTTCATTAGTTCCATCAGTTACACTTATGAATCGAATATTTGAATCATTAGGAGCTTTAATTTGAAATTTTAGTGCATCTGCAGAAGTTTTAATATAACCTACTGTTGAATATCCCATGATTTCTATTCCACTTGAATTTCCAATATCATACGGTCCTATATTATTTACATCAATATTTAGTACAAGTATACGATCATTGGTATCTAAATTAGTCGTTGCAATATATAAATTTGTGCCTATCATATTAATAGTTGACGATGGTGTACCAATATTAATATTAGTCCCATAAAAATTAATATTATTATTTAATCCAGTTAAAGTATTTGTTATAAGATCATTTGTAAAAATAGCTGTATTACTAATATGTAAAGTTGATTGAAATGTTGTTGCTTTATTTAATAATGATTGTCCATAAATATATAAATTTGAATTTATATTTGTATTTTGGGATATATTTAAATTAGATGCAAAAGTTAGATCATTATATAATATACAATTACTGGATATAAATAAATTAGAATTTACTGATACATTATTAAGTATAGTATTACCACAAACATATAATGGTGATAATAAAGAAGTATTATTTACAAGGTAGGTATTTTTAAAAACATTAAAATGGGAATTAATAAAACTTTGTCCCTGTAAAGTTGTATTTCCGGAGGTATTATCAATATTATTTAAGCCAAACATAGTTTTATAAACTAAAGTTAATCTATCATCCGTTGTTAAAGCTGACATATATTATAATACATGAAATAAAAAATCTTTTAGAAATTTTTATTTAAAAAGATTATTTTTAACTTTGTGTCAAAGTTTAATTTAATATATTAAAAGCATTTATAATAGTCGTAATTTGAGTATCACTTAAAGCACAACCTAATGTATAACCTCTATCATGAGTAGTTAATTATCTATAACATTCTATTAATATTATTATTTGGATAAACTATCACTGCTTCTATTAGCAGCAAAAATTATATAAGGTCAATTAGATAGTAATGTAGAATTTATATTGTTAGTATTGTTCAACATTATTTCTATAATAATAAGAAATTTTGCCAATTCTACGTTAAATTATGTTCATGCCTATACTATTAAAATTGGCCTTATTGAGATATTATTATCCAGATTAAAATAAATCTAAAATTCTATAGTATAATTATTTGTAAAATCTATATTAGTTACCAATATATTACTATACTGATTTATTCTGATGTATTTTGTAATACATCAAAATCTATATTCTAATATACTATAACATTTCTTTGAATACTTGTAGTACCATATATTGTTGAAACAGTATAAGTTACAATATATGTATCATTAATACTTATATTAACATATCCTGAAGTAGAATATTCTAGTGTATTTCCTTGATAATCTGAAGCAATGGCTCCTAAATCATTAAATACTGATCCATTATATATATATACTGTTGCATTTCCGATTAAACTAATTACAGGAGAATAAATATTAAAATTTTTAATATTATTTAAACTCCATTTATTATATAAATATGATTTAACCTGTAAAAGTTCACTACCATTTAATACTCTTTTCCAATACATACATTCTCCAATATAACAAAGTGCTAATTCTGATGTCACTTCACTAGATCCTAAATAAAATGGACAATTGGCTAAAGTCATAGTTAAAGAATTAGTCCCTGATATAGTATTTGTATTTCCTGTAATCAGATTTATAACTTGTAACCAACGAGAAGTTCCATTAGTTAATGTTGCTAAATAGAGAACAGGTGTATTAGCTATATAAGGTATTTGGACATTACTATTATCATTATTCGTATGCCAATTTATATATACAGATCCTGCAGTATTTCTTAATGTAATATCACTATCATGATTATTAAAATGTCCCCATATAACTCCCCAATTTGTAGTTTGAAAAAAAGTAACTACAACAGCTAAAGTTACATTATAGGAATTAGCATAAGTATTAATACTTTTCAAACTGGAACTATTAGTTAAATCTAATACTGGTAATCCATTTATGCCATTTAATTTTAATTGTGGTATAGATGTAGACGTATATTGTGTTAATACTATATTTGTACCTGATTTATCAGTTATTGATACAATACTAGTATTATTATAATTAATTGTATTTAAATCACTGGGATCTATCCAGAAAAATAAACTGGAATATACAGTAGAATTATTAACATATACATATCGAATTTGATTAATAGTACTACTCCGGTTATCTGTAGCTGAATATGTTAATAAATACAAACCTAATGTATTAGAATCTACTGATCCTATTAAATTATAGCTTGTAATAGTTGTACCAAAATAATCAGTAATAGTAACTCCCAAGTCAGTATAAGGATTTCCAAGGAGTAAATTAACTGTATTTCCTCCAATTAATTTCATAATAGGAACTAATGGATCACTTGTTATAATATTAATAATAATAGATCTATTTTTTATAATATTTTGATTAGAAATTAAATCAATATCCTCAATTAGATGATATAAAACATTAGTTAAATCAGGTGGATATAAAATCCATCTAACTGTAAAACCCGAGGTATTATATTTGGCCCCTAGAGTTATTAATGGTTGGTTAATTTGCCCGTTTAAATGACCTGATGTTGAATTATTATATATTAAATTAGCATATACACCATGAACCATATATTGTAGACCGGATAATGAATTTAGATAACTTGGGACTGTTTCACCAGGACTAGGTAAACCATTTATAAAAGTATAAAATATATTATTTTTGCGCATCCATACAACATGTGTCCATTTATTTAAAGGAATTGTCGTTGTTATGCTAGATCCAATTAAATTTCTA
>Ga0102896_1000729_pt1 | contig 11439 bp, 6 predicted proteins | sample Colrivmet1554A02_FD_78457 | JGI IMG/M metagenome (GOLD analysis project Ga0102896, IMG submission 78457) | Estuarine microbial communities from the Columbia River estuary - metaG 1554A-02 | ecosystem: Environmental > Aquatic > Marine > Intertidal zone > Estuary | place: USA: Columbia River...
GTTTCGGCAGCTTCGGTTGTTGGTCGCGCGCGCGAACTAGAACTTGTCGTCGCTGCATTGCATGGTGGTCGCCACATCTTGTTGGAAGGCCCTCCGGGCACAGGAAAATCAACGCTTTTACGATCTGTTGCCGAAGCACTTGGCGTTGGGTTCGCCTTTGTTGAAGGCAATGCCGAACTCACTCCAGCACGTTTAGTCGGACACTTCGACCCTGCGCGAGTGCTGACGGATGGCTACAGCGCGGATGTGTTTGTTGATGGACCACTGGTGTCGGCATTGCGTGATGGTTCGTTGTTGTACGTAGAAGAAATCAACCGCATTCCAGAAGAAACATTGAACGTGCTCATCACCGTGATGAGCGAAGGTGAAATTACGGTTCCACGACTTGGCACCGTGAAAAGCGCTGCTGGTTTCCGACTTGTTGCGGCAATGAACCCGTTTGATGCTGTGGGCACAGCACGTATTTCGAGTGCGGTGTACGACCGCGTGTGCCGCGTTGCAATGACATATCAAAGTGCGGCAGACGAAGTAGAAATCGTGATTCGCGAAACCACGAAACAGAACAGCAAGTCAAAGGTGTCGCGCGACTGGGTTGGCCAAGTAGTGGAAATGGTACGACGTACGCGGAATCATTCCGACTTGCGTTTTGGTTCATCGGTTCGTGGTGCAATTGATACGGCAGTTGTTGCTGCGAGTTTGTCGGCGATGCGTAATGCGTCGGTCGAAACCACCTCAATTGGATTAGACAGCGCGCTTGTGGCGCTTACAGGTCGGGTGAAGTTGCGCGAGGGAAGTGTGCGCACCGCAGAAGAAGTGATTAGTGAAATTTTCGCAGATGTGTTTGGCGTGAAAGCGGAAGACGGCGACGCGGGAAAAGCTGGCGCCCCGACTGGGGCAACGAACTCCCGTTAGTTAAAGAAGGTGCGCAGGCCGAACAGGCAGCGCAACAGGCGAGCAAGCGCACCACATCACGCAAAGAATTGTCGAAGCACTCAGGGTTTGAAGAGATCTCTCCTGAAGTTGGCGAACTTGACGAAGTTGCTTTCGATGAGGCGATGCAGAATTCGCCAGATGAAACGTTGTCGATGCTTGCCGACTTAACAGCTGCAACCGACCCTGCATTACGTGAACTCGCACGAAAACTGGCCGGACGAATTTTGATTGAACTGGCACAAAGTGGAAAACCTCGACCGCGCGGAATTGGGAAAATGTCGCTGCGCAAATATCAACCCGATGCTGGCGACATTGATATTGATGCAAGCTTGGATGCGCTAAACGAATTGCGCGCAACTCGTGTAGTAGATGCCGATGAATTACGTGTGCGCGGATGGCTACGACCAGGCACAGCAATCAGTCTTGTGGTCGACCGCAGTGGCTCGATGGGCGGCAAGCCACTTGCTAATTCGGCAATGGCTGCAGCCTCTATTGCTGCCCGTGAGCCAGCTGACTACAGCGTGCTGGTATTCGGAAAAGACGTAATTGCGGCGAAGTCACAAGACGTTCATAAGTCTGGCGATGACGTGGTGAACACCGTGCTTGCGCTTCGTGGGTTTGGCACAACCGACTTGGCTGGGGCATTGCATGCATCACGAGAACAACTTGCACGCTCACGAGCATCACGGAGAATCACTGTGCTGTTGTCTGATTGTCGAGCAACTGTTGATGGCGATGCGCGAGCCGCAGCGAAGTCATTGGACGAACTTGTAATCATTGCGCCGTTAGAAGATGATGCAGAGGCGAGAGTGTTTGCAGATTCTGTTGGAGCCCGTTTTACAACGGTGAGTGGGCCAAGTGATATTCCCGACGCAATGCGTCGCGTTCTTGACTAACGACAGCTTGGGTCGTTTGGTGGCGAAATGCCGTACGAGTTTTGTTCTGGTGCAACAACAGGAATTGTTGTTGGAGTAACACCGTTACTTGGTTGTGCATTCAGGTAGGCAACCGTAGAAATGATTGCTCCCATGGCACCTTCAGCAGAAGTGGTATCCGGCGAAGGATTGTTCGCAGCAGAACCCGGTGTTGCAAAACTTGCTTTGCCCTGGAATAGCGCAAGAATTTCGCGCATGGTGTCGTTTTGAATTCGTGGAACAAGTACAGCTTGGTCACCAATCATTTGACCGGAACTTTCAACTGTGTATGTAGGAATTCCACTGGTGTTCAAATTGCGCATTGCTTGAGCAAGTTGCAACATGGTGATAGGAGTAAGCCGGTCATCGGTAATGACGTTCTTTAATGCTGCATTTAAGAGTTGATTTGCAACTTTGGGACTTGATGATCCCTTGTCGAGCGCACGCTGCATTGCACGGCGGATGAAGTCTTGCTGGCGACTAATTCGCCCGAGATCGGAAGTTCCATCTGCAACCCATGCATTTTTTGCGGTGTCAAAATACGAATAACCCGAGCGTGAACGCACATAAGCGAGTGCATGATCACCGCTGAACTCAAAGCAACTCGGTGCTGGAACGTACAGACCTGTTTTCTTGTCTCGGGTTTCGTAGAGAAACGGAACCTTTACTCCGCCAACGGCATCCACGATTTCTTTAAAGGCGCAAAAGTCAATGTTGACGTAGTGATCAATGTTGATTCCAAAGTTTTGATAAATGGTGTCAGCAAGCGTGTTGGGGTTCTTGCGTTCGAATGCAGTGTTAATTCGGTTCGATCGTGTTGATCCTGCAATCTTCACCCACAGGTCGCGTGGAAACGAGAGAAATGCGGCTTGGTTGTCCTTCGGGTTGACCCGAATAATCATGATGGTGTCGCTGCGTTCGCCGAATGATGTGCGGTCACCAAAAGCCCCTGCATAAGGGGAATTTGGATCTACACAGCTGCCATTATCGGAGCCGGTGAGCAGGAAGTTCTTTGCCTCGAGGTCGCCTTCGCTGAGGTTCCATTGGTCTGATGGAGCGATATTGGCGTCTTCGTTGACGGCTACACCGTCGCCACGATTCAAACTGACAACTTGACGAGCGCCTAGACGCTGGCCTGCATACAACAGGCCACCACCAACGATGAGCAATGAAGCGGCAATTGCAATGTTGAATATCAGCACCGCATAATGCGAGCGCGGGCGCTGGTATTTGGTCATTGGGCCAACAAGCGAACGGTTGTTGAAATGTGCTCGCTTGCATGCGCGACGAACTCAATCTTTTGAGCAACGCCAGCGTTCAGCAAGTCAACGAGACCCAATTGTAAAAGTGATACTTGAGTATCAGTTGCAGAGACGAGCACATGTTCAACTTCGGCGCGTTGTGAAACTTTTGCCTCGGTTTTGGTGCGGCGAATGACAGCGAGCACGTTACATACCGCGTCCAGCAAGTCTTCGGTTGCTTCAACAGTCGAAGTTCCGCCAAGCAAATCTGCACGTGTTGGCCACGATGCACGGTGAATACTTCCGGATTGCCACCAACTCCACACCTCTTCGGTTGCAAATGGAATGTGCGGTGCGAACAATCGCTGCAGAGTGCTGAGTGCGCGTTGCAACGCTGCACGTGCAGAATCTGAACCTGCGCCTTCCGAGTAAGCGCGAGTTTTCACGAGTTCTACATAATCGTCGCAGAACCACCAGAAGAATGATTCGGACTTCTCGAGCGCCCGTGCATAGTCATATGTTTCGAATGCAGTAGTTGCTTCGTCAACAACTGATGCAAGTCGAGCGAGCATGGCAATGTCAACTGCTTCTATTGGAGTTGCAGTTGGGTTTGCCTCACCAAAGCCGAGTACGAACTTGGTGACGTTCAACAATTTTGTCGCAAGTTTGCGGCCGACCTTCATTTGGTCTTCGCTGAATGCGGTATCAACTCCAGGACGAGCACTTGCTGCCCAGTAGCGAACTGCATCGCTGCCGTACTGCTCAAACAAATCGATTGGTGTTACGACGTTGCCCTTTGACTTCGACATCTTTTTGCGGTCTGGATCAAGAATCCATCCCGACAACGCAGCGTTCTTCCATGGTGCAATGTTGTGCTCGAAGTGCGAACGAACGGTGGTGGCAAACAACCACGTACGAATGATGTCGTGAGCTTGTGGGCGAACATCCATCGGGAAGATGTTGTTAAACAACTTCTGGTCGTCAATCCAACGGCCCGCAATTTGCGGAGTGAGCGACGATGTTGCCCATGTGTCCATGACGTCTGGTTCGCCCATGAATCCGCCAGCGACTCCGCGTTGTGCTTCGGTAAAGCCAGCAGGAATGTCAGAACTTGGGTCGATCGGCAGGTCTGATTCGCTCGGAATTATTGGGTTATTGAAGTCGGGTTCGCCTGCGGCGGTAAGTGGATACCACAACGGAATCGGAACTCCGAAGTAACGCTGACGACTGATGAGCCAGTCGCCATTCAGCCCGCCAACCCAGTTGGTGTAGCGGTGTTGCATGAAGTCGGGGTGCCATGCAAGCTCGTCGCCACGCTTCAACAATGCAGCACGCAGTACTTCGTCGCGACCACCATTGCGGATGTACCACTGACGGCTGGTCACAATTTCGAGTGGGCGGTCACCCTTTTCAAAGAACTTCACAGGGTGAGTAATTGGCTCTGGCTCGCCGTTCATGTCGCCGCTTGTGCGCAGCATGTCAACGATTGCTGTTTGCGCTTGCTTCACGCCTTTTCCAGCGAGTGCTGCGTAGTTTGCAGTTCCTGTTGCTGACGTAATCCAGTCAGGCATGTCGGCAACAATGCGGCCGTCGCGACCAATCACTGGCCGAGTTGGCAAATTCAGTTCGCGCCACCAAATGACGTCGGTGAGGTCGCCGAATGTACAAATCATGGCAATGCCGGTGCCCTTGTCGATTTGAGCAAGTTCATGTGCAACGACAGGAACTTCAACATCGAACAATGGAGTGCGCACAGTTTTTCCAAACAACGGTTGATAACGCGGGTCGTCTGGGTGAGCAACGAGTGCAACGCAAGCCGGAATTAATTCTGGGCGAGTAGTGGCAATGGTGACGTTGCCTGTGCCATCAGTTCGTGCGAAGTTGATGGAGTGATACGCACCAGGTCGTTCGCGGTCTTCAAGTTCGGCTTGCGCAACTGCTGTGCCAAAGTCGACGTCCCACAGCGTTGGCGCTTCTTGCGCGTACGCCTCACCACGAGACAGGTTGCGAATGAATGCAGCCTGACTTGTTCGACGCGCGTAGTCACTGATGGTGGTGTACAACAACGACCAGTCGACCGACAGTCCAAGCCTGCGGAATAGGTCTTCAAAAATCTTTTCGTCTTGATGCGTTAGTTCGACACACAACGCGATGAAGTTCGGACGCGAAATTGCTACTGCGCGATGATCCTTGGGCACGTCACCACGAAATGGCGGAGTGAACTTCGGGTCATAGGCAACGTTTGGGTCGCACGACACGCCGAAGTAGTTCTGAACTCGTCGTTCGGTTGGCAATCCGTTGTCATCCCACCCCATTGGGTAAAACACGCTCTTGCCGCGCATGCGCCAAAAGCGGGCAACGGTGTCGGTATGTGTGTAACTAAATACGTGTCCCATGTGCAACGAACCGCTGACAGTTGGTGGTGGGGTGTCAATGGCAAATACTTGGTCGCGCGATGCACTGCGATCGAAGGTGTAGACGCCCGATTGCTCCCATTTTTCGATGAGAGAGGATTCCAGGTTGTCGAGGGTTGGCTTTTCGGGGACGTTCATCGCGGTTCAACTGTATTGGAGCGCAACTGGGCTTGGCATCTTGTTGCGCCTCTAGGCTTGACCCGTGCTGCATTTGTACGACACCGTTACGCGCGATGTGCGCGAACTGAAAATGCGAGAGCCAGGCAAGTTGGGCATCTATTTGTGCGGTCCAACTGTGTACGGGCCACCGCATTTGGGTCATGGTCGAGCCACATTGGTGTACGACATCTTGCGGCGTTACTTGGAGTGGTCAGGCGTGCAGGTTCGACTGGTGTCGAATATCACCGACATTGACGACAAAATTATTGACCGCGCGAATCGAGAAAATCGCGACTGGACCGAGATCACGCACAAGTGTGAAGACATCTGGTTTAAGGCAATGGGTGAGCTTGGCGTGTCGCGCCCAACTGATGTTCCCCATGCAACTGAATACGTAGAACAGATGGTGGCAATGATTGGTGACCTCATGTCACGCAACGCTGCGTACACCACTGACGATGGCGTGTATCTAGACATTTCATCTGTTCCCGATTACGGCTTGCTTGCGCATCAGAGTTTGGATGACATGTTGAGTGGCGGTGGCGATCGCGAAGTTCTTGGTGCTGCACAAAAGCGTCAATCAGCAGACTTTGCATTATGGAAATTTTCAAAGCCTGGTGAACCAAGTTGGGAATCACCATGGGGAGCGGGCAGGCCTGGTTGGCACAGTGAGTGCGTGGTCATGAGTTTGGAATTATTGGGCGAAGGATTCGACTTGCATTGCGGCGGAGCGGACTTGCGTTTCCCGCATCACGAAAACGAACGCGCGCAAGCGGTGGCGCTCGGGAAAACGTTCGCGCAGCACTGGATGCATAACGGTTTTGTTGTCGATACCGAAGGCGAAAAAATGTCGAAGAGCCTTGGCAATGTAACGAACCTGGTGGACTTGGTGCAGCACTACGACCCACGCGCGTATCGCATGTTGCTGTTGCAAACGCACTACCGCTCACCGGTAAAAGTTGGTCAAGACAACATTGATGCTGCAGTGAATTCACTTGCTGGTCTCGATGGATTCGCTAACCGCATGGCGAATACTTCGTTGCCACCTGCACAAGCAGATGCAACGGTGATTGCGCAATTCCGCACGCACATGGACAACGACTTGGACACGTCATCGGCGATGGCGCTGATTTTTGATGCTGTGCGTCGCGCAAACATCGCAGCAGAATCTGGTGACAGCGCCACTACCGCCACACTTGCAAGCGCAGTTACCGAAATGACACAAGCGCTTGGTCTGAAGTTGAGTGCAGGGGACGATATTGATGCTGCAATCGTGGAGCGCGCAAACGCTTTGGACGCCGCACGAAAAGCAAAAGACTTCGCACAAGCTGACGCCATTCGTGATGAACTTCAAGCGGCTGGCTATGTGGTGGAAACCACGAAAGACGGCACGCGAGTGCGTCGCAGTTAGATTCGGTTCCACTCATCATGAACGCTGAAAAAACAGTTCGGGAACCGTTGCCGCGTGGCTTCTGGGTCATCTGGTCAACCGTTGCACTCGACATGGTCGGGTTCGGCATTGTTGCACCAATTCTTGGCCGCTATGCCGACCGCTTTGGTGCGAACGGATTTCAGGTGGGCCTGTTGTTTGCCTCGTTTTCATTAGCCCAAATGGTGTTCTCACCAATTCTTGGTCGCTGGTCAGACCGAGTTGGTCGCAAACCGGTCATTGTCATCTCATTAATCGGAACTGCAATCGGCAGCTTCATCACTGGTGCTGCAGGTGCGCTGTGGGTGTTGTTCGCGGGTCGCTTAATTGATGGAGCATCGGGAGCGAGTGTGTCGGTGGCACAAAGTGCGATCGCCGATCTTGGTGCGCCAAAGCAACGCGCGCGAATGCTTGGCATGTTGGGCATGGCATTCGGCGTTGGGTTTGTAGTTGGACCAGCACTTGGTGGCCTTGCAGCACTTGGCGGACCGCACGTTCCTTTTTATGTCGCTGGTGTGCTTGCATCAATCAACGCGGTTGCAGCAATCATTCGCTTGCCAGAAACCAAAACTGCACGAGAAGAAGTTCCAGTCGAAACGCATGAGCGCAAACACCGGAGCATTTCTTCCTGGGTTGCCATCGGGTTCTTCTCCACACTTCCATTCGCAGGTTTTGAAGCAACGTTTTCGCTGTTTGGCGGATCACGATTTAACTTGACCGAAGCATCAACGGCTGCTGTATTTCTTGCAGTTGGATTACTGATGTCTGCGGTGCAAGGTGGGTTGATTGGCCCGCTTACAGAAAAGTTTGGCTCGTTGAAGTTGCTACGAATGGGTCAAGTGTTCGTTGCGGTGGGAATGTTGTTCCTTGGTGCAGCTGTTGTATGGCCGGTGTTGTTTCTTGCTCTTGCCTTGATGGTGATTGGTGCAGGAATTGCAAGCCCTTCGCTGACAACGCTTGTTGCCAACTCTGCTCCAGAAGCAAAGCGCGGAGAAGTGCTTGGTTTTCAACAGTCGTCAAACGCACTCGCACGTGTTATTGGTCCGCCGCTTGCTGGTTTGGCATTTGACCACATTGGTATCGGTGCGCCATTCACACTTGGTGCTGGTGTGTACCTCGTTGCCATTGTTATTGCATCGCGTCGCTCGTTACATCACGCAGCATGAGCGAAGAAACACGCATGGGCTATCAGCCTGCACTCGATGGCCTTCGAGCACTCAGTGTTATAGCGGTCATGTTGTATCACGCGGGAGTGCATTGGATCCCAGGTGGGTTTATTGGTGTCGAAGTGTTTTTCGTTGTCAGCGGTTTTCTCATCACGTCGCTGCTCATTGACGAACAGCAAGTTTCAGGCAAAGTGAGCTTGAAACAATTTTGGATTCGGCGGGCTCGTCGGTTGCTGCCGGCGTTGTTCACGATGCTGGTTGTTGCACTTGTTGCTGTGACGTTTTTTGCAAAGGATTCCGCACCCGATTTCCGTCGTGATGTTGGACCGGCACTTGGCTACTTCTCCAACTGGTGGCAGATCTATTTCGTAGAGACTCCATATTTTGCTGCGAACTCATTGCCCATGCTTCGCCACCTGTGGTCGCTTGCAGTAGAGGAGCAGTGGTATGTGCTGTGGCCAATTGTGTTTGTGTTTGTGCTGGGCAACAAGCGCATTCCACGATGGATTTCATCAGTAGTCATTGGGCTTTTGGCAGCTGGGGTAATGGTGGGAACCGCGCTGGCGTTTATTGCCGACAATGAAACTCGCATCAACTTTTTGTACTTGAGCACACTCACTCGATCGAGCGGGTTGCTGCTTGGCGCATCCCTGGCATGTGCGTGGCGTCCATGGAAAAAAGCATCTACGAAATTTTCCAAAGTGCGAGCAGTGGTTTCAGACGTGCTGGCGCTCGGAGCATTCGCAATACTTGGCTACATTGCCGCTGTTATTCATGTTGCCGACGAGCGGTTGTACGTAGGCGGTCTTGCTGCCGCAACCGTTGCATCAGTCGTCGTCATTGCGGTCGTCGTACGTTCTGGAAATTCATTAGTCAAGGAAGTGCTGTCGATCCCACTGCTGGTCGAAATTGGTCGTCGTTCATACGGCCTCTATTTATGGCATTGGCCAATTTTTGTTGTGACCAGTGCGCGGCTGTCGTCAATCCGTCTTGCATACGCACTAACCGCAACTGTCATCGTGAATGAATTCGTGTATCAGTTCATTGAAACGCCAGCGCGAAAAGGGGCGATTGGTAATTGGCTGCGTCAACGGCGACAATTGTCGGCTATGCGTCGCCGACTCCCAGTTGCACTCACCGCAGTTCTCGTTGCACTTGTTGGAGTGACAAGCGTGCAATTGTCGGGAATTCAGGCACGCGATGTTTCAATTGATACTGGAAATGCAGACGTGGTCTTTGTTGTGCCAACGAGTGTTCCTGGTTCTGTCACCACACTGGCCAACACTCCAGTTACCAGCACAACACTGGCAAAGCTTCCACGACGTTTGCTGATTGTTGGTGACTCGCAAGCACACGCCATTGCCATCAATAAACCAAGTGGCATTGAAAAGACATTCGACATTACTGACGGTTCAATTGACGGCTGTGGTGTGTATGACCGAGGTGTTGGCATTGGTGGAGCAACAGGGAAGTTCCGTCGCAACTTTGAAAACTGCAAAGGTTTTGAGACGAAGTGGGCAAAGACTGCTGCTGCGTCACGTGCAGATGTCGCTCTCGTTGTTATTGGCGCGTGGGAAGTAATGGACTTACAAATCAATAGCTTTTTGTTCAAGCTGAACACTGTTCCTGCAGACACCATTTTCAAAACGCAATTGCAGCGAGGTATCGATGCGCTGCGTAAACAAAATGTGGCTGTTGCGTTGCTTGAAGTTGCATGTATGCGACCGGTTGAATCGAAAGGTGGGCCAGTTCCACCATTGCCGCAGCGCGGCGATGACACTCGCACTAGTCACCTGAACGCATTGATGCGCGAAGTGGCCGCCCCTGAAAACGATGGGGTGTATTTCGTGAACGGCCCCAAGGAATGGTGCACCGACCCAAAGATTGCTAACAGCCTGAGCTACCGCTGGGATGGAGTACACGTATATAAGCCAGGCGCGAAGCTCATTTTGGAGTCAATTGCGCCGGCACTGCTGCAAATTCCCGTTACCCGTACGAAGTAGCCGTGGCGCTTACCGTGCGGTAACTTGTGCGCATGGCTGATTTTTCCCTTGCACTCAACGATGACCAAATACAACTCAAGAACTGGATCCACCAGTTTGCAGTAGACACCATTCGTCCTGCAGCACATGAGTGGGATGAAAAAGAAGAGTTCCCATGGCCAGTCGTGCAGGAAGCCGCAAAAATTGGTTTGTACGGTCTTGATTTCATCATGAATGCAATGGCCGACCCAAGTGGTCTCACCATGGTGGTTGCTATCGAAGAAATGTTCTGGGGCGATGCTGGTATTGGCATGGCAATCATGGGTTCAGGTCTTGCTGCAGCAGGTATTGCAGGTAACGGAACACCGGAGCAAATGATGGAGTGGGTTCCACAGTGTTATGGAACAGCTGACGATGTAAAGCTTGGCGCATTCTGCGTGAGCGAACCTGATGCAGGTAGCGACGTATCAAACCTGCGCACGCGTGCGGTATACGACGAAGCAAATGACGAGTGGGTAATCAACGGAACGAAGGCGTGGATCACCAACGGCGGAATCGCCAATGTGCACGTTGTTGTTGCTGCAGTTGACCCAGAACTCAAGGGCCGTGGTCAGGCAAGCTTCATTATTCCTCCAGGAACAAAAGGCTTGTCACAGGGTCAGAAGTATATGAAGCATGGAATTCGTGCAAGCCACACAGCAGAAGTAGTGCTTGACAATGTGCGTGTACCTGGTCGTTGCTTGTTGGGCGGAAAAGAAAAGCTCGATGCCAAACTTGCTCGCTACCGCGAAGGAACGTCAAGCGGCAAGCAGCCTGCAATGGCAACGTTTGAAGCAACTCGCCCGGCAGTAGGTGCACAAGCACTTGGTGTTGCACGTGCTGCATATGAATATGCATTGGATTACGCAAAAGAACGTCATGCATTCGGCAAGCCAATCATCATGAACCAAGCAATTGCGTTCAAACTTGCCAACATGATTACCCAAATTGATGCAGCACGTTTGCTCATCTGGCGCGCATCGTGGCTTGCAAAGAACGGCGGCTACAAGAATGCCGAAGGTTCACAGAGCAAGTACTTCGCTTCTGAAATGTCGGTACGTGTAACCGAAGATGCCATCCAGATTTTGGGTGGATATGGCTACACACGTGAATACCCAGTAGAGCGCTGGCACCGTGACGCCAAGATTCACACCATCTTTGA
>Ga0102896_1000742_pt1 | contig 11349 bp, 11 predicted proteins | sample Colrivmet1554A02_FD_78457 | JGI IMG/M metagenome (GOLD analysis project Ga0102896, IMG submission 78457) | Estuarine microbial communities from the Columbia River estuary - metaG 1554A-02 | ecosystem: Environmental > Aquatic > Marine > Intertidal zone > Estuary | place: USA: Columbia River...
AGAATATTTTGTAGCGTCCGACGCCTCGCCGTTCCTGGAGTATACGAAACGCGCCATCTATTTGGAGGACGGCGAAATGGCCGTGGTGCACCGCAACAAAGGGGTGCGTGTCAGCTCGATAGCCACTTCCGAGACGGTGGATGCGCACATCCACCAACTGAAAATGGATTTGGAGAGCATTGAGAAGGGCGGATACGACCACTTTATGCTCAAGGAAATTTACGAGCAACCCAAAGCCATCCAAGACACGTTCCGCGGTAGATTGCTCGCGGACGAGGGCATCATCCGCATGGAAGGCTTGGACCAGATTCGCGAGCAGTTGCTGGCAGCAGACCGCATTTTGGTGGTGGCCTGCGGCACATCTTGGCACAGCGGTTTGGTAGGCGAATACTTAATTGAAGACTTGGCGCGCATTCCGGTGGAAGTGGAGTATGCCTCGGAATTCCGCTACCGAAATCCGGTGTTAACGGCCAAAGACGTGGTCATTGCCGTGTCCCAATCCGGCGAAACAGCGGATACTTTGGCCGCCATTAAGCTGGCCAAGGAAGCAGGCGCTACGATTTTTGGCATTTGCAACGTGGTGGGCAGTTCCATTGCGCGCGAGACGCACGCCGGCGCGTACACCCACGCGGGCCCGGAAATTGGCGTGGCCTCCACCAAGGCCTTTACCGCCCAGGTGACGGTATTTACGTTAATCGCCCTTTGGTTGGGACGCGCAAAAGGTACTTTGGCAGAAAAGCGGTACCTGGATTTGTGCCAGGAATTGGCTGGAATTCCGGAGAAAATTGCTTCCATGCTCCAAAGCGATGCCCAGACGGTAGCCATTGCCAAAAAGATTAAGGACAGCACCAACGCTTTGTATTTGGGCCGCGGCTACAACTTCCCGGTGGCCCTGGAGGGAGCGTTGAAGCTCAAAGAAATCAGCTACATTCACGCGGAGGGGTATCCTGCTGCGGAAATGAAGCACGGCCCCATTGCTTTGATTGACGACCAGATGCCGGTAATCGTCATTGCCCCCAAAAGCGGCCATTACGACAAAATTGTCTCCAACGTTCAGGAGGTTTTGGCGCGCAAGGGCCAGATCATTGCTATTGTAGACGAGGACGACACGGAAATCAGATCCATGGCCAAAGACACCATTGGAATTCCGCCTTCGTCGGAGTGTTTGTCTCCGCTTTTGACGACCATTCCCCTGCAGTTGCTGAGCTACCACGTTGCTGTTCTGCGCGGTTGTAATGTGGACCAACCGCGGAACTTGGCCAAGTCGGTGACGGTGGAATAACGGGAACCTGTTTTTTGATTGCGGAAATTAAGTGTACCTTGGTGCAAATAAAGAAATAGAACTATGTTCACCAGGATCAACGCATCTTTTTCTCTGTTACTTTTTGCTTGTTTAACAACAAGCGCCGCCTTTGCGCAGAGTGGTTCCTCCAAGAGTACGGGCTTGCCAAAGACCTTTGTACTCGGTTATGCATTCATAGACGACAACGGTTCGGGATCACCCCTTGGTGTTGAGCTCCCAGGCTTGACCTTGATTCCCAATACGGTTGGCATTAACTTTCCGTTAGTTCAAGTCGGCAATAAAGGCGCATTGGCAGGAGTTAACGTTACCTTATCCGGCGGCAGTTTGAAAGAAGGAACCGGACGAATTGGTGCGGCGGATTTCACTGGAGAATACTCCTCCACAACTTTTGAATTTTTAGGGAGTGTTTGCAATGCAACAATTCGGGCAGGTTTAGGCGTTAGTACGCGTAGTTATTTGGCGAATGCTACTAGCAATTTAGCCGTAGTGGGTGCAGGTCTTAACATTTGGTTGGCTCCGGAACGGATGGCCTTGAATCTTCAAGGAATCGGGCGCTACGATTTGGGCGAACAAGACCATTTTGGCCAAATTTCAATCGGGGTTTTGTACCGACTGTAGCGCACAAACCAAACTATTGGTTGTACTGGTTCATCGCCGTTGCGGCGCCGGCCAAGACAAAGGTTTCCAGGAACTTAATGGAACGCTCAATGCCCAATTTTACAGGTTCGTGTTGGTCTGCGTCCCAGCGCCCCAAAACGTAGTCTATTTGGTGTCCCTTGGGGAAGTCTGCCCCAATGCCAAAACGGAGGCGGGGGTAATCCGGATTCCCCAAGACTTCTTGAATGCTTTTGAGACCGTTGTGGCCGCCGTCGGAACCGCGTAATTTGAGACGAGTGGTGCCGCAAGGCAGGGCCAATTCGTCCACCACTACCGCCACATTTTCCAACGGGATTTTCTCTGTTTCCATCCAATACCGTACGGCCTTGCCGCTCAAATTCATGAAGGTATTGGGCTTAATCAAGACGATGGTTCTCCCTTTGAGCGTGATTTGGGCGCGGTCGCCGTAGCGGTCCGGGCTAAAACGAGCAGTGGACGCCTGAGCCCAGGCATCCACTACGTCGTATCCAATGTTGTGGCGAGTTCCTGCGTATTCTTGGCCGGGATTTCCCAACCCTACCACGAGGAACTTTCGAACGCCGTTCATGCCGATTAGGCCTCAGCCTCCTCGGTCTCTTCTTCCACGGCGCCGACAACCACATTACGCGTGGTTTTGATGGTTGCAATAACGCCGGAATCTTGGGACAAAATCTCGAAGGGCTTGCCTTCTTTGATTTCGTTGACGCGCAGAGATTCACCTATTTTCAAAGCGGTAATGTCGTGCTCAATCGTTCCCGGGATTTCGGTAACGATGCCCTTCACTTTGACTTTGCGCATTACGATCTTCAAATTACCGCCCAAGCGCACGCCTGCAGCATTACCGGTCAATTTAACCGGCACGTCAACCGTAACGGGTTTGCCCAAGACTACTTGAATGAAGTCGATGTGGGTCAACGTGTCTTTCAACACGTCAAACTGCATCTCTTTGATAACGGCTTCGTATTTTTTGCCGTCTACCTCAATAACCGCTAGGTTCACCTCCGGAACGTAGACTAGGCTACGGAATCCCAAGATGGGGGCTGAGAAGTGAACGGGGGCTTCGCCGCCGTAAATAACGCACGGTACTTGACCTTCTGCGCGAAGGGCTTTGGCATACTTGGTTCCGAGCTCGGTGCGGAGGGTGCCTTGGATGTGAACGGAGTTCATGGAAAGGGAATTAACGGTGTTTTACATCAAAAAGTGCCCACTGATGGATTCGTGGGCGTGAACGGCGCGCATCACAGAAGCAAACAACGGCGCCACGCTGATTACTCGAATTTTAGAGGAGGGACGGCGCAACGGAATGGTGTCTGTAATCACCAGTTCAGTCATGGCCGAATTTTCAATTTTTTCAATGGCATCGCCGGAAAGAACCCCGTGCGTGCAGTAGGCGCGTACACTCAACGCGCCTTTTTCCATGAGCATATCTGCGGCCTTCACCAAAGTACCTCCGGTGTCGATCATGTCGTCCACCAAGATGACGTGGCGGTCTTTCACCTCGCCAATGACCGTCATTTTATCGATGACATTGGCTTTTTTCCGCTGCTTGTAGCAAATAACGACCTCGGCAGCCAATTTGCTTCCGTAGGCATTGGCCCGCTTGGAGCCGCCCATGTCTGGGGACGCGATGGTCAAGTTCTCCAACCCCAAGGCCTCAATGTCCGGTAGGAACAATGAAGAGGAATAGAGGTGGTCCACGGGCACTTCAAAGAATCCTTGGATTTGATCTGCGTGCAGGTCCATGGTCATGATGCGCGTGGCGCCTGCCGTTTCCAGCATTTTCGCAACCAACTTGGAGGTAATGGGCACGCGCGGCTTGTCTTTACGGTCTTGACGAGCGTAGCCAAAATACGGCAGGACGGCCGTGATGTGTTTTGATGAGGCGCGCTTGGCAGCGTCGCACAACTGCAACAACTCAAAAAGATTGTCGCTCGGCGGATTGGTGGATTGAATCAAGAAAACCCGTCCACCGCGCACCGTTTCTTCAAAAGAAGGAAGAAATTCACCATCCGCAAACTGCGTAATCTCCACCTTACCCAAAGGCTGACCGTACGCATCCGCGATGCGCTGGGACAACTCTTGCGTGAGGCGACCAGAAAACAGCTTGGCAACGGGTTCCATCATCTTTGTTTCATTCGGGGGTGCAAATGTATGAATTTTTTGTTTTACTTTTGCCCACGTAACACCAGCCCAGGTGGCGGAATTGGTAGACGCGCACGACTCAAACTCGTGTACCTCTGGTGTGCGGGTTCGATTCCCGCCCTGGGCACAAGACGCTATCATGACTAAGCAAGAGCGTTACGACCGGACATACCTCCGGATGGCCAGAGAGTGGGCCTCGCTCTCGCACTGTGCGAGAAGGCAAGTGGGCGCGCTCATCGTTCGCGACCGTACCATCATTTCAGACGGATTCAACGGAACCCCCACGGGGTTTGAGAATCCGTGTGAGGAAGACTTGGGAGATACCAAATGGTACGTGCTTCACGCAGAAGCCAACGCTATTTTAAAAGTTGCTTCTTCCACCCAAAGTTGCTCGGGCGCCACACTTTACCTAACGATGAGTCCGTGCCGCGATTGCAGCAAATTAATTTACCAGTCTGGAATGGTGCGGGTGGTGTACGCAGACAACTATAAAGACACAACGGGCTTGGATTTTTTGGCCAAGGCCGGAGTACAGTTGGACTACCTTCCGTTTGAAGACGAGCACGCAACCGATTTGGGTTGAGCTATGCCGCTAAAAAAAAAGACCTTTTCTAGAACAGCACGGTGGGCCATGGTAGCGGGTGCTTGCTTGCTCGTGGGTTTGGGTACCGGAATCTGGCTGGGAAGCCGTGGAATGTCTTGGGAAACAGGACCGGAAGCTCGGGCGGCGCGCAAATTCCAGGAATTTTTGGGCATTGTTGCGGACGAGTACGTCCACCCGGTGGCGGTTGATTCCTTGGTGGAGGTCACCTTCAACGACGTTCTGGGCAGACTAGACCCCCATTCTGTTTATTTGCCGCAATCCGACGCGCTGCGTTTGGATGAAGAATTGGCGGGTGCTTACGAGGGCATTGGAATGGAGTACCGGTGGATTCGGGATACCGTCGCGGTGGTTTCCGTGCGGGGGCCGGCGCGCAAGAAAGGGCTGCGGCCTAGCGATCGGTTGATCGCTGTGGACGGGGTGCCCGTGGTGGGTTGGTCCTCAGACAGTTTGGTGGGTGTTTTGAAAGGACCTGCAGGATCTTCTGTTCAGGTTTCCGTATGGTCTCCGCGCGCCAAAACCGTCCGTAAAGTGACGGTTCAACGAGCATCCATTGCCGTGCCCAGTGTTCGTGCGGCCCGGTTAGACTCCGGCCGCGTGGGTTACCTGCGCATTGAACGATTTGGCGAGCACACGCCGGAGGAGGTTCGGAGCTTCTTGCGCCAAGCGAAACGCGAGCGCCTTTCCGGGGTGGTGGTGGACTTGCGCGGCAACGGCGGGGGCTTTTTGGCCGCGGGCGTGGCTGCGGCGGATGAGTTCTTGTCCGCAGGCAAAACCGTGGTGTGGACCGTTGGCCGTACCGGGCCACCCGAGCGCACGGTAGCGACTGCTGGCGGATCGTTTGAAAAAGGGGCCGTAGTCGTTTTGGTGGACGGCGAAACAGCTTCTGCGGCGGAAATTTTTGCAGCCGCGCTGCAGGACCACCGTCGGGCACCGCTGATCGGAAAAAACACCTTTGGAAAAGGCCTGGTTCAGGACGAGCGGGTGTTGCGCGACGGTTCTCGCTTGCGCCTGACAACGGCCGTTTACCTCACGCCCAAAAAGAAAAACATCCAACGTTTGGGCAAAGGCGCCGCCGGCGATGGAACGGGCGGATTGCGTCCGAATGTTGAATTGTCCTTGGACACGTTGTACGGACCGCATTGGCTGGGGTCTGTGCGGCAATTGGAGGCCTTTGACCAACTGACCTTTGCTTGGGCAGAATCCGACCGAGGTAGGACCCATGAAGTATGGGTCACAGACGAGCGCTTGTGGCAGTTCCTGGCCGAAGCCGGCTTGGAAGAGGCGGTGGCCTCCATGACCGAACAAGACGTGGAGTGGATCCGGTTTGCCTTGACATTGGAGCAAATACGCTTTCAACGCGGTGCTCAAGCCTACCTGGAGTTGCAATTGACGCGAGACTACGCCGTAGATGCAGCGCTGGCCTTATTGAAGAGCTCGCGTCCTTAAAGCAGATTATTCGCCGCATCCGTGCATAAAAAAAGCCGCCCAAGGGCGGCTTTCTTTGCGTTGTGCAGTGCTAAATTATTCAGCAGTAGCTTCAGCGTCAGCAGCAGCGTCAACCGTAGTATCAGCAGCAGCAGCAGCAGTATCAACAGTAGCGTCAACAATAGTGTCAACAGCTGTTGCGTCGTTTGCAGTCTCTTCGGCGCCATTGCAAGCAACCAAAGCCACCAGAGCGAAAGCGCTCATGAAGAAGGCAACTTTTTTCATTTTTGTTTTGTTTTTTTTGGGTGAGTTAAGCTCGAAATCCGGTACAAAGGTAGGAATTTTCAACACTTCAACAAGGGTCGTGAAATTTTTTTTATAATTGTTTCAAAAGTATTTCCATACTGGCCACTTCCCTGATTTTCGCGGGGATAGCAGCAAAGGGCAAACGTTCTTGCTGCATGCTGTCTCTGTAACGGAGCGTGGCCGCGCCGTCCGTAAGGCTCTCGTGGTCTACGGTGATGCAAATGGGCGTGCCCAAAGCGTCTTGGCGGCGGTACCGTCGGCCAATGGCATCTTTTTCGTCGTAAGCCACGTGAAAGTCAAATTTCAGCGAATTCAAGAGCTCGTGTGCCAGTTCCGGCAAACCGTCTTTTTTGATCAACGGTAGAATAGCCGCTTTGGTGGGAGCGAGTGCAGGGGGCAAGTGAAGTACTGTGCGCACGGATCCGTCCGGCAGCGTCTCTTCGTCGTAGGCCGTGGACAGTACCGCCAAGAAGAGACGGTCCAAACCCACGGAGGTTTCTACCACGTAGGGGATGTACGACGTATTGGACTCCGGATCAAAGACCTGAAGTTTTTTACCGGAAAATGCTTCGTGGTTGCGCAAGTCAAAATCAGTGCGGCTGTGGATTCCCTCCAATTCTTTGAATCCAAACGGAAACTCAAACTCAATGTCTGCCGCAGCATTGGCATAGTGCGCCAGTTTGTCGTGGTTGTGAAAGCGGTACTTGCTCGCGGAGAATCCCAAGTTGCGGTGCCACGCCATGCGTTTTTCTTTCCAAGCTTCGTACCACTCCATCTCGGTGCCCGGCGCTACAAAAAACTGCATTTCCATTTGTTCGAATTCCCGCATGCGGAAAATGAATTGCCGAGCAACGATTTCGTTTCGGAAGGCCTTCCCAATTTGGGCAATGCCAAACGGAATTTTGGTACGTCCGGTTTTGTGGACGTTCAGAAAATTGACAAAAATCCCTTGGGCGGTTTCCGGGCGGAGGTAGAGGTCTGTTGAGCCTTCCGCCAAACTGCCCATCTTGGTGCCGAACATCAGGTTGAATTGCCGCACCTCGGTCCAGTTTTTGGTTCCGCTTACGGGGCACGCAATGCCTTCGTCCAGAATGACTTGCCGAACGGCTTCCAAATCACCTGCCTCCAGGGCCTGAACAAAGCGCGCCATCACCGCGTCTGCCTTGGTGAGGTATTCCACCACCCGGGGATTGGTTTGGCGGTACAAGGCCTCGTCAAACGTTTCCCCAAACCGTTGGGCGGCCTTGGCCACTTCCTTATCCGCTTTTTGACGAATTTTCTCGACGTATTCTTCCACCAGGACGTCTGCGCGGTAGCGCTTCTTGCTGTCCTTGTTGTCGATCAAGGGGTCGTTGAAGGCGTCCACGTGCCCAGAGGCTTTCCAGGTGGTGGGGTGCATGAAAATGGCGGAGTCAATGCCCACTATGTTTTCGTGGAGCTGCACCATGGAGCGCCACCAGTACTCTTTGAGGTTGTTTTTCAACAACGAACCGTTTTGACCGTAGTCGTATACGGCGGCCAGTCCGTCGTAGATCTCGGAGCTTTGGAAGACAAAGCCGTATTCTTTGGCGTGGGCTACGACCGCTTTGAAGCGATCTTCGGGGGTAAGGCTCATGCGAGTAAGGTTGACCAATTGGAGGTGAAGAGTCGGACCGCAATGGCGAGCAGCACAATACCGAACACTTTGCGCAGTATGTTGATTCCATTTTTGCCGATTACGTCCGCAATGCGTTTGGAATTTTTCAAAACTAAGTACACCAGAATTGCATTTAAAAGAATGGCAATCAAGATGTTGATGGCTGCAAATTGGCTTTTTATGGAGACCAAGGTGGTGAGGGTTCCCGCGCTCGCCACCAACGGAAAGGCAATGGGCACAATGCTGGCAGATTCGGGTTCGGCGTCTCGGTAGATGCGAATGCCCAAGATCATTTCCATGGCCAAGAAGAACAGGACAAAGGATCCGGCAACGGCAAAGGAGTGGATGTCTACGCCAAAAAGATGCAGGAAAGAGTCTCCAAAGAACAAAAACAACACCATGATGACCACCGAGGCCACCGTAGCTTTTTCGGATTGAATGTGGCCTACCCGCTCGCGGAGGGAGACAATCAAGGGAATGCTCCCCACGATGTCTATCACCGCAAACAAGACCATGGTGGCCGAAAGTATTTCCGAGAATGAGAATCCCATAATGCCTCGCAAAGGTACTTCATCTCCTACCTTTGAACCTATGGTAGAGGTGGGAAAAACCATTGTGGCAGAGTCTGTCTTCAGCAACGCATTTGTCTGTGATTTAACGGCGTGCAAGGGCGCATGTTGCATTGAAGGCGACAGTGGTGCGCCCTTGTCCGACGACGAGTGCGCCGTGTTGGATTCCATTAAAGCGGCAGTGGATCCGTACCTCAACGAAGAAGGGCGCGCGGCACTGGCGCGCGAGGGCACTTGGGTGACGGATGTAGACGGCGAAAAAGTCACTCCTTTGGTAGCTCCCGGGGGCGCATGTGCCTATGTTGTTTTTGACGACCGCGGCACCGCTTTGTGCGCCATTGAACAAGCGCACCGGGACGGCGCCGTTTCCTTTAAGAAACCGTTGTCTTGCCACCTGTACCCCATCCGCGTAACCCGTTATCGATCGTATGATGCGCTGAATTACCATCGCTGGAGCGTCTGCGCACCGGCGTGCCAACTGGGTGAATCACTGAAAGTTCCAATCTACAAGTTCCTCAAGGAGCCGCTGATTCGGGCCTACGGTGAAGCGTGGTACGCGGAGCTGTCCGAAGTGGGTGAGTTTATAAACAATTCTCCGGATGCAGTGTGAATTAGTTTTTCGCAAAATAGCTGGCAAGGGGCTTGCGCAATTCAAATACCAACGCCCGCGCGGCTTTGCTGCTCCGGACTTCCGGAGGGGGTGTTGAAAACTACCACCGAATGTTAAAATCTACCGCTTGCGGGGCCCCGATTGATTCACAAAATTTGTAGAGCAGAAGACCGCCTGCAGGACTGCCTGTCCCTTCGAAAAAACCTAAAGTACTGATTTCCATAAAGTTACCATATATGCACACGCCCCACAACGACGAGCCCATACTTCGCGATAACCGCAACCGATTTGTGCTTTTCCCCATTGAACACCACGATATTTGGAACATCTACAAGAAGTCAGAGGCGAGCTTTTGGACGGCGGAAGAAATTGACATGAGTCAGGATTTGGTGGATTGGGAAACCAAACTAACCGCGGAAGAACAGTACTTCATCAAACACATTTTGGCATTTTTTGCCGCATCGGACGGAATCGTCAACGAAAACCTGGCGGAGAATTTCGTGAACGAAGTGCAGTACACCGAGGCCAAGTTCTTTTATGGGTTCCAAATCATGATGGAGAACATCCACAGCGAAACGTATTCGTTGTTGATTGACACCTACATCAAGGACCCCGCCGAGCGCGACAAACTGTTCCACGCCATAGACACCTTCGACGCCATCAAGAAGAAGGCAGACTGGGCTTTGCGCTGGATTGATTCTCCCTCCTTTGCGGAACGACTGATTGCGTTCGCCGCCGTAGAAGGCATCTTCTTCAGCGGGGCGTTCTGCTCTATTTTCTGGCTCAAGAAGCGCGGCCTCATGCCCGGATTGACCTTCTCCAACGAGCTGATTTCCCGCGACGAAGGAATGCACTGCGACTTTGCCGTGCACCTGCACAACAACCACCTGGTCAACAAAGTCCCCAAGGAGCGCATCCAACAGATCATCGTAGAGGCCTTGGCCATTGAGCGCGAGTTCATCACAGAATCCCTTCCTGTGGACCTGATCGGCATGAACAGTCGGCTCATGGTTAGCTACTTGGAATTTGTGGCCGACCGCCTCTTGACCGAGCTGAAGTGCGAGAAAATGTTCCACTCCGAGAATCCGTTTGACTTCATGGAGATGATCTCCTTGGAAGGCAAAACGAATTTCTTTGAAAAGCGCGTGGCCGAGTACCGCAAAGCCGGCGTTGGCACCAAAGAGGAAGCCGCTGCAGACGCCGCCTTCAATTTAGATGCGGACTTCTAAGAAGCCTGCGCACCCTTCATCCCATTAGCCCACCGATCAGAAAGTACCCCCCATGATGCATGTAGTTAAACGCGACGGCCACCGCGAAGAGGTCAAGTTCGACAAAATCACCGCGCGGATTCAAAAACTCTGCTACGGACTGAGCCCGTTGGTGGATCCCGTTGCCGTGGCCATGCGCGTCATTGAGGGTCTGTACGACGGTGTAACCACTTCCGAGTTGGACAACCTGGCAGCGGAAGTATCTGCGTCCATGACGGTTCGCCACCCGGATTACGCACAACTCGCAGCACGTGTGGCGGTGAGCAACCTGCACAAGAACAGCACCAAGTCGTTCAGCGAGACCATGCGCTCCCTCTACACCTACGTCAACGCCAAGACCGGCAAAGCGGCGCCCATGATCGCAGACGACGTCATGGAGATCATTGAGCAGCATGCCGAGCGCTTGGATTCCGCAGCCATTTACGACCGCGACTTCAACTACGATTATTTTGGATTCAAAACCCTGGAGCGCAGTTATTTGCTTCGGATAGACGGCAAGGTAGCCGAGCGTCCCCAGCACATGCTCATGCGGGTATCCGTGGGCATCCACAAGGACGATATTGACGCGGCCGTGGAGACCTACAACATGATGTCTAAGGGTTTATTTACCCACGCCACGCCCACGCTCTTCAACGCCGGAACGCCCAAACCTCAGATGTCTAGCTGCTTTTTGCTGCAGATGAAAGACGACTCCATCGACGGCATTTACGACACGCTGAAGCAGACCGCGCGCATTTCGCAGTCCGCCGGCGGGATAGGCTTGAGCATCCACAACATCCGCGCCACCGGTTCCTACATCCGCGGCACCAACGGTACCTCCAACGCCATTGTTCCCTTGTTGCGCGTCTTC
>Ga0102896_1000755_pt1 | contig 11254 bp, 10 predicted proteins | sample Colrivmet1554A02_FD_78457 | JGI IMG/M metagenome (GOLD analysis project Ga0102896, IMG submission 78457) | Estuarine microbial communities from the Columbia River estuary - metaG 1554A-02 | ecosystem: Environmental > Aquatic > Marine > Intertidal zone > Estuary | place: USA: Columbia River...
CTTTGCTTCGATAGCAATTTCTTTGGCTTCACGCGAATTGGCGAATGTAGGTACGTCGACCACATTTTCTGGCCATATCACCACATCAATTTTCTGTTCGGGAGACAGTGTCTTTGTGGCGATGAGATGGCGCAACACAACGTCGCGTGGGCTGGTGTTCGTAGCCCGTGTTCCTTGTGGGCCACCGCCTTGCACGTATGCAATGCGTAATTGAGTTTCGTTAGGGAAACTATTCCCTGTGGGGGCAATGGCAAGTAGCAATGCGCCAATAGCAATACAGGGCACAACAAGTCGAAATCGACTGAAAAGAAAGATGGAAAATTGCCATACGAGATACGACACAAGAAGTGCGCCACCAATGCGGCCAAAACTGGCGAACCACGTATGTGATTGCGTCATTGCAAGAGTTGCTATGGGTGCGCCACCAAATGGCCACGAAAAACGCAGAGCCTCAACGAGCACATGCGCTGTTGGTTGTAAAAAGCGCCGCGGTTCTCTGCCGAATATCAATAGTTCGGCTATGCCATGCAGGCACGAAAAAAAGATGACGGTGAAGAAGTATCCAGGAATAGAGATGAACCACATCCAGGCCAAGGTTGGGAAAAACCAACCAAGACCAAGTGAAAACCCTGCAACAAATGATTGTCGAGCGGATGTGGCTTTTTGTGAAACTTTGTAGAAAATGCCAAGACCAATGAAAACGAAAGGCCACCATCCCCACGGTGGTGTAGCAAAGGCAATGCAGAGGCCGGCCACCACGCTGCGTGCGTGCACAAATCGCCTCGGCAATTTCACTGTTTCTTCTTTGGTGTGAATTTCACGAGGGCTGCTGTTACGACGTAACGCAGCTTCGTGGAGTAGATGGGATGGCAAGCAAAAATGGTTGCGATGGAGGCTCGCGTTTGTCGCGTAATCCAGACATCGTTGGGCTTTACAATTTGGCGCTTGGTTACTTTGTATTGAGCAACGCCTGTTGATGTATGGAAGTAGACGGCATCGCCCAATGCAATTTTGTCAATGTTGAAAAGTGGACGGGTATGACTTGTGCGATGACCAGCAATAACGGTGTTACCAACGTTGCCGGGCAGAGCAGTTTTCGGCCAGAGCCCAAAACCCTTAGCCAGAGGCGCATCGCCTATTCCCAAATGCAGTGGTGCCGTAACGCCAATTGAAGGGATCGATATCTTTCCGAACCTCTTGAGCGATGGGGCAATAGATGCTTGCGTTGGCGACGAAGAAGGAAACGCGATGAGCGAAATCAACATTGTTGCAATAACAGATCGTCGTGTAAAAACCTTCATGCGAAACTCGCGATAATTTTTTGGGCAGTTGCGACACCTTGCTGCACGCATGACGGAACACCAATTCCTCGGAAGCTGGCTCCCGCCAAGTGCACCTGTGGCATTTTCTCGGCGAGGTGTTTTTCAATGTGCTCAACGTGCTCAACGTGGTGTGGGCGGTATTGAGGAAAGCTTTCTTTCCATCGGGTGATGCGTAATGCTGTTGGCTCAAGGTCGACAAGAAGATGGCGCTTGATATCTGCAAGAACAAATGAAGTGAGTTCATCGTCGGAATGCTCGTGGAGTGGCATTGCATCTCTACCCAGTGAGACACGCAGAATTGCTGAATCGGTGGTATTTAAATGCGCCCATTTTTGTGAGGCGAATGAAACAGCAGTAATGAATCTTTGCTCAGGTTTCGGTACGAGGTATCCACTTCCGCTGGCATTTTGCGGAAGCGATTCCTTAGGTACAGCAAGTGCAACCATCACCACTGAAGCGTGCGAGCTCTGGGCAAGAATCTGTGCAACTTGCGGTGCTGATTCTGAAAAAAAGTCAGCTGAATGTTTGGCTGGAGAGCACACAACAACGTGGCTCGCGGAAAGGGCCTCGCTTGTTCCATTTGCGGTGAAGTGAACGGAATACTTCCCATTGCTGGCAGTGGGCTCTATCGAAGAAACGTGCGAATTCAGGCGAACAGTGCCACCCAGTTTTTCGACAGCTTCTTGAGTTGCCTTTATTAAGGCGCCCATGCCGGCGAGGGGAGCCCCAAAAATAGGCGATGCGGCAATGTTGGCAGCGGGCTTGGGCATGCGACGAGCGCTGAGCAAAACGCTGCGGCTGCCTGACGCAAGAGTACTCAACTGCGGAACCATTTCGAGGGAAAAATGGTCGGTGTCGGCTGCATAGATGCTGCCGACAAGGGGGTCGATGAGCATGTTGTGTACTTCGTTGCCAAACCGCCGACGCATGTAGGCACCGATGGAGTCGCTCGCCACAGAGGTTTTGGGTAATACGAGGTCAAGCGCCGCACGAAGTTTCCCTCGAGGCGAAATCAACCGAGAAGTAGCGAGCGAGGAGAGTTGTGTTGGCACACCAAGGAGGAGGCCAGCAGGTAGACGATGCAAACCATTACGCCATACAGAAGCGTGCCCAGATGTGGGAGAAGTGAGTTGGTTGTCTAATCCGACATCTTTTGCGAGCTGTGCAGCAAAGGGCACCCGCAATAAAAATGCATCTGCGGCTTCATCGACGTGCGGGAGTCCTGCAAAAGAAGACGTACGAATGACACCACCCGTGGTGGGCTGAGACTCAAGAAGTGTCACTCGAAGATGTGGTGCGGCAGTGAGTAAAGAATGCGCACATGACAGACCTGTAATGCCTGCGCCAATGATGACGACATGGTGTTCAGCTGAGATGGATTCTTCTGGCATTTTGCCTTAATTCATTGGTTGGCTGCATGCACACGATGAGCAAGTGCATTCATTATTGCTCCATTGTCATTCACACATTCAGTACGCGCAAATGCGAGCCCATGCTGCTCGGCGCGGTGCGAGGCCTCAATATCGAGGTCAAAAAGCACTTCAAGGTGATCTGCCACAAAGCCACACGCACTTACGAGTACACCTGTAGCTGGATTCGATTGCGTCGCTAGTTGGTCGATGACGTCGAGAATGTCGGGCCCGATCCAGGGTTCTGGCGTGCGGCCAGCAGATTGCCAGGCAATTGACCACTGAGCATTTTCCGTGAGCCCAACCTTTGCGGCTACGGCGACGGCAGTTGACCGCAACTCGGCGGGGTAGGGGTCGCCGGCATCAATAATGCGTTGCGGAAGTGAGTGGGCAGTAAAGAGCACGTGAGTTGCGGCGGGCATTGTTGCCAATTTTGCAGACATGTCGGCGGCAAGAAAGTCAATGAAAGCTTCCTCGGTTGCCCAACTTGTAATGCCCACGACAGAAATGCCGTGAGGTGTTGCTGCTGTAGTTGCACGGTCGATGTATTGGCCAATGCTGAATGAAGAAAAGTGTGGAGCCAAAACAAGAGCAACAATTTTAGTAAAACCTTCTTGTGCAAGTTGCTGCACAGCGTCTTCAATCATTGGAGCCGCGTGTTTCAGGCCCAGAGCAACGTGGTAGGTGTTCGGAGCAATATTGTTGAGAGCTGTTTGCAAAGCATCGCGCTGAGCTTCAGTAAGTGCGGCAAGGGGCGACAAACCACCAATGGCTTCGTATCGAGCAGTGAGGTCACTCAGTTGCTCTTCGGTAGGCGGGCGACCTCGACGAATATCGGTGTAATACGGCAAGATCTCTTCGCGACTGCGTGGAGTTCCATATGCCATGAGAAGTACTGCTGTTTTGGTGTTGCTCATTGAGTTGTCCTTTCATGAACATGTTTCACGATGGCGTGCAGAACGTCGGGGTTGCACTGCGGCGTGACACCATGACCAAGGTTGAAAATGTGTCCGGGGTGTTGTGCATTGCTTGCAAGAACTTCATCTGCTGCTGCAATAGCTGGCTCGACGCCTTCAAGAACACGATCGGTATTCAGGTTTCCTTGGAGCACAACATCTGCACCTAGTCGCGTACGCACATCATGCAGAGAAATGGTGGCATCGATACCCATAATTGAAGCGCCTGCTTCGTGCATGGCTTCAAGTAAGTGAGCACAGTTCACACCAAAGTGAATGCCGGCAACTTCTGGGTGCAAACGTGACAACTCGGTAAATACATTTTTGGTGTGCGGAAGAACATATTTCCTGTAGTCGTCAACCGTGAGTGCCCCCACCCAGCTATCAAATATTTGAAATGCCTGTGCGCCGTGTTGAATTTGTGCCGAGACAAGTGCAATGGCGTGTTGAGTGAGTCTTTCCATCACGCTGTGCCACAACACATCGTTGTTACGCATCATGACAAATGAATTTTCGTAAGTTCTGCTCGGTCTTCCCTCAATGAGATAGCTCGCAACGGTAAATGGAGCGCCAGCAAAGCCAAGAAGCGGTACTTCTAGTTCTTTCACCAACATGTCGATTGTTTGCATCACGTAATGCATGTCGGTTTCAGGTTCAAGGGCGCGCAGTCGAGCAAGGTCGTCGTTTGTACGCAGCGGAACAGGTGCTACTGGCCCGGTTCCTGGCGCCACGTCGATGCCAAAACCAACAGCATGTGACGAAACCACAATGTCGCTGTAAAGAACTGCAGCATCAACTCCGTATCGCCGTACGGGCTGCAAAGTAAATTCTGCTGCAAGCTCAGGTTTTTTGATTGCATCTAAAATGCTTCCTTCGCCGCGCAAGGCTCGGTATTCAGGAAGGCTGCGACCCGCTTGACGCATAAACCACACAGGTGTGTGTGTTGCGCGTTCACCACGCGCAGCGGTGAGAAACGGAGAAGTAGGTAGTGCTGTCATGATTCAGCGCAAGTGGATTGACAGGTAACGAGGAGCACCTAGACAGGTTACCTGCGTTGCTGTTGCGTACGAAGTTGAGCCTCAATTCGAGCAATACGGGTACGCGCCTCTGGATGAGAAGAAAAGATCTTCTCGTGCCACTGTTTTTTCGCCAAGCGCAGAGTGCGCGAATCTTGTTGTGCATCTTGATGAGCAAAAGTGAATCGGGAAAGCGCAGTAGACAACTGTTTCCCAAAGCCGAGTGTCACAGCACGAGCGTCGGCCTGGAACTCGGCATTTTTCCCCACAATGTTGTTCAAAATGTGAGCACTCAGAAGTGAAGCTTGGAAAATCCATGCGGTCGCGGTGAATAAAGAAGTGATGAGTTTGCTGGGAATGCGGAAGTACTCATGACGTGGCACGAGAGCGTGCTCAATGCGAAGTGCTGTTCCTTGAAGAAAAAATCCGAGACGTGCACATGCAATGATGGGCAAACTCAGCCATTGGCCAATTGATAATGCAACGGTATGTGCACCAAGGTGGTGACTCATTTCATGGGCTACTACGCCAGTGAGTTCCTCGTCGCTGAGATGTTCTACTGCTGATGAACTCACCACAAGAATGTGCCCGCCACATGCGAAGGCGTTGATGTCGTCGCTTTCATCAATTGCAACAACAAAACGTGGAGTATGGAGTCGAGCACTCTGGGCAACAATCTTGATGAGCGGGGTGAGTCGAGCTGTTTCCTGTGCATTTGGTGCACGAGTGCCAAGAAGGCGCACAACAAACAGGCGCTGTGCAGGAAGAAAAAACATCAGGCCAGCACCGAGTGCAACGACACTGTGAAAAATGAAGAAATTCACCGAAAAAATGAGTGAGAAAAACCACCAGAAAATTGACGTAGAAACAAACCAAGCGGGAAGCAGTGCAATAACGGGAATAACGGCACTGAAGGCAGATGATTCCACCGATTTTCTCTGTTGCCGCATGGTTCTAGGCTAGACGCGAAGGCAAGCCATTCAGTGAGACGATCTACACTGTGCAAATGGCAACTCATGAGGTAATGGCTGGTGCAGAAGCGTGGTCTCATCAAGGAACTCTCACCACAGGTGTTTTGGTAGTGCACGGATTCACGGGGAACCCTGGTTCCATGCGGGGCCTCGCTGAGGCGTGTGCTTCGGCCGGCTTTCATGTTGAAATGCCACGACTCGCCGGGCACGGAACCGATATTGAAGATATGTTGCCCACAACCTGGAGCGATTGGTTGCGCGATGCCGACACCGCTTACACCATGCTGGCCTCACGTGTTGAAAAAGTGGTGGTGATGGGTTTATCGATGGGCGGAACACTCACCTTGTGGCTTGCATCGCAGCGCCCCAGCATCGCCGGCATTGTTTGCGTGAACCCTGCAGCTCAGGCGATGCCTGAAGAAATCGTGAGTGCTATTGACGGCATGTTGACCGAGGGTACAGAAGTAATTCCGGGCATTGGAAGCGATATAGCCGACCCTGACACCACGGAAAATGCGTATTCCGGCACACCCATTCGTCCATTGCTTTCCTTTATTGCCGACGGGCTTAAACCACTGGCCGAGCGTTTGCCAGAAATCAAAGTGCCGTTGTTGCTTTTCACATCAACTCAAGATCATGTCGTTAGCCCGGCCGATAGCGATTTCATTGTTGCAACGTACGGTGGAGCAGTAGAACAGGTGAAATTAGAACGTAGCTATCACGTAGCAACACAAGACTTCGACAAGCAAATCATTTTTGACGGCGCGGTCAATTTCGCTTTTGCGGTGGCAGAAAGTTAACTCAGTGTTTTCACCATATATATGGGCGAGTATCCCGAGCCCTTCCACGGGAACATTGAATCTTGGGCCATTACGCATGAACGCTTACGGCCTCATGATTGCTCTTGGCGTAGTAGTTGCTGTGTGGTTGTTAGGCAAGCGTGTTGAAGCTCGTGGCATTGCCACAAGTGAAGATGTTGGTTCCATTGTCATGTGGGCAGTTCCTGCTGGCATTGTTGGCGCTCGTCTGTATCACGTGGTCACCGATTGGTCGCGCTTTTCCAATAACTATGGCGACATCGTCAAGGTGTGGCAAGGCGGCCTTGGTATTTGGGGCGGCATCGCACTTGGTGTAGTGGTGGGAATGTGGGCAACTCGCCGAAAAGGTTTAGATGTTTTACTCGTTGTGACTTGTGCTGCTCCTGCATTAGCTATTGCCCAATCGATTGGTCGTTGGGGCAACTGGTTCAACCAGGAACTTTTTGGTAGAGCAACCACATTGCCATGGGCACTCGAAATCAGTGCCGATAAAACGATGAGCGCTGGTTTTCCTGTGGGTACTACTTTTCATCCAACATTTCTTTACGAGTCACTCGGTTGTGCACTTTTGTGTTGCGTGTTGCTTGCCGTCGATAAGAAAATCCCACTGCGCCCCGGGCGACTCTTTTTTGTCTATTCAGCGGGGTACACCGTGATGCGATTTTTCATTGAAGGTCTGCGTATTGACGACGCCCATCAAGCGGGTGGATTGCGGCTGAATCAGTGGGTTTCTCTCGCAGTCTTTGCTATTTCGGTCGGCTTTTTGGTACGTGAGGCGCTCTGGTATCGGCGTAGTAAGCCTGACCCGTCTAACGTTCCTCCTTATGGCGACCTCCAATAACTCAGCAGCAAACGACACAGTTCTTCTCTCGCACCCGGCCCCCGGAGTAGCGCTCCTTACCCTGAATCGCCCCGATCGACTCAATGCTTGGAACGGTGAACTCTCCGAGCGCTATTTCCAATTGATGGACGAGTGCGTAGCAAACGACGAAGTGCGTGTACTTGTTGTGACGGGTGCGGGAAAAGGTTTTTGTGCAGGTGCCGACATGGATGCATTGCAATCAATTGGTCGTTCCTCTTCAGGTGGGTCTAACGCTGGTGCGCAGTCAGCAGCAGGTGGACGCTTGCAGTCGTACACAACAACTATTCCCAAGCCAGTCATCGCCGCCATCAATGGTGCGTGCGCAGGAATTGGCATGGTGCAGGCGTTGATGTGCGACGTGCGTTTTGCTGCAGCTGGTGCAAAGTTCACCACAGCATTCGCGCGCCGCGGGCTCATTGCGGAATACGGCATGAGTTGGTTATTGCCACGTCTCGTGGGTACCGCAAATGCGCTCGATGTGTTGTTGAGTGGTCGCGTGTTTCTTGCTGAAGAAGCACATCAAATGGGAATGGTCAACGGTGTAGTGCCCGCAGACCAGCTACTCGCTCACGCGGTTGCCTATGCCAGCGACTTGGCGGCAAATGTCTCGCCGACCTCAATGAAGGTAATGAAACAACAGGTCTATGCCGACACCACTCAGGCCATCACAGAATCTGAACAGCGTGCGCTCGTACTCATGAAGGAATCGCTCACCCGCGCCGATTTTAAAGAGGGAGTCGCCAGTTTCATGGAGAAGCGACCTCCTCAATTTGCTCCTGTTACTCGGTAGCATTCACTCTTGTGTCTGAACGTCTCTCTGCCGCCGATGTAGCCAAAGTTGCACGCATGGCGCGTCTCAATATTTCAGCCGCCGATGTGGAGCGCTATACGCAACAACTCGACGGCATGCTCGATCATTTCGCCGACATCGACAACTTGCAACTTGCCGATGTTCAGCCCATGACCCAGCCTTTCCCGCTCGTCAACGTTTTGCGTGCCGATGTTGAACAGCCTTGTCTCGACCGCGAAGAAGTTCTAGGCGCAGCGCCTGCTGCCGAACAAGGTCGCTTCCGCGTGCCACCATCGGGAGGCGAAGATGAGTAACTTCAGCACAGCTACTTCTATTGCTCACAATGTGGCAAGTGGTGCGCAGTCGGCTGTCTCTATTGTTGAAGAGCATTTACAACGCATCACTCAACGTGAAGAAGAAGTGCATGCCTTCAACTTGGTCACCAGTGCAGAAGCTCGTGAGCGCGCTGCCGACATCGACGCACGCATTGCCCGCGGTGAAAATGTTGGGCCACTCGCTGGTGTTCCCATCGCTCTCAAAGACAACATGTGCACTCGTGGTGTTCCCACCACATGCTCGTCGAAAATACTTGAAGGTTGGAAGCCACCGTACAACGCCACCGTTGTCGACAAACTTTTTGCGGCCGGTGCAGTGTTCGTTGGTAAAACAAACCTCGATGAATTTGCAATGGGTTCCAGTACAGAAAACTCTGCGTTTGGCCCCACGCGTAACCCGCTCGACACATCGCGTGTTCCTGGTGGTAGTAGTGGCGGCAGTGCGGCTGCAGTAGCTGCAGGCTTTGCCGCAGTTTCTCTTGGCAGCGATACCGGCGGAAGTATTCGTCAACCAGCTGCACTCTGCGGAGTCGTGGGGGTCAAGCCAACATACGGTTTAGTAAGCCGTTACGGGCTAGTTGCTTTCGCGAGCAGCCTCGACCAAATTGGTCCGTTCTCGCACAGCGTTGCCGATGCAGCATTGCTCACCGAAATCATTGCCGGGCACGAGCCCATGGATTCCACAAGCATTCCCAAGCCTGCTCCTTCTTTAGTGTCGGTTCTTGGTCGCGGGGTAGAAGGAATGCGCATTGGTCGCGTTGCCGACTTGCCCGAAGGAGCCGATGCCGATGTACTTGCTCGCCTCGACGCTGCATTTATTGCTCTCGAAAAAGCTGGAGCAACCATTGTCGATGTCAAACTTCCCTCGTTGTCGTATGCGCTCACTGCGTATTACCTCATTGCGCCCGCAGAGGCCAGTAGCAACCTTGCTCGTTACGACGGCGTGCGTTATGGCAATCGTGTTGCCGCAAATGACATGAACACCATGTATGCCGATACTCGTGCAGCAGGTTTTGGCGATGAAGTAAAGCGCCGCATCATGCTCGGAACGTATGCCTTGTCGGCTGGTTACTACGACGCTTATTACGGCAAGGCCCTCAAGGTGCGTCGCCTTATTTCCAACGACTTTGCTGCGGCCTATGCAAATGCCGATGTCATATTGACACCAACATCACCCACGGTCGCCTTCCCGTTTGGCGCAAAAACCGACGACCCTCTCACCATGTATCTCTGCGATATTTTCACCATCCCCACCAACTTGGCGGGACACCCTGCAATGAGCGTGCCATTTGGTACTGGCCAAGCAAACATGCCGGTGGGCGTGCAAATTTTGGCACCCACTTTGGGTGAAGAAGCAATGTTCAAAGTAGCCGCAGTGTTGGAGAGTGCAGCATGATCGACAATGGCTTGCCCGAAGGTTGGGAACTTGTTGTTGGGCTCGAGGTTCACGTAGAACTCGCCACCAAAACAAAACTCTTTAGTGGTTCACCAAACCGTTTTGGCGATGAACCCAATACCAATATCGACCCAGTAACACTTGGCTTGCCAGGTGCGTTGCCTGTGCTCAATGAGCACGCAGTTGAACTCGCAATGCGTATTGGGCTTGCACTCAACTGCACGGTGAAGCCAAGCACATTTCACCGTAAAAACTATTTCTACCCCGACTTGTCAAAGGCGTACCAAATTACGCAATACGACGAGCCACTTAACGTCGACGGCTTTCTCATGTTGCCAGGCGGCGTACGCATTGGCGTAGAGCGCGCGCACATGGAAGAAGACACTGGCAAGTCAACACACTTCGGTGGTGCTGGTGGTCGTATTCACGGAAGTGATTATTCACTCATCGACTTCAACCGCGCTGGTGTGCCACTCGTAGAAATTGTGTCGCACCCCGATGTGCGTACTGCAGAACAAGCACGCCAGTACGTCAATGAGTTGCGCGCCATTCTTGTTGCCGTCGGTGCAAGCGATGCCAAAATGGAAGAAGGCTCCATGCGTTGCGATGCCAACGTCTCAGTACGCAAGTACGGGGCCGAACTCGGTACGCGTTGTGAAATCAAAAACGTCAACTCGGTGCGTTCACTTGGCAAAGCCATTGAGTACGAAGCTCGCCGACAAATTGATGTTTTGGAAACCGGTGGCACCATTCGTCAAGAAACGCGCCACTGGGATGAAACCGATGGCCGCACGCACACATTGCGCGCCAAAGTAGACGCCAACGATTACCGCTACTTCCTCGAACCCGACTTAGTGATGCTTGCTCCCGATGCAGAATGGGTAGAACGTGTTCGTGCAGCATTGCCAGTGTTGCCGGCTGCTCGGCGTACCAACTTGGCCGTGTTGACCGGAGCCGATGAAGACAGCGAAGCAATTGCAGTTGTTGTAGAGCGCGGGCAAGATACCTATATACAAGAGGTGAAGAACGCAGGTGGCGACGCCGGGCGTGCTTTGGTATGGGTGCAACAATCTTTCGCTGAAGAAGGCAACGCGCCACGTTTGCCCGCCAAAGATCTTGCGGCACTTACCGTTCTCGAACGCGATGGCAAGCTCACGGCAACTCAAGCAAAAACTGTTCTTGGCGACATGCTCGAAGCTGGCGGGGGAGACCCTGCAGCCATTGCTGCTTCAAAAGGTTTCGAAGCACTCGACACCAGCGTCATTGAAGGTTTTGTCGATGAAGGTATTGCTGCTCAACCCGATGCATGGGCAAAATATTGTGCGGGCGAAGAAAAGGCAATGGGTGCTCTTGTTGGCACGATCATGAAACTCAGCAAA
>Ga0102896_1000768_pt1 | contig 11194 bp, 9 predicted proteins | sample Colrivmet1554A02_FD_78457 | JGI IMG/M metagenome (GOLD analysis project Ga0102896, IMG submission 78457) | Estuarine microbial communities from the Columbia River estuary - metaG 1554A-02 | ecosystem: Environmental > Aquatic > Marine > Intertidal zone > Estuary | place: USA: Columbia River...
ATTAGAGTTGTGTTGTAGAGGGTTTGGGTTTAGAAATCACGAGCGTCTCGGCCCAAGAAGCTTTGTACAGTGCGGAATCCGATGTACGACTTATTGGTGTCCTGGTACTCGTAATCGCGGGCACCTACTTGCATGTAGGAGGCAATGTCTTTCCAAGATCCCCCGCGAATGACTTTGCGCTTGAGGGTCTCAGGGTCGCTATCTGTAGCGTTGTATTTGAAGTCAGGGTTGAAATCCGCCACATAGTAGTAGCTCGCCTCGTCCCATGCGGTACTGGTCCACTCAGCCACGTTGCCGGCCATACAATAGAGACCATAGCCGTTTGGCTCATAGGACGTCACCTTCACAGGGTGGAAACCACCGTCAGCCGTTAGGTTGCCTCGTGATGGCTTGAAGTTGGCCAAGAAACAGCCTTGGCTATTTGTGGTGTAGGGACCGCCCCATGGGTAGGTCGTCAATTCAAAGCCACCACGTGCAGCGTACTCCCACTCTGATTCCGTAGGTAGACGGAATTCATTCTCCTGGAAATCGTTGTTGTCCTTCAAGTACTCGTTGCGGTAGCGCGTGCGCCAGTTGCAGAAAGCCATTGCTTGCTTCCAGTTCACTCCCACCACGGGATAGTTGTCGTAGGCAGGGTGCCAGAAGTAATTGTCGTGCATCTGCTCGTTGAAAGAATAGGTGAAATCAGCCAACCAAACCAACGTGTCGGGATAGATGTTGACGATCTCGCTCTCAAAGAAGCTGGAGCGATCAGAGATGGCCTTGCCATCCTTGATGTAGTCCTTGTAGGAGAAGGTACGGCCGTCGCCATCGGCGTCGTTGAAGTCGTACTGCACACGGTTGCTCTTTTTGGCTGCCTTTTGCTTGTCAATCCAGAAGTAGAGATAGTTGAGCTGGCGCGCATCCAACATACGGCCTCCCAAGTAGCGCTCTTCAGGAGCCAAATACATGGATTCAATGACTTCCGTGTATTCAATGGAAGGATAGCGGCGCGTATCCCATACGAGCTTGCGGCTCCAATCGAGGTGCGTTTGCATGCTGTCGGGGTATTCCAATCCGACGTACTCTTCAAAGTATGTGGGGTTATTCATGTCCGCATAACTGATGTACTCATAGTCTTCTACGAGGCCTTCGGCTAGACGGTAGCGAAGAATGGAGTCGCGCACCCACTGGATGAACTGACGGTATTCGTTGTTCGTGATCTCGGTCTCGTCCATGTAGAAAGAGGATACACTCACCGTTTTTGTGGGGGCCGTCAACGTCGAAGGAACGTCGATGTCCGAGTTACCCATATTGAAGGAGCCTTGGGGAATGTAGACCATTCCGTAGGGATCCGATGGGTAAAAATCCGGGCGGTTTTGGACGCCGACGAGTTCGCCGTGGTCCGAACCAGAACACGCCGCCAAAAGGGCGACGGCAGCCAAAGAGGCTAACCGGAAGAAGATGGTTGATTTCTTCATAGGTGCTTGCTTAACGCATATAAGAGTGCGATATTACAAAAATCTTACGTTTCTATAGCTTCCTGGGACCTTCTCAGGGATCTCAATGTTGAAGCGATAGTTGAGGAAAATCTCATGACTTCCTCCGCTGTAACCGCTCAGCGCGGATGTGGTAATGTCATAAGAATAGGCGAGTCGTAATGACGGAAGTATCTGATATCCAGCCATTAAACTGAGTGCGTCTTGATTCCGGTATCCCAGTCCTCCATAGATTTTGTCTTGCAAAAGAGCATTGACATTCAGGTCCATGGAGATATTCGAATTGAGGTCAGATTTTATTAAAAAACTTGGGGTTAATACCAATTGATAGTCTGGCAGGGACAAATGATAGCCTCCAGTGAGGTAATAGTGCAGCTTGCTCTTGTAGCGGGCGGAGCCCCCAAAATTGGCTTCACTCTGTAGTAAACGACTTGTGGAAAGCCCGGCATACCAAAGATCAGTCGTGTAGTAGGCGCCAAAGTTCAATTCGGGCGTCATGGCGGACGTGTTGGGACGCAAAATCGTGGGGTCGTTGGATCCTGCCGTTCCATCGGGATAAATCCACTGGGCGGTTTTGACGTTTTTGTTTCGGAAATCGACCGACAAGCCCAAACCAAGTGTTCCGGGGCCGAGGTCTAGCTGGTATGCGTAACCCAGGGCAGCAGAAATATCTTGGAAGAAGCCGATTTGGTCGTTCACAATGTTGACTAGGAGACCTCCGTGTAAGATGCTCAAAGGGATGTCGGCATTGATGTTCTGGGTGGTCGGGGCATTGTCAAAGCCCACCCACTGAGATCGGTGGCCAACATTCAAGCAAATGGCGTCATTGCTCCCGGCCACGCCAGGGTTGAAGCCAATCGTATTGTGGTAGTATTGCGTGAACTGAACGTCCTGCTGTGCCAAGGCCACACCGGAAAATCCAGCAAGAAGGGCGGTTGAAAGGATTATGCGTACAGTCATGCAGGGCAGTTTGAGGCCTAAAAATAGAAATAATCCGCCACCCTTCGGCGAAAGAAGAAAAAAACTGGTCAGTAATTTAAACCGTGTTACAGGGCTTTATGGACGGCCTTCCACCAGCGATCGGGGATTTCCCCTTGCTGTGCCAATTCATAATCCTTTAAGGAGCAAGGCATTAAATGCTGGCGGGCATCCTGACCTGGGTGGGCGGGAACCTCCATCCACCACCGCCCACTGAAGGGAGATTTGTAGAAAATCAATTCTTGGCTTTGGGACTCCAAGAGCACGGTAAAGCGGGTGTAATCGGCTTTGGGACGAAGGGGGTAGTCTCCTTTGCGCCATTGCACGCCTTCCAAAAAGTACCAGAAAGCTTGGGCGATCAGTTGGGCATTTTGGCCGGTTGGATCCAACTGGGGATTGTAATCGAAATAGCCCACGGAGGTCAGCTTATCCGACATGCCCGCATACCGCATGGCCGCGCAGAGTTCCTCTGCTGTGAGTCCATTGGGGGAGGGGTTCGACTGGCCCGGAGCATCGGCCATGCGCACAACGTGATTGTTGAAAATCATGAGGTCGGCGTCGCGCACCAGTGGTTCAATTTCTTGGATTTGGCCTCGGACTTCTCCCAATCGATGGGCGTGGAAATGCATTTTCTCAAAGAGGTCCAAAACCTCCGGAGCCACGTAATAGGCTTGGTGCCCAATGTGGGCGAGATTGTACAGCGAATAGGGCTTGGCGGTGAGCATATGGCTCAGCACGTTTTGATCGGAAAGGGGATCGCTGTCTTGGCCAAGGGCAATCCGGCTGTGGGCCACCCCCACGTTGACGAGTTGCTCCAAGTGGCTGTATGCCCGGTAAAGGGAGAGGCTAAGGTCCGAGCTGCCTCCCAAAACAAAGGGAATGCAATTGCAGCGAAGGATTTCCACACAGAGTTCTTCCAAGGCTGCCATGCTGTCTACAGTGTCGCGCCCCGGGAGAATGTCCCCGAGATCGGCCACGCTAAAATCCCAGGAGCCAGGGAAGAGCGCATAGAGTTCTTTGCGCACTGCACGAGAGGCGTCGCGGGTCCCCCGTTGGTCGGTGCTGGCACGGTCTTCGGGGATTCCCAAAAAGGCGATGCGCACCGTTCGGAGGTCGGGTAGGCCCGCTTCTTCCGTGTGAATAACGAGGGTGCGGCCCAGCGTTCCGGGTTTGGCATCTTCAAGCCATTCCTGGGGTATCGGTTGGAGGGCGTTTTCCCACATGGCTTACTTCTTTTTTCCCTTGCTAGCTGAGGGTTTGCGGCCAGCTGGCTTACGTCCGCGGCCCGATGGCTTCCGGTCGCCGGCAGCCGCGATGAGCTCCAGAGCCAATTCAGCAGTCAACGTGGAGACCTCCGTCGTCTTGGGGATCGGGTAGTTCGCGCCGTTGTATTTCATGTAGGGCCCGTATCGTCCTTGTGTCACCACAATCTGACCTTCTGGTCCGTCAAAGCTAGCCAACTGGGCGGCGGCGGTGGCTTCCGCTTTGGCTCGGATGAGGGCGATAGCTTCGGCTTCGGTGATGGTGTACGGGCTCAGTTCCTCGGGGAGGCTAACAAAGGTTTTCCCAACTTGGACATAGGGCCCAAAGCGGCCAACACTCGTCTTCAAAGGTTGGCCTTCGTAGGAGCCCAAAGTTCGGGGCAAACTCAAGAGGGGGAGGGCTTCTTCGAGCGTGATGGTTTCCACCGACATTCCCTCAGGAATGCCCGCAAAACGTGGTTTCTCTTCGTCCGTGGTTTCACCCACTTGCACGACGGCCCCAAAGCGGGCGATGCGGGCGTAGACGGGTTTGCCCGTTTTCGGTTCTGTGCCGAGGAGGCGTTGACCGCTGGCCCGGTCCGCATCCGCCGACTTGGCGATTAGTCCATTGAATCCTTGGTAAAAGTCGGCCAAGACTTCCGTCCAGGAGACTTTGCCATCGGCGACTAGGTCGAAATCATTCTCCATTTTGGCCGTGAACTGGTAGTCCATGACGGTGGTGAAGTGCTCATTCAAAAAGTCCGTGACGATGTTGCCCATGTCGGTAGGGACCATGCGGCCCTTGTCCGATCCCGTCTTTTCGGTCTTGTCCTCCCAGGTCCATGCGCCCTGTTGAAACGTACCGACGGCATAGGCCCGCTCGACGCCTTCATTGACGCCTTTTTGGACATACCCCCGCTTTTGAACGGTGGTAATCGTCGGGGCATAGGTGGAAGGTCGGCCAATGCCCAGTTCTTCCAATGCCTTGACCAACGTGGCTTCGGTGAATCGGCCGGGAGGGCGGGTAAAACGCTGTTGCGCTGTGGCGCGGAGTAGCTGAATGGCGTCCCCTTCTACCAAGGTTGGCAACAGGCCCGCATCCTCTTCTTCCTCGTCTACGCCTTCTCGGTACACCTTGAGGAAGCCATCAAACGCAATCATTTCGCCTTTCGCGACAAAGCGCAGACCGGCGGTGTTGTCGATTTGGGCTGTCGTGCGCTCTAGTTTGGCATCGGCCATTTGGGAGGCCATGGTACGCTTCCAGATCAGCTCATACAATTTCTTTTGGCCTGGATCGAGTCCGGCCGTGGTTACGTTCAGATTGGTCGGACGGATGGCCTCGTGCGCCTCTTGAGCGCCTTTGGCTTTCGTGCTGTAGCGGCGAATCTGCACATATTGGCTTCCGTATTGGGCCGTAATGCTGTCTTGGGCCGCCGCTAAGGCATCTTCACTCAGGTTGACCGAATCGGTACGCATGTAGGTAATGAGACCGTTTTCATACAATCCTTGAGCGAGGGACATGGTGCGGTTGACCGAATAGCCCAACTTCCGAGAGGCCTCCTGCTGGAGGGTGGAGGTGGTGAATGGTGCAGCGGGACGGCGGCTGGCGGCTTTTTTCTCCAGACTGGCCACGTGAAAGGGGCCGTTTCCGAGGCTCGCTAGCGTCTGCTCGACGTCATTTCGCGCAGCAATCCCTTGAGGCATTTCGGCACTGAAGGCGGCCCCGGCTGGGTTGGCAAATTGGCCATGAATGCGGAAATCGCTTTGGGATTCAAAGGCTTGGATTTCGCGCTCGCGCTCCACAATGAGGCGCACGGCAACCGACTGTACTCGGCCGGCGCTCAGTCCCCGCTTGACTTTCTTCCACAAAACGGGCGAAAGCTCGAAGCCGACGATGCGGTCGAGCACCCGGCGCGCTTGCTGGGCATTGACCAAGTCCATGTCGATTCGGCGGGGTTGGTCGATGGCTTTGAGGATGGCTGTCTTCGTGATTTCGTGAAACACGATGCGGTTGGTTTTCAGCGCATCGAGTTCCAGTGCTTCGGCTAGATGCCATGCAATGGCTTCTCCTTCGCGGTCCTCATCGGATGCGAGCCATACGGTTTCGGATTCCTTCGCGAGCTTCTTGAGTTTCTTGACCACCTCTTTCTTGTCGTCGCTCACGGCATACCGGGGAGCGAAGTCTTTTTCGAGGTCGACGCCCAGGTCGCGGTTGGGCAAATCGCGGATATGGCCAAAGCTGGATTCTACTTTAAAGTCCGGCCCTAAAAACTTTTCAATAGTCTTGGCTTTTGCGGGGGACTCGACGATGACCAGATTTTTTGCCATGAGGTTTGGTTTAGAGCGCACAAAGTAAAGGCCACATTTTTATACAATCGGCAGAAATCGTTTACTGACATTTTGTCATAAACTTCGGACGTAGTCCGTAATTTTGCCTTCATGGAAAAGAACGGCGCAGAGCGCGAATTGTTGGAGGAAGCGCGTCAAGGCGAAGCCTTGGTGCTAGAAGGAACGGGCACAGGCAAGAAATTGTACATGGAATCCTATGGATGCCAGATGAATTTTTCGGACAGTGAAATCGTCGCTTCCATTCTCCAAAAGGAGGGCTATGAGACCACGACATCCATCGAAGAGGCGGATTTGGTCCTGCTCAATACTTGCTCTATCCGTGAAAAAGCGGAGCAAACAGTTCGGACGCGTTTGGACCAATTCAATACGCTGAAAAAAGAAAAGCCTGAGCTGCGCATTGGGGTGCTCGGCTGCATGGCGGAGCGCGTAAAGGAAAAATTTTTCCAAGAAGAAAAGTTGGTGGATTTGGTGGTCGGTCCCGATGCCTACAGGGACTTGCCCAACCTCCTTGATGAGATGGATGGCGGCCGCAAAGCGGTGAATGTTCTCCTCTCCAAAGAAGAAACCTACCACGATATTGAACCCGTTCGACTCGGCGGTAACGGCGTGACGGCGTTTGTCTCCATCACCCGGGGCTGCGACAACATGTGCACATTCTGTGTGGTGCCTTTCACCCGGGGCCGAGAGCGCAGCCGCAATCCGCAGACCATCATCGAAGAATGCACACAGCTTTGGGAGCAGGGCTACAAGGAAGTCACCTTACTCGGCCAAAATGTGGACAGCTACCTCTGGTATGGAGGTGGGTTGAAAAAAGATTTTGAGAAGGCCAGCGCCATGGCGCAGTCTACGGCCGTGCATTTTGCCGACTTGCTGCATTTGGTCGCCAAAGCGGTGCCAAACATGCGCATCCGATTCTCAACATCCAACCCCCAGGACATGAAGGATGACGTGCTGCATGCGATTGCTGCGCACGAGAATATTTGCAAGTACATCCACCTCCCGGTGCAGAGTGGGAGCTCACGCATTCTCAAGGCCATGAACCGCGGACACAACCGCGAGGAGTACATCGCCTTGATTGACCGCATTCAGCGAATCATCCCCGGCTGTTCGGTTTCCCACGACATGATTGCGGGATTTCCAACCGAGACCGAGGAAGACCATGCCGAAACGCTCAGCTTGATGGATTATGTCAAGTATGATTTCGGTTACATGTTCTTCTATTCAGAACGCCCCAACACCTACGCGGCGCGGAAAATGGACGACGACATTCCCTTGGCGGTGAAGAAGCGCCGCTTGGCCGAAATTATTGCCAAGCAGCAAGAGCACAGTGCTGTGCGGCTCGCCGCCTATGTGGGTCAGACTTTGGAAGTTCTCGTTGAAGGGCGCTCCAAGCGCTCGGATGCGGATCTCTATGGACGCAGCACGTACAATACGGTGGTGGTGTTCCCGCGGGAAGAGTACCAGCCTGGCGACCTTGTTCGCGTCAAAATTGATCGTTCCACCCCGGCCACCTTGATTGGGCAGGCTGTAGACCTTGTGCGATGAAACAGGTATTCTTGACATTCTGCCTCCTGTGCGGATGGGCTTCCGCGGCCCAAACCCGTTTGCCGGATGGCACCTGGGAAGACCGGGGTTTGGCCTTCTTGCTTTTGGATGAAAGCGTTCGCAATGATGGCGCATTGTCGCTTTGTATTGCCAAGGAAGATCAGTGCATTCAGAATTTGACTGTGGGCTTTACGGTCCGGGTTTTTGACCGGGCGGGCAAGGAAATTTGGAATTCGGTCTGGACGGGCCGAACGATGGACATCCAGTTTTCTAAACCCTTGCCCCAGGCGACGCGTTTAGAGATTGAAGCGAGCGGAAATTTTGTCGTCAATCGGACGACCGCAAACCGCATTTCGACCCGGGAGCCTTTGACGCTTTCGGTTTCGTTGAATGAAACGACCAAGCCATGAGTAGCATACAAGAAGTCAAGCAGCGTTTTGGCATTATTGGAAGCAATGCCGCGCTAGATCGAGCGATTTTTAAGGCCATCCAAGTGGCTCCCACCGATATTTCGGTACTCGTCACGGGGGAAAGCGGCGTGGGCAAGGAAGCGATTCCCAAGATCATCCACCACCTTTCGCACCGGAAGCACGCCCCCCTTGTCGCCGTCAACTGCGGCGCCATCCCGGAGGGCACCATCGACAGCGAGCTTTTTGGCCACGAAAAAGGGGCCTTTACCGGCGCAGCAGGGGCTCGAAAAGGATATTTCGAAGAGGCCGATAACGGCACGATCTTCATGGATGAGGTCGGCGAGCTACCGCTGGGGACACAGGTGCGCCTCCTCCGCGTGTTGGAAAGCGGAGAATTCATCCGCGTCGGCTCCTCCAAGGCCCAAAAAGTCAATGTGCGCGTCGTCGGCGCCACGAATGCGGACATGCTTGGCAGCGTGGAAAAAAATGATTTTCGCGAAGACCTGTATTACCGACTGAACACGGTCGAAATTCACCTACCTCCTCTCAGGGAGCGCAAGGGCGACATCCATTTGCTATTTCGGAAGTTTGCTCAGGACTTCTCCCAGAAATACCGGGTGCCTGCTGTACGATTGAATGAGGAAGCGGTTCGCGTCCTTGAATCCTACCGATGGCCGGGCAACATTCGCCAACTTCGAAACTTGGTCGAGCAGCTCAGTGTCGTGGAAAGCGACCGGGAATTGGGGGCGGAGGTTTTGCGAAGCTACATCCCGGAAATTGACCGAAGCAACCTTCCCGCGCGAAGCGAAAAGGCGGTTTCATCTGCGGAATTCAACACGGAGCGCGAGATTCTGTACAAGGTTTTGTTTGACATGCGTGCGGACATTTCCAACTTGAAGCAAGCGGTTCAGTCCCTTGCTTCTGGGCACATGCCGGAGATGAACACCACCCCGGCTCCCTCTCCGCAGACCGGATTGGCCCGGTATGATACCTATAGTCCTCCGGCGCCAAGCGCTCCACGTGAGGAATCGTACATGCCCGAAATCATGTCTGAGGAGGAGACCCTGGACGTCGAATCGGCCGAAGAGGGAGCTGATCGCCTGTCCCTCCAAGACCTCGAAATCGACATGATCCGCAAAGCCATTGAGCGCCATCGGGGACGTCGCAAAGAAGCGGCCGAGGAGTTGGGCATTTCGGAGCGCACGTTGTACCGAAAAATCAAACAATTCAACCTCGGATGAGGGCCTGGTGGGCTGCGGCGTGTGCCGCGAGTGTCCTTTGGGCCTGCTCGGGAGGATATTCCTTTACCGGGGGAGACGTCGGGGCCGCCAAAACGTTGAGCATTCAGCGTTTTGACAACAATGCGCCTCTCGTGAATCCCAAGTTGTCGCAGCAGTTTACGGAGACGCTTCAGCAGGTTATGGTGCGCCAAACCCCCCTTTCCCTGGTCCGAAATGATGGAGATCTCGATTTTAGCGGAGCCATCACCAGCTATGAGGTGCGCTCAGAAGCGCCGGGAGCCAACGATCAAGTGGCACAAAGCCGATTGAGTGTGACCGTTCGAGTCACCTACGTCAACCATCTAGACGACAGCAAGAACTTTGAGCAATCCTTTTCGGTGTACCGAAATTTCCCTGCGACCTCCGACTTGACGTCTGTAGAAGATGCTTTGGTGGACGAAATTGTCCAAGAATTGGCCGAGAAGATTTTTAACCGTTCCTTGGTCAACTGGTAATGGGTTTACAGGCATCAGACATTCAGCATTTTCTTCAAGAGGGGGCGACCTTGCCTGCTTCGTCGGTGCTGGCCGATGCGGTTGAAACCTATCCCTATGCCCCCTTGCTGCATTTTCTGTACTTGCGCAGCTTGCAGGAGGAGGACAGTTACAAATTTCCCGCGCAACTGCACCGGACGGCGGTATCCACCATGCACCGCCAAGCTTTGCTGGATTGGGCGGAAGCCCCCTTGATTCCCGTAGAAGTGCAGGCTGCTGCTTGGCAGAAGAAACAACCTGCGGAATCCACACCGACGATGGACCAACCTCCTTCCGCAGCGCCCATCGTGCCGGACCTGTCGTCCGAGGGTGAAGTGCCTTCGCTGGAATCCGTGGGGGTGGCTCCAGAGGTTCCCGCAGTCCCCGAGGCGCCCGCAGTCCCCGAGGCGCCGGCAGTCCCTACTTCGACTCCCGATCGGCCCAGAGAGTCGACTACTCCTTCGCCAAGCGTGCCAGTCCCCGCCCCTTCGGCACCATCGTCCAAGCCTGCGACCACCACCAAGCTTGCGGACATCAATTTGGATGCATTGCCCCCCGCGGTGCGTGCGCAGGTGCTTCGAAGTCGCGCCATTCAAGCACAATGGGGAAAAGTTTCGGCCCAGGAATCGGCTCCTGAGCCGAAAGAATTTCCCGCGCCCGAGCCCCCCGTCTCCATACCCGTGGAGCCTGAGCCAGCGCCGACCCCAGAGGCGGCCACCCCGCCTGCCCCAAAGGGGACTTTGCCCACTCCAGTTGTAGCCAAATCCGCGCCCATTTCGGACGCAGGGGAGCGCGACGTGCCGGTCCAAAAAACGGCACCAAAACCGACGTCGAAAAAGACGCAGGCGCCCTTAAGAGAAGTCCGTCCCCAACCGACCCCGGCTCCTACTGCGGTTCAATCGCCTACGGATGCCTCTTTATCCCCCTTTGCAAACTTTTTGCTCACGTTGAAACACGAAGTGCCCACGGAGCGCATGGTGGAGGTGCCGGTGAGCCAACGAGACCCCGAAATGGAACGGGCGATTTTGGAGCAGTTTCTTCAGGTAAATCCCAAAATAAAGCCCGTACGGAATGCTCCCATGGGTGAAAATTTGGCCCTGCGAACCCCCAATGTCAGCGGGCTTGTCACCGAGACCTTGGCCAACCATTATTACGACCAGGGAATGCACGAAAAGGCCATTCAAGCCTACGAGATTTTGAAATTGAAAGTTCCCGAGAAAAGTGCCATCTTTGCGGCCCGTATTTCCGAAATGCGTAAAATTCAATCTTCTACGAAATGACGTATCTATTCATGTCGCTGATTGCCATCGTCAGCATCTTGTTGATTCTTGTAGTCTTGGTTCAAAACCCCAAAGGAGGCGGTTTGAGCGGCGCATTTGGTGGTTCTTCGGCGTCCATGATGGGCGGCGTCAAGCGCACCAATGACTTTTTGGAGAAAGC
>Ga0102896_1000771_pt1 | contig 11183 bp, 7 predicted proteins | sample Colrivmet1554A02_FD_78457 | JGI IMG/M metagenome (GOLD analysis project Ga0102896, IMG submission 78457) | Estuarine microbial communities from the Columbia River estuary - metaG 1554A-02 | ecosystem: Environmental > Aquatic > Marine > Intertidal zone > Estuary | place: USA: Columbia River...
AAGCTATTCCTGTACTGCCTTTGCATTATTCAGAGGGCCAAGTAGTGGTTTCAGGTATTCCAGAGGGGATAGAAATTTTAGCCAAGCCACTTTTAGGGGCTTATGAAGGCATGACCGTAAATCCCATTAGATGAGAAAATTAGTAGCGTATTTTATAAAATACCAAGTAGCGGTAAACATTTTTGTATTGGCGTTCTTTCTCTTTGGAATTTTTGGCGCAAAGGCTTTGAAGTCTTCTTTTTTCCCCCTGACAGAATCCAAGATTATACAAATTAGTATTGCCTACCCTGGAGCCTCTCCTTTAGAGATTGAAGAAGGTGTTGTACTAAAAATAGAGGACAATTTAAAAGGCTTGCAAGGGGTAGACAGGGTAACCGCGGTAGCCAATGAAAACAGCGGTAGAATTACCGTAGAAATAGAAAAAGGGCTGGACATAGATTTCATGCTCTTAGAAGTGAAAAACGCCGTAGATAGAGTGCCCTCTTATCCTACTGGTATGGAGCCTTTAGTGGTGGCCAAGCAAGAAGTGGTTAGACCCACAATCTCTTTGGCTTTAAGTGGTAAAAATGTCCCACTTCAGACCCTGAAACAATTGGGTAGGGGTATTGAAAACGACATTAGGGCCATGGAGGGAATATCACAGATCACAGTATCTGGTTACCCCCAAGAAGAAATTGAAATTGCCGTAAATGAAAGCCAGCTTTTGGCCTACAATTTAAGTTTTACAGAGGTAGCACAAGCAGTGGCTAACGCCAACCTATTAATCACTGGTGGTACGGTTAAAACAGCAGAAGAAGACTTTCTGATAAGGGCAAACAATAAATACTATTTTGGGAAAGAGCTCTCTAATCTCATAGTGACCACTCAGTCTAATGGAACTTTGGTTCGACTAAGCGAAGTAGCTGAAATTAGAGATCGTTTTGCGGAATCTCCCAATGCTACTTTTTACGACGGAGAAGAAGCCGTTAATATCACCATTAATAGTACCAACACCGAAGATTTAATCTCTACAGCAACCAGAATAAAAGAATATGCCCTTCAGTACAACCAGACCCATGACGGGGTGCACTTTAGTGTGCTGAGTGATCAATCCATTACATTGACCCAACGAACAGAATTATTGGTTAAAAATGCCTGGCAGGGTATGTTATTGGTGTTGTTCTTCTTGTCCCTATTTTTGAACACCAGGTTGGCTTTCTGGGTGGCTTTTGGTTTGCCAGTGGCTTTCTTGGGCATGTTTGCTTTTGCAGGATTCTTTAATGTGACTATTAATGTACTGTCGCTATTTGGGATGATTATTGTCATTGGAATTCTTGTAGACGACGGAATTGTTATTGCAGAAAACATATACCAACACTACGAACGCGGAAAAAAGCCAGTTGAAGCAGCTATAGATGGTATTTTAGAGGTAATACCTCCAATTATATCTGCGATTATAACCACTGTTTTGGCCTTCTCTATTTTCTTGTTTTTAGACAGTAGTATTGGAGAATTCTTTGGAGAGGTCTCTGTGGTTGTGATACTGACCCTTGTGGTTTCTTTGGTAGAAGCACTCATTATACTACCTGCCCACTTGGCGCACTCTAAAGCATTACAGCCTTTAGATGAAACGCCTAAGGATGGTTTGGCAAGCGTATTTGCTAAACTCAGGGGCTTTAATGCTATGGGTGAAAAGATCATGAATTGGATGAGAGATACTTTGTACGCTCCTGCCTTAGATTTTTCTTTAAAGCATAAATTCTTCACATTTGCCTTGTTCATCATGGCCTTAATTCTCACCATAGGCTCTGTTGGAGGTGGCATTATTAAAACCGCATTTTTCCCAAGAATAGCGAGTGACCGGGTTCAAATTACCTTGGTCATGCCCAATGGGACCAATGAAAAAATCACAGATTCTATTATCAGTGTTATTGAAGAAAAATCTGCTTTAGTGAACCGAGAGCTCACAGAAAAATACTTGCAGCCAGAAGGAAAACCTTTATTTGAAAATACCATTAAGACTATAGGGCCTGGGGCTTCTAGAGCCAGCCTAGAGATAAACTTACTCCCCGGAGAAGAGCGTCCAGACAATATTAGGGCAGACATGGTCACCACAAGATTGGCTGAACTCGTTGGCCCAGTGATTGGAGTAGAACAACTGATTTACGGTTCAGGGGGTAATTTCGGAGGCAGTCCTGTATCTGTATCGCTCTTAGGAAACAATATAGAAGAACTAAAAGCTGCCAAGCAGGACCTCAAAACCGCTTTGGTAGAAAATGATTTGCTCAAAGATGTAGTAGACAATGATCCAGCTGGGATAAAAGAAATTAGACTGGAGCTCAAAGACAATGCCTATGTTTTAGGATTAGATGTTAGAAACGTCATGGCGCAGGTGCGTTCAGGATTTTTTGGATCGCAAGCACAGCGCTTTCAAAGGGGTCAAGACGAAATTCGGGTATGGGTCCGCTATAACAAGGAGGACAGGTCTTCTATTTCAAATTTAGAAGACATGAGGATTCAAACCCCAACTGGGGCTAAGGTGCCGCTAAGAGAGATTGCATCTTATAGCATTGAAAGAGGAGATGTGTCTATTAACCACCTAGACGGGCGAAGAGAGATTCAGGTTTCAGCAGATTTAAAAAACCCAAATACCACCAGTGGTAGTGATATTATGGAAGAAATTAAGCTTCATATCATGCCAGATATTCAAGCCAAATACCCTTCCGTAAGCCCTTCTTATGAAGGCCAAAATAGGGAAGCGAATAAACTGACCAAGTCCTTAAACAAAGCAGGTATTCCTATTTTATTTCTCATATACCTCACTATTGCCTTTACGTTTAGAAGTTATACCCAGCCATTATTGTTAATGATTATGGTACCTATAAGTTTAACTGCAGTGGCTTGGGGCCATTGGATTCATGATTTCCCCATCAATATTATTTCCCTTTTAGGAATTATTGCACTGATTGGAATTATGGTGAACGATGGTTTGGTACTTATTGGTCGTTTTAACACCAACCTCAAAGAGGGCATGCCCTTTGACACCGCACTATTAGAGGCTGGAAAATCCCGATTCAGGGCCATTTTCTTAACTTCTGTTACAACCATAGCTGGATTAGCCCCCTTGCTTTTAGAAAAGAGCAGACAGGCGCAATTTTTAAAGCCAATGGCCATTTCAATTGCCTATGGGATAGGATTTGCCACCTTGCTTACCCTTGTTTTGCTCCCAGTTTTCTTATCGTTCAACAATAATTTAAAAACGACTGTTAAATGGTTGTGGTCAGGAAATATGCCCACTAAAGAATCTGTAGAACGAGCCTTATTAGAAGTGCAAGAAGCAAAAGATTTAGAGGGAGATACCCATTAATTCAGCGTTAAATAAAACAATATGAAAAGTCGTGTAATATTTTTGGTTTGCTTTCTTGGGGCTTGGATTTCCGAGGCACAGACCACACGTTTAGATAAAGAAGCGGCATTTTCTGCTGCCTTAGATAAGAATTTTGGCATTAAAGTCTCTAGAAACCAACTCAGTATAGCTAAGAACAATGCATCTGTTTTAAACAGTGGTTTTTTACCTACTGTGTCTGCTATATCTGCAGCCAATTACAACCAAGACAACAGTACAATTGAATTTCCAGGACAATTTCTTGAAGACGGCAGCCCAAGGCCAAATTTAACCTTAGACCAGGCAGAGGCACAGCGTTATAACACAGGGCTGCAATTAAATTACACCTTGTTTGACGGTATGGGAAGGCGTTACAATTACAAGGCTTTAAAGAACAGGTATGCGCTTAGTGAATTGCAATTAAGGGAGACCATAGAGAATACAGTCATTCAGCTTTTTTCTGTGTATTTTAGGGTGGCCCAGCTGTCAGAAAATAGTGCTGTTTTGGAGAATATTTTGGGTCTTTCTAAGCGAAGGCTCACCAGGGCAGAATATGCTTTTGAATTGGGTCAGACCAATAAATTAGCTGTATTAAATGCGGCTGTAGATGTGGCTAATGACAGTATTTCGCTATTGAATGCCCAACAAAACTTAGGTACCGCCAAACGAGACTTGGGCGTGCTGATTAACAGTGACCTTCAACAGGATTTTAAGGTAGACACCACAGTGGTTTTCTTACCCTTGCAAAGGGTAGAGGCCCTTTTAGAAGGTGCCAAACAAAACAATGTACAATTGTTGCTCGCTCAAACCAATACCAGAATAAACGAATACGACCTAAAGGTGAGTCAGTCCGGTTTTTTACCTAGGGTGGGACTTACGGGAAGCTATGGTTGGAACTTGAACCAAAGTGCGGCATCGGCTTTTTTTCCTGGGGTAAATAACACCAATTACAATATCGCTTTAGGGGCCAATCTTACTTGGAATTTATTTAGTGGAGGCCAGACCCTGACCAGGATAAAAAATGCCAAATTGGCCCTAGACAACCAAGAAATATTACAAGCACAGCAAGATTTGAGTTTTGAAAGAGACCTCATGAACGCCTGGCAGGTGTATGAAAACAGCTTGTCTATTTTTGCTCTGCAAGAGGCACTAGTTAAAACATCTGCGGTCAATTTTAAACGCACCGAGGAACAATACGCATTGGGTACTATTACCGCCATTGAATTCCGACAGGCGCAGTTGAATTTGTTAAACGCAGAGACCAGCAGTAATGCGGCCAAGTACAATGCTAAATTAGCCGAGTATGCGTTGTTGCAACTTTCGGGACAATTGTTAAATACAGATTTTTAAGCACTTCTTTTATAAGGCCCATTTTTGGGCAATGGCGTCTACACAGTTAATGCCGTCTATGGCGGCAGATATAATGCCACCAGCATAACCAGCACCCTCCCCACAAGGATATAGCCCTTTAATGTCTATGTGTTCTAAGGTGTTGGGATCTCTAGGAATAGAGACTGGAGAAGAGGTCCTGCTTTCAGGTGCGTGTAAAACCGCCTCATTGGTGTAATAACCATTCATTTTACGACCAAACTTCACAAAGGCCTTTTGCAGTCTTTTTGCAATCAGTGGCGGCAGTACCTCTGCTAAATTAACACTCACAATCCCAGGCTGATAAGAGGTTTTTGGAAAGTCTGCAGAGGTTTTACCCTGTACAAAATCTATCATTCTTTGGGCGGGTACTCGCTGTGTTTTACCTCCGGCAACCCAGCAGTCATACTCCACTTTTTTCTGAAAATCTAGGCATACAAAAGGATCATTTTCTTTGTAATTAGGCAAGTCTTCTGGCGAAACACTCACCACAATACCGGAGTTGGCATAAGGATTGTTTCGCTTACTTGGACTCCAACCATTGGTGACCACTTCTTCTGCTTCTGTAGCACATGGGGCAATAATCCCACCCGGACACATGCAAAATGAATAGACACCCATTCCGTTTACCTGTTCTACCAAAGCGTAAGACGCTGGAGGGAGGTATGGATTTTGGTGGTCTCCATGGTATTGAATGTCGTTTATTAATTCTTGGGTGTGTTCTACACGAACCCCAAGCGCAAAAGGTTTGGCAGCTATAGTGACCCCTCTTTTGTGGAGCAAGTAAAAAATATCTCTTGCGGAGTGTCCCGTAGCTAAGACTACTTCTGAAAAGTCATGCCAGGTATCTCCGTTTATTTCGAGTCCTTTAATGCTGTTGTTTTCTATTTTAATATCGGTTAGTTTGGCATTGAAATGCACCGCGCCTCCGTGGGCAATTACGGCTTCTCTCATGGCTGTAATAATGGCGGGTAATTTATTGGTGCCAATATGAGGGTGTGCTTCCACTAGAATGTCGTCAGAGGCACCAAAGTGCACCAACCACTCTAAGGCTTTAAGTACATTACCCCTCTTTTTAGATCGGGTGTATAATTTACCGTCAGAATAGGTTCCAGCACCCCCTTCTCCAAAGCAATAATTGGATTCTGGATTCACGGTTTGTGCTTTGTTAATGGCGGCCAAATCCCGTCTCCTCGCACGCACATCTTTCCCTCTTTCAAACACCACTGGAGTGATTCCTGCTTCTATAGCCCTGAGTGCTGCGTATAATCCTGCAGGGCCAGCACCAATAATGGCCACTTTTTTCTCTGGATCTACTGTTTTTGCTCTCCAAGCCTGTGCTACTTCTCTTACTTCGCCCACCTTCCAAAACTCCAGCTGTACATTCAGTTTAATAGACGCTTTCCTGGCGTCTAAGGAACGTTTTCTAATGCGCCAATCAATTACCTCATTCGGGTTTAGTTTGGCCTTCTGAAGCCCTAGGCGGTAAATGAATTCTAGGTCTTCCTGCTGTTGCGGTTTTATGACTATTTGAACGAGTGCACTCATAGTGCAAAGGTAGTTTATAAGCTGTAAATAAACCTAAAAGTTACAAACCTTGGTTGTATGAAAGTTTCAGAGGTAAAGACAGAAATATTATTGGCGTTGTTTCTAATTTGGGCATCTATGTTGAGTAGGTTGGTGCCGCTTAATTGGTATTCCCATTTGGCATCTTTGTCTTTTCTGTATGAAATATTTCCATTCCAATTTTGAAAAGATTGCGATTGTCCATTTCCTATGTCTTGTGAGGTATAGGTGTAATCTGTTCTAAAGGTGATTTTTTTCAATATATACGCATCAAAATTCACGGATGGAGCACGATTCGTGAAAGTAGTTTTACGGCTTCCTTGGTTGTTGGTGGTTACGCCATACCTATAGTTGAAACTCACATTAGGTGCCACCTTAAAATTGGTGCGAATTCCGGGCGTGTAGGTTTGTGTAATTCCTTCATTTACGGATACTTGATTTTGAATAAACTGGTTTATTTTACTGTAGTTTAAGCTGGCGTTAAAACTGGCCCTAATTTTCCCAAAAGTCCTTTGAATTCTCCCAAAAATATTGGCGTTTTCATCTGCAAAACTAGAGTTAAAAAAAGTACTGGTTCTAATTACATTTTCAAAGTTTGTAAGGCTTCTGATTTGGTCAATATTATTCGAATAAGCCGCCCTTACAAATACATTGGTGTAATTGAATAAGTTAAAGCTGCTGTACAGCAAGCTCAAGTTGTTGGAAAGGGCATTTTGCAAGTCTGGATTTCCAAATTGAATGCTGTTGTAATTGTTTAAAACCAATCCCTGGGCCAAACGAGTAACGTCTGTAAATTGGTTTCTCATATTGTAGTTAAAGGTGAGGCTTTCTCCTTTTTTTAACTGAATTCTAGTCTCAAAATCTGGCAGAAGTTTTATGAAGTTATCTGTGAAAGTTTCTTGAAATTGGGTGTTGTTGTTCCCGTAAGCATGTACAGAAAATCCTGGTGTAAAGGTAAATTTTCCGGTCCTAAACCTATAATGTGCTCCTATATAAAAATCCTTAAAAGCATAACTCACGTCATTGCTTGCTTTTCCTTCATTGAAGTTTGGGCTTGGATTCAGTAGGCTATTGTCTTCTAAAAACTGAAATATAGTAGAGTTGAATTGCTGGTAGCTCAGGATGGTTCCTAGGGTAATATTAATATTGCTCTTTGAATTTATAATGTGGTAATAATCCAACTTAGCGTCTAATTGATTGCTCTTGATTCTTCTATTTTGCCCTATGTTATAATCAGAAAAGCCACTGTTGAATCCAATCGCGTTTGCTGTAACCATATAAGGATTAACCCCACTGCTGTTGTCTAGAATGGCATTGTAAACAGGATCTTCATCTTTGATGAGGTGCTGGGATTCAAAAGCGAATATATTGTTCTCATCTAGGGTGTAATAATACTTAAGACTTTGGTTAATATTAAAGGGTTTTACTTCTTCTGTTTGAACGGTACTACCAATAACGGAAGAGAAAATAGATTGGTTTTGGGTGTCGTTAGAAGTCCTTCCCAATATATCGTAATCTATTTGATTGCTAAAGTTTGGTTTGTAAGAAAGGCTGAGTTTTGCTAAGGCTTGATTGGATCTTTCGTTTCCCTCTTGGTCCGTAGCTTCATCTGGTATGCCCAACTCTGGGTTGGTATATTGGATGAGACTAACTTCCTTAGAAAGAATTTTACTGCTGTTAATGATTAAAAAACCACTAATGTCTAAGGCTTTATTTGGGGAGTAACTAAAATTAGCTGTGGCCAGTTTGTTTTCTATTCTAAGGGCGTTGTTTTGGTTAGTCAGGAAATTTAGGCTGTTGTCTCCCAAGTTAATACTGGTTCCACTGGTGCTGCTCGGTGGATTAAAACCACCCCCAAAGCCTCTAATATCTCTTCTAGATAGCCCTATTTCGCCAATGTTATTTAAATCCCCAATAAAATTAATACTGTATTTAGGGCTGTAATAGAATAATTTTGGTTGTGCTAAATAGAGGGTTTCCTCAGGAGCTGCACCACTTCCTGCGGTGACATTGCCAAACCAAAAATTTTCTTTTCCCTCTTTGAGTTTAATGTTTATGGCCACATTGTCTTGGTTGTTTCTCACCGAACTCAATTGGCCCACCTCAGAATAATTTTTAAGGATTTGTATTTTATCTACTGCATTGGAAGGAATGTTTTTGGTGGCCACTTTGGTGTCTCCGTCAAAAAAATCTTTTCCGTTTACCATCAGTTTATTCACCACCTTTCCCTCAACTTCTATTTGTCCATTTTCATTGATCTCTACACCAGGAAGCTTGTCTATAATATCTTCTAGTTTTCGTTCAGATCCATTGGTATAAGAGTCTGCGTTGTACACCAAGGTGTCTCCTTTAACTGCGACCGGCATTTTATAAACCAGCTCTACCTCATCTAGGGCAAACTCAGGAATGAGGTTGTAATCCTTATTGAGGTCTATATCCGTTGTGCTAATGGAGTCGTTCTGGGTCTTAAGCCCAATATAACTTACCTGAACCCTGTAGTCACTATTCTTTTTTAGTTCCAGGGTGTAAGCGCCGTCTTTATTGGTGATGGTATAGGATTCAAACCCATTTGTTTTTTTGTTTATGGCTACCACACTGGCAAGCTCTAATGGATTGTTTAGGCTGTCCATGACAACCCCTTGCAACTTTATTTGACCCAACATTAAGACAGGAAGCAGTATGGCAACCCATAAGAGGCACTTTTTCATACAAAAAGAAATTATTTAATTAGTTGGATCTTCTGCCCCTGTTGTTTCTCATTTCGAGCATTTTGCCCACAACGGTCTCTTGGTATTCTTTTTTAGTCACCTCTTTTCCTTTTTCAGGAATTTTAATGTCTATACCATCTTTAGGATTCATTACTATTTGTGAACACAACATAGTGGTGTTACCCGCACTAACTTCCAAAATAAGACCAGGAAGGCCCCAGTATTCTGCGGGTCCGTGTCTGAGTGGAATTTGCAGGGTGTACCAAGCTTCAACCTGGGTGTATTCCACCGCTTTTTCTTCAGTGCTTTCATTGAGATTACCCCAAGAAAAATCGTACCAACTCAATTCATCTGTAGGAATAGAAGCAGTAGCCTTAAAGCACATATATTGCCCAATTAATTTGGATTCAGCGCCCATGGTCCAATTAATTTCTTGGAGTTTGTCTTTCACTAAAAACTTTTTTCCGTAAAATTCTTGCTCTTGAACCAAGCTGTTGTCTTGAATATTTTTGTATTGTGCCCCTCTTGAGAAATTACTTCCCCAAGAATCTGTAGCCCCTGAATAGGCGTCTACTTTCTCCTCTTCTTTAAAGAATGACGCCTCTTTATTGAAACTGAGCACAAAGGTCTTTTCTAGCCTATTTTTAAGCCTTTCTTTCATTTGTTTCTTCTGTGCCTCACTCATTCGAGCCCCCCAATTCCCTAATTCCATTTTAGACTGAGAAAAATAGTAAGCTTTGCCTTGAAAGTCTTGACTTTCAGTCGATACTGTAAAGGGTCCACTGTTTATGAACAGAGCAGAGAGTAATATAAAAAAGGTAGTTTTCATTTTGTTCCTTTATTTTGTTTAACAAATGTACAAATAATTTAAACAGAATGAATCAAAAATGAAATTTTTGTATTTATAGCCCACAATGGGTTGAGGCGGGTTCTGGCCTATTTATGGATTATAAAGAACCAACAGCTGTTATTTGATCAGTGTCTTTATTGAAGCGTGGGGCTTTAAAACTGTGATTTCCTTTATTTTGACGCGTAAATTACTCAGAAACCTTTAGCCTTACTTTAGAAGCATTAAAGTCTAGTTCATCGATATGTCCCAATACTTGACGATCGTCTGAGATAAAATGCGCATGGAAAAAGCTATCATGATGCGTAAAAACAGCCTTGTGATTTCGAGAAAAGAAACCTATTAAAGATCCGCTAATATTTTTGAAATCATACTGGGTTAATCCTTGGTGAGCTTCATCTGGTGAAGTCACTTGCTCACCCTCAGGTAAATTTACACTATGAAGTTTCATTTTACTAAAAACCCCATCAATACGAATCAATAAGGGTTGGTCATAATTTTTGTACACTGAATCTATGTAATTCTCTATGCTGTGTAGTGCGTAATATGTCGAAGGAAGATTAACTGCTTTTAAATTACTATTTGTAGTGTACACAAAAAAGGGTGCACTAGCAGATGGACTTTTAGAGACCTTATGTGAAATACTATCGACTACTTTTGAAACAAATGTTTGTCCTTCAAACAACACTATTTCTCCTTTCAAAAATTCAATAGGTCCCAACCCATAGGTTGCTTTGTTATTTAATGAATCTGTTGCAATCTTTGCTTTTAAATCTCCTTTCCACATGACATCACTCATTTTACCAACAACCTTGATAGAAGAAGTGTTTGTCAATTTTGTACATGAGGCTAACAAAAGCAAAGGAAAGATGTAAATAATATTTTTTAACATGCTGTAAAAATATAAAATACCCTCCACAAAGGGAGGGTCGTAATGTTTATTAAATTGACTTATTCAGTAAACTATAAAATTAAAGTTTTGTAGATAAGTCAGCCCGCATCATAAAGTCGTAAGTTGGACGAGACCACTCAACTAAACGTTCATTATATTTTTGAAAATCGTCTTCCCAAGTTCCTTGACCATACATGTCGTCGTAGACATCTTTTACTGTTCCATTCTTTTTTTCACCTTGTCTCTCATTTGGATTATTAACGTATCTATTTATTCCTTTTTTAATGATTTTAATTGGATTAGGATTGAAAAAATCAACCTATTATAGTTTCTCTGTGCAATCGATTTTACTTGGAATAGTCAGTTTTCTTTTAGTATGTGTGATAAGTTCAGACTTGACTTCTGAATATATTGGACTATATCAAAGAATGATAGAAT
>Ga0102896_1000783_pt1 | contig 11108 bp, 15 predicted proteins | sample Colrivmet1554A02_FD_78457 | JGI IMG/M metagenome (GOLD analysis project Ga0102896, IMG submission 78457) | Estuarine microbial communities from the Columbia River estuary - metaG 1554A-02 | ecosystem: Environmental > Aquatic > Marine > Intertidal zone > Estuary | place: USA: Columbia River...
ACTTTGATAACTTGAATAATTCTTTTCACATATTTTACATCTATAATCCGCTATAACTTTTGACATATTATATTAAATATATATTCATACCTTTATCTAATTTTTGTTAAAAATATATAACTTTTCTTTTGGCGAGAGAGAGAGAGAGATCGATCAAAATTATTTTTCCTAGGAAAAATTCCTTAAAATTATTTTAATAGAATTTTTCTAATTTAAATTCCCCTAATTTTATCGCTTGAAAAACTAATTAAAAATTTATAATTATTTAGATAATTCGGGCATTATTTTATGTTGATATTCCATAATATAAAATTAACAAAAATATATAACATTAAAAAATAATGTTCATACCTTTATTTAATTAATATTATTTTAATCTTATTTAAAAAATTATTATTAATTAATAATAATGCAAAAATTAAGAGATTGTCAAATACAAGCTATTGAAAATTTTAATAAATATTTTTATATAGATAATGATGGTGAAAATGATAGAGGTATTATATCTATGTGTTGTGGTTCAGGTAAAACAAGAACTATGTATGAAATTATAAAATTATGTCATTCATATTATAATAAAAAATTTTTTATTATAGCAACAACTAGAACTAACTTATTATATCAACTAAAGACTGATTACGAGAAATTAAAAGAAAATACAACTTTTAAAATTAAATTAGTTGGTGGTAGTGGAGAAGAATATAAAAAAGACACCTTAGAAACACCAGAACATATCCATGATGTTATTGAAAATAATTTTATTAATAATGTTCCGTTAATTATTATAACTACATATCAATCTAGTTATAAAATCATAGACTCAATAAAAGGTAAAATAAAATTATTACCAGATTTAATTATAATAGATGAGTCGCATAATACAACAGGTGAAAATGAAAAGCAAAATAGAATGTTAATTAAAAAATCTGATGATGATCTGGATAATATATTTACATCTGATAAATATTTATTTATGACTGCAACACCTGTTCAATTGTTATTAAAAAATAGTAATGCACCTTATAATAATGATGAAACAGTATATACTATGAATAATGAAGCACTATATGGTAAAATAATATATGAATATAGTTTTTTTCAAGGAATTAATGATATGAATCCTGTATTAGTACCATTTGAAACAATATATTATACTGCTAAAGATGAAATACCAGAAGATATTAAACAAACAATTATAAGTATGGATAAAATGGATAAACAAAAATTTTATTTTGAAACTATATCGGATTTTTTAATTGAAAATATTAAGAAATATAAATTAAAATATATTTTAGTGTATTTACAAAATAAAGAAAAAGTAAAAATGATGAAAACCGAGATAGAAAATATAATGACAAATCAAAATATAAATTATAATGTTTATACTGTTTTAAGTAACCAATCTAAAACAGAACGTAATAAAAATTTATCAAATTTTAAAAAATATATTGATCATGCGAACATATTATTGTCGGTTGGTATATTTAATGAAGGTACTGATATACCATTTATTGATTCAGTTATGTTTGCAGAAGAACGAAATACAGAATCCACAATTGTTCAAAATATAGGTAGATGTTTAAGGTTAAGTCCAGAAACAGAAAAAAAAAATGCATATATAATTATACCAAATATTGTTTATGAATTTAATACCGATAATACTAACTTATCTATAACAAATACATATTCTTCATGTTATAAAAAAATAAGAGAAGTTATATCGATATTAAAAAAACCATGTAAAAATAAATTTTATAATAAATATGTTAAAGGTGATACTATTAATTGTTCAGATGATGAAGATAATGATAAAATAGATATATCTGATAACTATGTTTTAGAAAATAATATTTGTACTAAAAATGAAAATATAAAATCATATAATATAAATTTATCAAAATATTATGAACAATTATGTACAAATGATTCAATTTCCAATGAATCATTAGAAAATATTAAAAATAAAATGGTCGAATATAAAATACAAACTGTAAATGAATATGGACAAATTTTTATTAATACTCCATATCATATTTTACATAATGAATTCAAAACTGACTGGATTTCGTGGAGCCATATATTAAATGATACTGTTTATTCTTATAATGATGCTAAACAATTTATTAAATCATTAAATATTAAATTTAATGAATCGACTGATTGGATAAAATATTATAATGATATTTTATTTGATGAATTAAATGATAACAGATCAATATGTATAACTAATGATATTTTTAATAATATTATTAAAATTCCAAATAGACCAAAAGAATATTATAAAGGTGAATGGATAGATTGGAATGATTTTTTAAATTTAAATACAGATAATACAAATATTTTATTAATAAATAAAAATGGAAATCCTGAAACTAAAGCTGATAAAAATATACGTACATTTTTAAATACAGATGGAGATAAAGTAATGAAATTTAATAATGGAGAATATAATGATATTAAATTATCAAATGATATCTCACTAATTAAAAATTATATTGATATGTCATTAGGAATTGATTGTTATCTAAATCCTAGAGTTTTAACAAAAAAAAATGGAAATTTTGATAAATTATGTATTAACTGTTATATTAAAAATAAACTAACAATAAAACCATTAATAATAGTATGGCCTGATGATAGAAAATTTATATATGATCCTATAAATTTACATTCAGATAATATTATTGGTGATATAAAAAGAACAAAAGAAAAACATATTGAAAATAATGATGTTATTAAATTATTTCAAGAATTAATAAATGAATGTAAAGATAAAGTTAATAAATCAAATAAATAATTTATTAAAATATATTTATATATAAATCCATATAGAATAATATAATATATATCAATAAAATAAGACTTAAACAATCGTAGAAATGCAATATTGTAAATAATTACATAATAGCCATAAATTCTTTTTATTGGAAAATAATAAATAATTATATGATAATGCCGCAAATGCTTTTATTGGAAAGCAATAAATAATCATATGATAATGCTGTAAATAATTATATTACATTTGATAATTTATGTGGGAAAAATATAAATCATATCATATCAAAGAATTAAAATTAGATTTTGAAAAAGAAAAAATACGACAGTTAGAATTAATTAAAAAAATATTTTTTTAATTAATTCTATTGATTTATTTACACTAAATCTACATTCTCAAGATAAAATAGCAAAGCTATTTTATCGATAGATATTTAATAAAAATCTAAAAGATTTTTATTAAATTCAAATAATATTTTTAACATTTCACTATCTGTTAATATTTCACTTAATTTTTCATCACCAAATTTTATGTAGGTAATATTTCCATATACTTTGATAACTAGAATAATTCTTATTACATATTTTACATACAAATTCACTTAAATCTTTTTCTCATATATAAACTTATTATACTTCATCTATTTATACAATTTCTAAAAAAGTTTAAACTTTTCTTTTGACGAGAGAGATAGAGAGATTAAAAATAATGTAGATACTCGATTTCATTATTTTATGATGTAATACCATCATAATCCTATCGTAAAATAATAATATGCTGGTAAAAAATAGCGCCCTTTTATTCTAGCTTATTTTTTAATACTTTGGTATCGGATTTATTATAAGTTAATAATTTTATTTCATTTATTTTCTCTGTTCGATATTTATCATTATTTAAATCTTCTATAAATTTGGGAAAACGACTATTTACAATCTTCTCTAATATATTGTTATTTTGGATTTTAGTTTGTAATATATCACATTCGCAGATATAATTTTCGATATTTATTAAATGTTTATCAAATAAGTCGCCTAATATATATTCCTTGGACAAATCAGCGGTTTAGCTTCAAATTTCACACCATTAAATACATAACGTTAAAGAAAAAATTAAAATTTTTACGAAGCTTAATTAGCAAAGTTAGTTAATCCATTTGTCATTAAAATGGATTAAATTAATTCTTAGATACTATATCTATGATTTTAAATCATATACATTTCTTTATTCGATAATAAAAAAGTATAATATTTATCTTCAATCTCTCCATTTTGAATTAAATTATATAAAAAATTATATTTATAGTTATAATACTCTTCTAATTTTTTATTATATTCATTACATTATATAATTCTAATTCATTTAATAATATTATATATTTATTATTTTTAAATTCACCAATTGATTCTATTTTATATAATAAATTATTGTTAGTTAATTTCTTAATACACTGTATAATTCATCTTTAATAATATTTAAATTAGTTTTTTCATAAGATTCTAATATATCTATGTATTTCTTGAAATATTTATACTGTTTAATTATATGAATATTATTCTCGAAAATAAATTTTAATAGAATATTTATTATTTTTACAAAAATTATCCTATAAATTCAAATGCATGACCATTATACCTAATAGTCTTCATTATAATTTGTGTATCTTATATTAAACGGTTATGTATATAAAGTACATTTAAATGGTAAAAAAATAAAGTTTTATTTTAATTATTATCTATTAACTATAAGTTATATATAATATCTAATAAAAACAAAAGTAATAAAAATTTATTTTTTTTGTTTTTGTTTCATGGCTCCACCATGAAAGATGACATCATGTAGACGTCATCGAATGCTTGACGCAGGAACCTTCGAAAAGGCCGCCAGATTGTCAGTCTGACTCGCACCACCTACCGCACTATGCAGCGTTACTGCCCTGTTTCTTCAAACAGAGGTTCAGTGGGCTATGAAAAAAGATAAGAAAAACAGATGCTAGACTTTTGAGGCACTTGCAAAATTTTTACAAACCTTCGATAAAACCTTGAGCATTTTCTGATTTTCGTTATCTATATCACATGCATTGCCTTGTTGCTCTCTGATTTTTTTTGTTCTTGCAATCACGGTGTTTCTTTGTGTATTAATCAAATTTAATTGTTCAATAGCTTGAAACACTGAAATAGTACGAGAATCAATCGAGAGATGAATGTCGCGTTCTTGTTCATCAAGATATCTTTCTTCGTTCAAGAGGATAACAAGATCAAGTGTTAAATTGTTATGCCTTGCTTTTAAAAGTGGCGACTTCAAGACAACCTGATTGATTATCAGAGACAGCGCATTCTCTACTTTTGTTGTTTTCATTTTGTAGTGCAAGTAGTTGATCGGCTGCAAACACAGATGTGCCTAGTGTGTAACTAGGCTACGGTAAAAAGTAATAATAGTATAAAATAATTATAGATTAATAATTTCATTTTTTTTATAATGCTATACTTGCAGTTTATTTACAAACATCATATTTTTTTGTAGTGAGAATATATTATATGTTTTTTAAGGATAATTCTTTAGATCTGTGAACTAATTTATCTTTTACAATATAAGATTATAACCATAAAATCTTTTATTAATTTTTAATAATAATTTAACTTCATTATAAAAATATTAATTATTTACTTTTATATTATCAAAAAATGCAATAGCCGCAATACATATAACATCCTGCAATAGCTATTTTACCTATTAATAATTTAATATTAGAATTTTTAATACCTTTGTCAGTTATTTTTCTTTCAATATTAGTTATAATATTATTATTTAAATCATTTCCATTAACTAATAAATGCATTTTATTTTAGTATTTATGGATGTAGCTTTTCCAGCTTTGCAGGAAAAGGTTCTTGTGTAAAAAGTATACCTCCTATATTAAAGATACAAAAGGAAACTCTTGTTAGATCAATAAAACTTAAAAGATCAAGTTGAGAGCATGTTGATGAGTTGTCTGGTAGTTTACTGACTGAGTCAAAATGGCTATAATAATAGGATAAAATAAATTAATAATATTTTTAATATATTTACCCCACTTATTCATTTTAATCTATTCAAATTATTTTTATTAACTAATATCCCTTTGTATATTAAGTAAATTTTAATTACTAATATTAAGTGATAATATTTTTTTTATTTTTATCTATTTGTAAATAATAAAATAACTTTAAAAACAAAATAATAAAAATTTATTTTTTTGTTTTCATGATAGATGTCATAACATAGATGACACTAAATGTTTGACACAGTAACCTTCGAAAAGGTCGCAGGATTGTCAATCCTACTCGCATCACCTACCGGACCATATGGCCTTACTGCTATGTTTCTTCAAACATAGGTTCGGTGAGCTGAAGAAAATACTCGCAAATACTATATGCTATGCTGCACTAGTAGCATGCTATGCTGTACCAGCAGCAATTTTGGTCAAATCTGTTTCGACTGCCATGCGACTGCATACCCATGCAGACACAATTGCAGCGATACCAAAGGTATTGCCACTTGAAACACCACATACATGTCTTCGCGGGCTATCAAACCAGATATAATGCTTATTGCGGTACACGGCATAATAAGCTGTCTCGACTACATATGGATACATTAGCGTTTCCAAAAGAGCAGCATTTTCAGTGCTGCTTGTAGCAGAGATTTCTTCGACATATTTTGGCTTGTTCCAGATACCCAAGATGTGGACTTTCAGTGGAAATGTCACACATTTTTTACTAAGGGCGTATGCAATATCTGGTTTCAACTCAGGAGCATCTTGAATGACTATCAAGTTCTGTTTATTTTTAGCATATTTTATGATTGCCTGAATAGTGTGTTCTATGATGATAGAAACTCTATTGTTATTGATGACTGCTAAATCAATGATTTCAAAGGCAGCAAAGAAAAGCTTCCATATCACATTAAAGGAGATGCAATATGGATTCCCATTAAAGTGGGGATACACTGCATTCACAAGTTTAATATCCATGGCGAAATTGTAAATAAACCATTTGTCTGTTATAATTAGAGTGAGGAGTTGTTCATTATCATTAGGCTCTATTGCTTTTTTGATGTGTTGTAGCAGTGTGGCATATCCATTGTTAGCATGATAACAGAGTTGTTCATCTGTCAAAAGCTCATCAGTGAAAATAGCAGATGTTAAGGTCATAAGTTGTAACATCACAAAATGTGTGTGAAACTGGAAAGACAAATTATTTATAGTACTTTTGATATGGGATTGTCTTTGTGGCGAAAGCTCTCCAAAATCAGATGCTGATATGTTTTGCATCCTTGTACAAAAGGAAACTCTGGTTAGATCAACAAAACGTTAAAGATGATGTTGAGCACGCTGACGAGTTGTTTGATGGTTTGTTGGCTTGAGCCAAAATGGCTACGGTTGAAAGCGAAGCTTTCAAGCTTTGCCCCGCGTAAAACGCGTTGCTATGGTGATAGATTAAAACTATTGGAATAAACAAAAAAATATTTTTTCAATTTTTTATATTTTAGAAATATAGTTATCAGTGATAAAAATGGTGATAAAATAGAAAAACATCTAATAAAGTATATTAATATATTATTAAATATTTATTTTTAAATTTACTATTATCATTCTATATGTAACAGCATATAGAATTCTTTTAAAATATTAAATTTATTGTAAGCAGATGAATTTAAAATACTATTTAAATCAGTTAATTCAATTATAGATAACAACATATAGTTAATTTGTTAATTGTATATCTTTTATTTGATTTATAATATTATATATTTTATTAAATTATTCAATATCTACTTGATATAAAGATTGAATATTACTCCATTTTAATTTATTTATTTTGTCTATTTTATACTTTTTATTATTTAAATTTTCTATAAACTTTGGAAATTATTGATTTACTATTTTATTCTGCAATATGTTACTATCATTTATATAATTGTCAATAGATGAATGCTATGTATTCGCCGTCTATATTATCTAAATGTTTATCAAATAAGTCATCTAAAATCTTTTTTAGGTTTTGCCTCAAATTTCTCCCCATTAAAAACATACCCGATATTATTCTGTGGGGAAAAAAGCTTTGCTTTTTTCCCCATACTATTTAATAAAAATCTTTAATAAAGATTTTTATTAAAGATTTTTATTAAATTCTGTAAATTAGTAATTATTATATTTTTTAATTATGGTCCATAAAAATCATAGATTTTTATGAAGCTTATCTAGCTTTGTTAGTTAAGGTCATTTATCATTAAAGTGAGTTAACTCTTAAGGCAAAATTAACTTTGTTATTTATACCAAATCTACATTCTCAAGATAAAATAGCTTTGCTATTTTATCGATAGATATTTTAACATTTTACTATCTGTTAATTTTTCATCACCAAATTTTACGTTAAATAATCAAAATCTTTTAGATTTTGATTATTTAGCCTTCAAAGCTCTGCTTTGAACGTAGGTAATATTTATATTATTATTAGTTATATTATTAGTTATATTATTAGTTATATTATTAGTTGTATTATTATTTATTAATTGATTGTTGATCTTTTGAAAAGTTTTTGGATGCATTTTATATGATTTCAAAATATTATTTAATTGTTCTTTTAGTAATTGATTTTCTTCAATCAAAGTTAATTGTTTGTTTTTATTACATATATTACAATTATATTTATTTTCTTTACAACCTTTACAATTTCCTTTACATTAAATGTATGAAATTTTACTTTAGAAGCTAACAGGCTTATAATAAAAATATTTAATTTATATTATAAGCGTAATTCCATAGACAATTAAAAGCTTTGGATTTAATCATTAACATATAGCTTTATGTTGACTTTGTATAACTAGTTATCCCCTAATTTAAATTCCTCTAATTTTATCGCTTGAAAAACTAATTAAAAATTTAAAATTAATTACGTAAGATAAAAATACTATGATATAAATTCGCGCCCTTTCTATCCTAAATTTTTGTATTTATTCTAGCTTATTTTTTAAAACTTTTGAATCTGATTTATTATAAGTTAATAATTTTAATTTAATTATATCCAGTAAATAATAATAAAATTAAATAATGCTTATAATTTATAAAATAACTAATGCTAATAAATAAATCAATACTTATATTAATATAATAATATATAGTTAATAATAAATAATGCTTATAATAATAAAATAACTAATGTTAATTATAATTATACTGGTTTTTATTATAAGTTTATGATGATAGCAAAAAGCTTTATTTATGCCATTTTCAATTTCTTTGAGATTGATGATATACTATTTATATATTATTATTTTTTTAATTTCAAGTTGTTTAGTATTCTCTAGAATTATTTGAGGATGTCTAGTATATTCATATTCTATCTTTATATATTATTAAAACTGTTATATTTAATAATCTTAATACAATGAGTATTAATTTTATTAACTTTATAAAAACATTATTAAAAGTTTTATTTTTTTATAGCTTTCATAAAGCTGTTTCAAAAATAGTTTCAGAACTGGTTCGGAAGCAAATTTCATGAGCTAGTCATGCGAGTCATTTTATATCTTTGGATGCGGTGATAGCGATAGTCAGCAACTTTTTTTCTTTATCTATTTGAATTAGAGAATAGGTAGTTGCTTGCAAAATATTTTTAATTTCCTTGAACTTCTTATATTTATCATGGTACTTCTGTTCGACATCCCATAGTTTGCGGTAAAGGGCTCTGGTCTGGTCGCAAATTATTGTTATACCATTATCTACGATTACCAGATTTTGGATTTCATACTCGATCTTGATCATTACCCCTTTTAAAGTGATAAGATCTTTATATAAATGTATCACTGTAGATAACAGACTGTTTTCTTCTGCTGATAATTCTTGGAAACATTGTTCGGTCTTTTTGCAAATGATAGTCAATGCTGCAATAGTAGTCATGAAATTTGACTACTTTGATGTTTAGAGTTGTAAATTGTGGATTGCGAGAACAACCTAGAACTAGACTGAAACACGTGTGAGTTTTAGCTTCTTATAGGAGGGGTACGGTAATAAATTAAATTTTGTAAAAACATTTAATTTATATTTCAATTTTTTTTAGAACAATGTTATTAATTTTACTCCTAATATCAATTATTGGGCAAAACAGCTGCTATATAAAACTATTAAATAAAAGCGTAGCTTTTATTTAATGCTGAATTAGAAAGCTTTGCTTTCCAATTTACCGTATAATTCTTTATAAAATAACTATTTATAAAGAATTATTTATTAATACCATTTAATTTAGCACTAAAAACATTAATTATACTAACTAAATATTTTGTTAATTCTTTCTGCGGAGAATCATCTGATAAATTTAATATTATGATTTTTTCATTAGAACTTTTTTTTATAATTGTATTTATTAAATCAAAACCAAATCTAGCTAATCTATCTTTATATGCTACTATTAATTCATTAATTTCATCATTTAATGCATATTTTATAATTTTATTTAAGCTATATCCAAAATTATTTCATTATTAGGATATTTATTTTTCATATATTCAATTTGATTATCTAAATTGGATTTTTAATTAACTGATGAAATGCGACAATAACAAATATTTCTTTTATTTTTATCTTTTTGTTAAAGTCCATTTATGTCTATATATTTTTTAATATTATAAAAATGTTTATTACCCTTCGAATGAATAGTTTTAATTAAACCATTATTATCCTAATTCCTTAATGTCTGCTAATAGATTCCTAGTATTTTTAAAGCTTCTTTTGGTGATACATAATCATTTTTAATAAAAATATAAATATATATTTTTATTAAAAGAATAATTATAATTTATGATGAAAAAATATAAACCATATCATATCAAAGAATTAAAATTAGATTTTGAAAAAGAAAAAACCAAACAAATTATCGAACAAGAAAAAACTAAACAAATGATTGAAAAAACTAAGCAATTAGAATTAATCAAAAAATTAATATTTTATAAAATTTAAAATAATTTATACACTTAATTTCATTATTTAATGATGATATACATCATGGTATTATCATAAAATAATTACGTAATATAAAAAATCTATGATATAAATTAGCGCCCTTCTATATTTGTTAATAGCAAAAATATAGTTTTTACTGTCATTATTTAAATCACTAATAAATGAATCAATGTTGATATTAACAAAATAAATAATGTTTAAAAAATAATGCTAATATTAAATGAATTATGCTATATTAATAAATGGATTAATGTTAATATTAATATTAACAAAATAAATAATGCTGATATTAATAAATTAATATTACGCAAATATAATTAATTGTTTAGTATAAGA